>ENA-UOOE01002705-UOOE01002705.1-fermentation-metagenome-genome-assembly--contig:-NODE-2705-length-12258-cov-4.396050_pt1 | contig 12258 bp, 11 predicted proteins | sample MGYA00245776_ERZ724021 | MGnify/ENA primary metagenome ERZ724021 (study PRJEB28704, sample SAMN03018321) | fermentation metagenome | biome: anthropogenic terrestrial biome; feature: soil; material...
AATAATGCTAAAATAGTTATAATGGATAGTGAAGGAAAAATAAATTTTATAACAAAATTAGATGATAGGGGATATGATGAAGAAAGAATAAAAATTATACAGGATATCATAGTTACATGGATAAGAGATTCAAATTTGCTAGATGAAATAAAAAGATATAATAAATCTATAACATTTATTACAGAAAAGAAAATTAATGGAACAAAAAATATAATAACTGTAGTTCCGGATAACAATAGACAGGAAATAATATTTGCAGTAACTTCTCTTCAGCCGGTAGATGAAGCTTCTTCTGTAATAAAAGAATTCTATATTTACTTTTATATGGGCGCAATAGTGCTCATTTTGATATCATCTTTAATATATACAAATACAGTTTCAAAGCCTTTAGTTAAATTAAATGATACTGCAAAAAAGATGGCTTTAATGGATTTTTCTAAAAAATGCAGCGTAAAAAGCAAAGATGAGATAGGAAATCTGGCAGATACATTGAATTTTTTAGCTTATAATCTGGATAAGGCATTGACCTCTCTTAAAAAGGCTAATGTGAAACTAGAAAAAGATATAGAAAAAGAAAGAGAAATAGAAAGAATCAGGAAAGAATTTATAGCCTCTGCTTCTCATGAACTTAAAACCCCTATAAATTTAATAGGAGGTTATGCAGAGGGTTTGAAAGATAATATATTTGAATCTAGTGAAAAGGATCATTATATTGATATTATAATAGATGAAAGTAATAAGATGGCAAATTTGGTGGCAGATATGTTAAATCTCTCCCATTTAGAGTCAGGTGTTTTAAAACTTAATAAAGAAGAATTTTTTATGGATGAATTTATAATATATTCATTAAAAAAATTTTCTAAGGTTATAAAAGATAAGAATATAACTATAAATTTTAATATGATACCTAAAATCAGAGTATATGCAGACTGGGATAAGATGGAACAAGTTATAGATAATTTCACAACTAATGCCATAAAAAATACAGAAGAAGGGGGATATATAAATTTTGTTATAGAAGATAAGGAAAAAGATAAGATTATTGTATCCATAGAAAATACAGGAGAAAATATACCAGAAGGGGAATTAAATAATTTATGGGATAGTTTCTACAAATTGGATAAATCTAGAAATAGAGAATTGGGAGGAACGGGTATTGGGCTTTCTATAGTAAAAAATATATTGATGCTTCATAACTTTCAGTATGGGGTAAAAAATACAGATATAGGTGTAAAATTTTACTTTATAATGAATAAAGTATAATATATATTTGTTTCAGTTATATTATATAAGTATTAATGAATGTTATAAGTTTATTAACAATTTATTAATAAACTTGACATGGTAATGTCATGTATGTATTGTAAAATTTTTTTTGAGTTTTAAAATAGTTCTATAGAAAGAGGAAAAAAAATGAATTTTGAAGACGTAAAAAATAATAAGTTATTTAAGGTATTGTTAAATTTCTTATATAACAATATAGATGTAATTCTATTTTTTACATTAATATGTATAAAACTTATGTCATATGCTAGAAACATATCCTCCAACTATCTGGCTGGGCTTGTATTCTTTCCTATAGCTGCTTCTGTATTGATACTAATTAGCTTTTCTCTTATTTTTAAGAAAAAAAGCAGAGTTACTTTTTTGTATATAGCAGATATAGTGATAAGTTTAATACTTATAGCGGATTTGATGTATTATAGGTATTTTAAAGATATTACTACACTGGCAGCAGTAAGAAATGCCAAATTACTTCAGGGAGTATCTGCTAGTGTAGGCAGTGTGGCAAATATTAAAGATCTGTATTATCTACTGGATATATTCATTTTATTACCTGTAGTTAGGTTCTATAAAAGAAGAATAAAAAACATAAAGCCTATATCAAAAAGATTATTAAGTTTTTTGGTAATGTTCATTTTAGGTGCTAGTGTTAATGCTGCTATTTTTTATTGGGTGTCTAAAGTGCAGCCTACATTATTAACGGCTATGAGTAATAGAATATATCTTACTACTATGATAGGAAATATAAATTTTCACATGGTGGATTCATATAACTATATAAGTACCAGCGTTAAGAATTCTAAAAAATTATCTGAGGATAGAGAAAATGAAATTAAAACCTTTTTAGAAAATAATAATAAGAGTACGGGAGAAATTAATTTTAAAGGAGAAGCAGAGGGGAAAAATTTAATAGTAATCCAAGTAGAGGCATTGCAGAATTTTGTAATAAATCAGAAAGTAAATGGACAAGAAATAACCCCCAATCTGAATAGATGGGTAAATAAATGCATGTATTTTGATAATTACTTTTATCAGGTTGCAGGGGGAAATACATCTGATGCGGAATTTATGTCAAATAATTCACTTTATCCTGCCCAATCGGGCTCTGCCTATTATACCTATAGTGGAAATAAATATGATTCTCTAGCCAGTGCTTTAAAAGATAAGAATTATTATACAGCAGCCATGCATGGAAATAGTGAAGGATTCTGGAATAGAAATGTTATGTATAAAGCACAAAATTTTGATGATTTTTTCGGAGAACATAGTTTTAATATAGATGAAAAAATAGGATTAGGACTTAGTGATAAATCATTTCTAAATCAATCTCTAGAAAAGTTAAAGAGTTTTAAAGAACCCTATTATGGATTTTTAGTTACTTTAACCAGTCATTTTCCTTATGAAGCTGTAGATAAGTATGGGGACTTTGATGTGGGTGAATATGAAGGAACCTTTATAGGAAAATACTTAAAAGCAATACATTATACAGATGCACAGTTGGGGGAATTTTTAGATGCTCTTGAACAACAGGGAATAATGGATAATTCTGTAATAGCATTATATGGTGATCATTTTGCTATTCCAAAGGATAATGCAGAAGAGCTTTTCAAATTTGAAAATGAAGAAAAAAGTGATGATTTTACCTGGTTCAAATATCAGAAAGTACCTTTATTACTGCATTTCCCACAAGATAAATACGCAGGAGTAAATCATAAATATAGTTGTCAGATGGACTTGTATCCTACACTGGCTAATTTATATAATCTACCTGGAAATTATATGTTTGGAAAGGACATGCTTAATGGAGATAATGAGAAAGTTATTTTTAGGAATGGTTCTTTTATAGATGGTAAGAACTTATATGTATCCTGGACCAATACATATTATAGTTTGGAGTCAGGAGAAAAAATAGATGAAACGGAAGAATTAAAAGAGGAAAAAAATCAATATACCAATGAATTGAAATATTGTGATGATCTGCTAAATCATAACTTAATAAAGACTTTTACAGAGGAAAAGTAAAATAAAAATTGAAAAATAGAGATAAAGCACATGTGCTTTATCTTTATTTTTATCCGAACGCTGGAAGTAGTTATACGTCCATCTCAAAGTGTGAGATAAGCATTGCTATGCGCCTGGATAAGCTCTTCCCCTAAAGGATAACGTATTCTAAGTGCTAAAGACACTAAAAATACTGTTAATAAGGTTTGGATAGAGAAAAGTATTTTCATAATCAAACTCCACCTGAACATACTAAGAATAACTTGATTAAATCAATAATATAATTAACTCTTAAGCATAGTATTTATGTAGGGGAATTTTGTTTTGAAAGGAAAAATTCAACTATGATACTAAGAAGTATATTTCAGTTTATAGTTATTATATTTATAGTTATTATACCTGTTAGTTTAACAGTGTTAATATTAACGGATTTCAAGGAATTTAAAGAAAAGCTACAAAATATTCACAAAAAAAAGTAAAAATATTAATAATTGTTAAGAGTTATTCTATACCTCTTTTAAGGATTTTGTGGTATAATTAATTTATCCGAACGCTACCATTGCTAATACTCTCACCCTCTTCAAAGGTGGGAGATAAGCACTGGATAAGTTCTTATAAGGTTCAGATGGAGATAAGTAGTTCTCTATAGCAAACTCCACCTGAACTTAAGAATCACTTGATAAATAATAATTGAGAAAGTTGTAAATAATTTAGCTTTTTCAAATAGAAAAGAGAGGAAATAATATGGATTTTGCGGGTAAAAATTTTGCTGTAGTTTGTAAAATAATATTGACCTTAATTATAGTGTCTGTGTTTATAAGAATAGTACCTTTACTAGCAATAACAGGAGTTTTACTGTTCTTGATTTTGAAAGTTAAAAAATATTTTAAAAATAAAAAAAATTATGTATTTAAAAACCAAAATAAACAGAACATAAAGAAGGATAGAGAAGAACCCTTTGATCTTTCCTATAAAAAAATTATAGATGTAGATTACCATGAAGTAGAAAAGTCAAGTGAACCCTAGAAGAACTTAATGACTACTTTAGATAAGATGAAGATGCTATTGATAATAGATGGCCTTGGAGTCAAGTGATTCTTAGGTTCAGGCAGAGTTTGTTCATAAGCACTGCTACATGCTTGGATAAATGTAGGTTTTAAGGAACTTAGAATTTTGATGAATTTGCTTGAATAAATCAAAAGTCTAAGTTCTTTTATATTTTAAATGTTATTATCAATACTGATATATCAATATTGATAATAACTAAAAAAATGATATAATTATGTATATTTGAAAATATATAACCATTAAATATATTTTTATATATAATTTTTAAATAGTTTAAAATTAGGAGGAATAACAATTGGAAAAAATTGCATTAATAGCGGACAGTACCAGTGATTTACCCGATAATATTGTAGAAAAATACAATATAAAAATGCTTCACTATAGAATAATATATAAAAATAGAGAGTTTGTAGATAAAATAGATATAACTCCAGAATATGTGTATAATAATTTACATAGAGAGATACCCACATCTTCAATACCTTCTATGGATGAAATAGAAAAGGTATTTAAAGAACTGGAGGAGGAGGGATATACCCATGCTATAGCTGTAACACTTTCCAGTGGATTAACGGGGATTTATAATGGAATAAGAGTAGTTAGTGAAAACCATCCTAAAATAAAAACCTGTATATTTGACTCTAGATCTATTTCCATGGGAGAAGGAGTAATATTAGAAGAATGCGGGAAGCTTATAGAAAAAGGTGTTAGTTTTAGTAAAATAGTTGACAAAATACCGGATATAAGAAAAAGATTAAATTTATTTTTTGTAGTAGATACCCTGGAATATCTGAAAAAAGGGGGCAGAATAGGCAAAGTGGCAGGAACTATTGCAGAACTTTTAAATATAAAACCTATAGTATCTATTGATATAAATGACGGTAAATATTATACTTATGATAAGGTAAGGGGAAGAAAAAAATCTTTAAATAAAATGATTGAAATTGCAAAAAATATCCTCAAAACTAAAAAATGCAGGTTATGTGTCGTACATGGATGTGCTCTAGAGGATTCACAAAAAATATTTCAGGAGTTAAAAGAACATCCCAATGTAGTTTCTTCAGTTTTTGGAGGGGCTTTAAGTCCTGTATCTGGTGTACATAGTGGTCCGGGACTGGTGGGGTTAATATTGTTTGAGGAAGAATAATTTTTATGGGTAAATTTAATTTTAAAAGAGATACTGAGGAGAAAGAGAAACTTTTATATGAAGAGTATAAGAAGAAACTTTTAGAGTTAAAAAAAGTAAAAAAAGAACAAGAAGCTGTAGGCCAGATTTTTACAAAAGGCCTTCTCCCTATATATGTGCTTTATATTTTAAATCTTAATGCGACTAATGGAAACGATATATCTCACAAAATAGGAGAGAGGACCGGAGGCAGATGGATTCCAAGTACTGGAGGAATTTATCCTCTTTTGAAAAAGCTGGAAAAAGATAAATTGATTGAAGGGAACTGGGATTATTCTAAAAATAAAATGCAAAAAATATATAAAATAACGGATTTAGGTGTCTGTGAGCTCAGAAAGAGAAAAAACCTTTTGAAAAATAAAATTGAGGAATCATTGGAGGTGTTTAAAATAGTATATAGTGATCTATATAATGAAAGTGATGAAAATTTATAAGGATCTATTGTAAAATACAGTTTATTTTACCTCAGATCCTTATGTTGTTAAGGTTTAAAAGTGTTGATCCTTAAATTCTTTCAGGGAGTAAGATACAGGTTTGTTTATAATATATAATCCATATAAGAGAACTATTATGGCAGCACTGAAGGATATTATATTTATCATCATCGGAGAAGTGAAGTTATGTAGAAGATTGTCCTCAAGAAGCATCTTGAAGGATGTATGAGCAAGTATTGCACCACCTATATATATGGTTATAGGATATTTATTCATAATTTTTGCTACATATTGACTTCCAAAAAATATAATAGGAATATTTAGTGCCAGGCCAAATATTATAAGACCTATATGCCCTTGGGCTGTACCTGCAATGGCAAGTACATTATCTAAACTCATAGCTGCATCTGCTAAAACTATACTGGATACTGCACTCCAATATTTGTTTGATGTATTTACCGTTACTTTTTCTGATTTTGGCGGTTCTGGTTTTATAAAGTTCCATGTGATTTTTATAAGCAAGATTCCTCCAATTAGTTTTATTGGAAGCCATTTTATAAGTAGTATATAAGTAATTAGGCAGGCAAATACTATTCTTAAAAAAATTGCAACAAATACTCCTATAATTGATGCAGATTTAGCGTGTTTTTTTGGTAAATCTCTGGTTGCTAGGGCTATAACACCTATGTTATCACCACTTAAAACTATGTCTAGCAAAGTAATTTGTAAGGCTCCTAGTAGAAAAGCTGTTAAATTATCCATATTGGTTACTCCTTTTATGTTATAATAAAAATTTCTATATTTATACAAATATACAAGCTAATATATTAAATATTACCTTTAATTTTATAACTTCTATTGTACCATATAAATCTTATAATATAAACATTTTAATCATATAATATGGTTTTTGTATCTATATTATTTATATTAAAAAATTATTTGTTTAGAATGTTAAATTAAGGTAATGTTCCAATGTTAAACGTTGAAGATTCTGACTTTTTTATTTTATTTAATTTGCAGATGTGTTAAAATTAAATTTAAATGAGTAGTTATATAAAATTCAAAAACTTATGAATGGGAGGGAATTTATATGGAGGAATATGTAAACTTATTTAGAATTAAGGTTAATAACAAATGGGGATATATTAATGAATTTGGTAAAGTTGTCATGCCGCCTATATTTCAATATGCATGGGATTTTAATGAAGATTTGGCCTCAGTTCAGGTGGATAACAAATGGGGATATATCAATGCAAAAGGAGATAAAGTAATAGATTATATTTATGATGAAGCATGGAATTTTTGCGAAGGATTTGCATCTGTGAGAATAAATGATAGATGGGGGATTATAGATAGACAAGGAAATATAGTGGTACAGCCAATATTTAGGTTTATTGATGAATTTTCTAATGGATTGGCACTTGTCATGAAAAATAAAAAGTACGGATTTATGGACGAAAAGGGGAATTGCGTTATAGAACCTATTTATGAAAACGCTTTTGGCTTTTCGGAAGGAATTGCCAGAGTAAATGAAGGAGATTATTGGGAGTATATCGATACTAAGGGTAAAGTGGTTTTAAAATGTACCTTTGATTGTGTTTTTGATTTCCATGAAAATTTAGCTCAGGTTATGTCGAATTTTAAATATGGATTTATGGACAAATCAGGAAAATTATTAATAGAACCTAAATATGATATTGCGGATGGTTTCTCAGAAGGACTAGCTAATGTAAAAATAGACACAAAATGGGGGTATATAGATAAAGAGGATAAAGTTATTATAGAGCCTACTTTTGATGATGCACTTAATTTTAAAGAAGAAAGAGCCTTTGTAAAAATAGAAGATAGTTGGGGATGTATTGATAAATCAGGTAATTTTATAGTCAAACCTGAATTTGAACATATAAATAATTTTTCTAATGGATTGGCGATGGTAGTATGTGATGATAAATATATCTATATTAATAAAAAAGGTGAAAGAGTGTGGAAAGAAGAGTAAACTCGTTATAGTAATCCTTTACTTAAGTTAGAGTTATTTCATTACTAATGATTTCAAGATTATTAAATTGATAGAAATTGACAAATATCTCTTGCAAAAGTATAATAAAATCGAAAATAAAGATGCTTAATCTTTAAGTGGAGGCATATTATGGGGATAATGATAAAAAAGACAGAAAATGTAGATTTCATAGAAGATAATAATTTATTGAGAAAAATATTAGTAGAGTTGCAATGGGATACAGATGCAGACAATAAGGATATCGATTTAGATATAGCAGCTTTTTGTCTTGGGAAAGATGGAAAAGTTCATAAGGATTCGGATTTTGTATTTTATAATAATTTGAAACATCCTTCAGGAGCTGTTGAACATTTAGGTGATAACCTTTTAGGTGATGGGAAAGGTGAACAAATAATTGTAGATCTGGCTTATATACCTTCTGATATTTGTAAGATAACTTTTGCAGCTACAATATATAAAGCTGGGATTAAACATCAAAATTTTGGACAAGGCGTTAGTTGTTATATTAGAATAGTTAATTCAAATAATAATCGAGAATTATTAAAATATGATTTAAGTGAAAAATTTTCTAATGAAACTGCTGTAATTATAGGTGAATTATATAAATATATCAGAACATGGGAATTTAAAGAAATAAGTAAAGGATTTAAGGGTGGATTAGCTACATTATGTGAAGAATTTGGAGTAAGGTATACTCAAAGTAATGACTAGTTAATAGCTTGTTTACAGTATACAGTATAGTGTTAAACAAGCCTCCTTGTTATAGTTAAATGCTAAAAGGAGTGTTTCTATGTCTAAATAAAATATTCAAAGCATTTTTGAGTTGTTGTTTATTTTCAAAGGCCTAAATTTATAGGATATATTTGATATTATTCAACAAATATAAATGTGCTTTTTTTATTTATAAGTACCTTAGAAGAATTTATAAAGAGGCGTAGCAATGTGCTCATCCTCTACTTTGAAGAAGCTGGGGGTATTAGCTAATTTCAGCCTTCGGATAAAAATAAATCATAATTATGTATGTATTGAAAAAGATCAGTTCACAATAAACCTAAAAGTAAAAAGTTTTGGAAAAGTAAATAATATAATGGTAAAATTTAAACAGTGAGTATAATCAAATTAATATTGAATTTTAGATGAGAAATAATTTGAAAGGGTGAAGTTATGTGTCAGTAGTTGTAGGTATAGATTTAGGAACTACAAATTCAGTTGTTTCATATTTGAAAAGGGGAAAAGCGGAAGTGATACCTATTGAGGGAAAAAATATTTTTCCTTCTGTTCTATCTATAAGAGATGGAGAAATTATTGTAGGAATTCAGGCTAAAGCTAGAATGATGTTGTCTCCGGAAACCTCTGTGTGTTCTACTAAAAGGGATATGGGAAAAGATGTTACCTATGATCTAGGAACAGAAATGTTTACTCCAGAAGATGTAGCCTATTATATACTAAAGACAATAAAAGAAAAAGCAGGCAGTGTATTGGGAGAAAAAATACAGCAGGCAGTAATAACTGTACCTGCATACTTTACTTCTGAACAAAGGGAAGCTACTAAAAGAGCGGCAGAAAGATCAGGACTTAATGTACTAAGACTTATGCCGGAACCAACAGCTGCAGCTTTAGATTATGGTATTGATCAGCACAGAGATCAGATTATAATGGTATATGATTTAGGTGGAGGTACATTTGACATTTCAATAATGAAAGTAGAAAATAATGAATTTGAAGTATTGGCTGTAGATGGAAATTCAAGGCTTGGCGGAGATGATTTTGATGAATTAGTCTGTGATATGATGTATAAGAAAATAAATGATGAGTTAGGTGTGGATATTACTTCAAAGAAGGATAAAAAATATATTTCTGCCCTTATGAAAATAAGAGAGAATGCAGAAAAAGCAAAGATGGATTTGTCAGATTTAGAAGAAGTTGAAATAATAATTCCTAACTTAATAGATGACTATTCTTTTGAGATGACTTTGACAAGAGATGAATTCAACAGACTGGTAGAACCTCTGCTGGAAGAAACTATTGATAAAATTTACAATGCGCTTAAATTAGCCAATCTTACCAGAGATGATATAGACAGAGTGCTCTTGGTAGGAGGATCTACAAAAATGCCTATAGTCAAAGAGAAGGTGAGGGACTCAGTTAAAGATCCTTATGTAGCACCTAATGTAGATGAAGTGGTATCAAGAGGTGCAGCTATAATGGCAGCCAGTCTGTGTGTACCTGAAACTTATGAGGAAAGTTCAGGAGTTAATGGATCGCATACAGTTAATGGATTCGATGGAGTTAATTTAGATAAGAAAATCATAGTAAAAGAAAAAGTGGTATTTACCTATGGTATAGATATGCTAGATGAAAATCGTAAATTATATTTTAGAGCTATAATAAAAAGAGGCTCTACATTGCCTGCTAAAGGTGCAGTACTTGGGTATACTTCAAGACCTCTTCAAAAAAGTGTAGTTATAACAATTTATAGGGGAGAATCCAAATCTGTAAAAGAAAATCAGTACTTAGGAGAACTGGAACTTGATATAGTAAATGTTTCTGAAAAGAATGTACCGGTATGTGCATTGTTTGAGATAGATGAAAATATGATAATTACATTTACAAGTATTGAAATACCTATGACAGAAGAATATAGTGAACTTATAGACAGTGCTGGAAATGATGGTGGAAATATGGATGTAAATTTAATAAATAAATATTTACTTGAGGGTAAATTAAAAGGTAAAAAAATAAAAATTGATGCAAAAGCTAATTTGAAATAGGAGGGTAATTATGGGTATAGTTGAAACAAAGAGTTCATATGTTTTAGGAATTGATTTAGGAACCTCTACTTCTATTGCGTCCGTATATACAAAAGGTAAAAGTAGAATTATAAAAATAGATGGGAAGGAGTATATACCTTCTGTGGTTTCATTTCTAGACAGTGAAACCATAATTGTAGGAGAGCAGGCTAAAGGAAGAGCTATAATAGATTCAGAAAATACTATACAATCTATAAAAAGGCATATGGGAGAAGATGGCTATACAGTTAAAGTATTTGGTGAGGAATATACACCGGAACAGATATCAGCAGAAATAATTCAAAAAATAGTGGAAGCCGCCATGAATTCGGAAGATTTTGATTCTATGGGCAAATTAAAATATGCAGTTATATGTGTACCTGCTAACTTTACTGACAATGCCAAAAGGGCAACTATCAAAGCTGCTGAAATTGCGGGTCTTGAAGTATTATACCTATTGGAAGAACCTGTAGCGGCAGCTATCAGGTATGGTTTTAATTCCTCAAAAGACCAAAACATTTTAGTATATGATTTAGGTGGAGGTACTTTTGATGTATGTATTTTAAAGGCTGAAACTGAGGAAGTGGGAAGTGCTGACTATGAAATACTTGCAAAAGAAGGTATTAATAAGCTAGGCGGAGATGATTTTGACCGGAAATTAATGGAACTTATCAATGAAAGGTTTCTAGATGAATGTGGAATGGATCTATTGGATGCACAAAAAGATCAGGGAGTAAGTAGAAAAAAATTAAAAGAAGCTATGCAAAAATTAAAAGAAGCTGCTGAAAGGACTAAAATAGAGTTAAGCGAAGCAGACGCTTGCAATGTAATGATACCTAATATAATTCAAAATGAAAAAGGCGAGTGGCTTAATGTAGATGTGGAAATTGAAAGAGAAGAATTTAATGACAGAATAGAAAATCTAATTTATAAAACCGAAGATACAGTAAAAAAAGCTTTAGAAAGTGCAAGGCTTACTATTGACGATATAGATAAAATTATACTTGTAGGTGGTTCTACTTTAGTTCCTATAATAAAGGAAAAAATAAAGGAAATGTTTGGGGTTGAGCCTTATTCTAATTTTAATCCTATAACCATAGTGTCAGAAGGGGCTGCTGTTTTTGGAGCTACACTATCTGTCCCTTCAGATTGTATAGACAATTATGAAGAAAAACCAGAAGGAGACATAAATATAAACCAGATAGTTACCCATAATCTGGGTATTATGATCTCAGGTATGAGATTTTCTAAACTTATAGAAAAAGGAACGGAAATACCAGATGGGGAATGTGTTGTAGAGGAAAAGGAGTATTCTACACAATTTGACAATCAAACGGAATTAAATATAATTATCTATCAATGTGACGAGGATATTGAATATATAAACGAGAAAAATGAGGATGATACTGATAAGGCCGTATGTATAGGTGAATTCAAATTAAAGAATATACCGCAGGGTGTTAGAGGAAAGGA
>ENA-UOOE01002707-UOOE01002707.1-fermentation-metagenome-genome-assembly--contig:-NODE-2707-length-12239-cov-2.962246_pt1 | contig 12239 bp, 13 predicted proteins | sample MGYA00245776_ERZ724021 | MGnify/ENA primary metagenome ERZ724021 (study PRJEB28704, sample SAMN03018321) | fermentation metagenome | biome: anthropogenic terrestrial biome; feature: soil; material...
TAGGATAGCCTTTGGGAAGAGAAAGTGCACTTTCTCTTCCCAAAGGCTATCCTATAGATCTGGTTCCCATAATGGAAGATGCCACCTCAGCCTCGGGGATAGAAACAAGCGGTGTCTTTAATGTTTCTTATTCAACGCCATCGTCTAGAGAGGAAGTAATGACTTTCTATAGTGACCACTTCAGCAAATATCAGGATGCAGTAAAAATTGGAGATGGTAATCGGGAACTCAACCTTGAAGTTGATAATCAGACAATAAACATACAACTAGATGCCAGTGGTGAAAAACCCTCTGTTCGAATCTCCATTGTAGGGCAGGGTACTGAAAACACCTCTAGTGAGGCAGAAGAAACAAGCAGCAGTGCATCGGGCAAATTCCCTACGAATGTTGTGCCTTTGATGGGTGGTGCAAGTATTATCGATGAAATAAATGAGCAAGAGGAACACTCAGTCACCTACCAGATTAATAAGCCATTTGGGGAGACAACAAATTTTTATCGGAAAGCAGTTAAAATGATGTCAAATCCAAATATTTCTGAAGGGCAAGGAGAATTTTTCGCCACAGCCAAAAAGGGAAATAGTTCTATAGAAATCCAGATCTCGGAAAGCACTACCACCGACAGTATTGTGCAGATTAACATCTACAATTAATCAAGCTTCATGCGAAAAGGTAGGTAAAGCCATGCGCAGTGTTGTTTCTAGGGATCATTCCCTGCGGTCTCAGTCTTTTTGGATCGTGGTGTTTTTAATTTGTCTCATGTTTAGCACTATAGCAGCCGCCTCAGGCAAAGTTCTAGTGTCCCTCACCCGAGAGGGTCAACTCGAAACCGGTGCCGAGCTGGAGCTCTATAGAAACGAACAATGGCTGGATTCCTTTACCCTCAACTGGGAGACAGGCTCTTTCGAGGTTTCAGCTCCACCGGGTACTTATCGGGTACTGGTGCGTCCCTATACCGAGGGCTATGGCGAGCGCTGGCTGGAGGTTGAGGTAACTGAAGGGGAGACCGCCCTCAAACAACTGGATTTGGGCTCCTCAGTTCCAGTTCGCATTAAAGTAATAGCGGATGGGAAGCTGGTATCTGCAGCTAGTGTAGAGATCCAAGGGGCGGATTGGTCTTATGTAGCATCCCTCAGTTGGGATGAGGAGACGCAACTTTTCCAAGGTAAGGTGGCCCCCGGTCTCTATTCTGTGGTCATCGAACCGCAGGACGGGAGCTTGGAGGGCGCGATCCTGAAAAACGTATCCCTCACAGGTCAACAGGTACACCAGGTGCAGCTGCGGGCTGGGGGGATTCTTCAAATAAAGGTAACTGCAGGTGGCAAGCCCTTCTCTGAGGTGGCGGTCACCACCAGGGGTAGCCAAGGAGAGCAGAGGCAGGCAAAGTATAACGAAGAGCTTGCCTGTTTTGAAGTCCAGGTTCCCAAGGGCAGCTATAATGTCTCAGTTGTACCCTCCAATCCCCTCCTGCAAGAGAAGATTATCATCGCCCAGACCGATCAGATTGCTTTTGTGGAGTATCCTGCCCTTACCACCTTTGAGCTTGTGGTAAGTAGTACTTATGGCCCTTACCCTTGGGCTACAGTGAAGGTTGAAAAGAATGGAGAAAGCCTCACCACTATAGACTGGGATCGGAAAGCGGGCCTATATAGGGGTGTTTTGCCCGAAGGAACATACGATTTTCTTATCACCCCTGAGTCTTATTTTTCCCCGCAAAGATTGGCTGCAGTAAATGTGTTTGGGGAGACTAGCCTTGAGGTAAAACTTCTCAAGGCAAGGACCAATACCTCAATGGATTTAACAGAGGTTATGGGCCAAGGAGAATTAGTTGAGCTGGCTTTGCACTATCGGCAGATCTATTACAGCAGCATTCCCCTTTCTACAAGATCCGCAATTGACAAGCAGCTACAGCGCCTGAAGTCGGGGACAGATGATGGAGCGGAAATGATAAATAGCACCTCATCATTGGCTGTGATGATAGGTGCTAAGGGCATGGCCCGAGAGATCGCAGTTACCCTGGGCGCTGCAGCTGTGATTGCCTCTCCGGAGAATGCGCTGGTAATAAATAATTTTGGCGCTCTTCTGCGACTCCTCTCGCGGACAGAGGATGCAGTGAGGGTGCTTAATTTCGGGCGCATCGTCGCCCCGCAATCGCCTTTGATTCTCACCAATCTTGCCAACTCACTCTTTGAGCTGGGTGATGATGAGACTGCTGAGGAATTATATATCCAGGCTATCCGAGAGGAGGCCATGTTCTCACAAGCCCATCAGGGTCTCGCCACGATCTATCTCATGCGAGGAAACTTGAATAAAGCCATAGAGCACCTTTTTAAGGCCGCGGGACAATCCTACGCGCCTGTGATGCGACAGCAGCTACAGAAAGCCCAAGCCGGGGGCGGTAGCATTAGCGACAGCTATCTGCCAAAGGTACCTGCAGCTGAACCTGGGGTTTTTGATAAGCTGGAGATCCCCCGTCTCCCCAACTGGACCACCCGGGATGCTCTCAGTGCAGGGGCGAAGGATATTGGCATCTGGGCTAATGATGTGATGGAGAAGGGGCTTGCCAGACCCTTGAGCATGGCGCAAAATATGCAACCAGCACCATGGGTTGAAAAGGCCTATGGTGGAGTCTATAGCCAGGCAGTATTTGAGATTGAATGCTATGGCTATTTTCTCAGCGATCGGGTCGGGAAGATCTACGATGAGTACCAAGTGGCTTTAGAGAGCATCCAAGCTGCTTGGAGTAAAGAACTCAAACAGATCGAATATATTCAGATCTCTAAAATAGAAGCGGCAGGTGTGGCCAATATCAGAGCGCAAGATGCAGCGGATCAGTTTGCCGGCAAGGAGCGAGCACTTGCGGCAGACCGTTTCTTCTTGGCCTGGAAACCATTGTATGAAAAAACCTACGAGGAAATCGCTCGCCTCACAGAGGAATATTGGCTCTACACTGAAAGCCCCGCTAGCAGGATTTATGACCGGGATGTTGCGGTCTTTGTAAACGAAATAAGAAGTACAGCAGTCTACAGTTCCTTTTTGCCGGCAGCTATGGAACTGCCGGCTAAAGTACTCATTTTTGAGCTTGCAGGTATGGGGCCCATACTACGCCCTGAAGGAGAATTGCCATCACCAGATCCACCAAAGCCTATGGAGTCAACAAAGGTCCCGCCTCCCAAAAAGAATGATTGCCCTTTCAAAGGTGGCTCCATTCTTGGTGCGGATTTTGGTTTTGCTGGTCTAGAGGTGGGATGCGAGACAATCGAAATTAAATTAGGCTCTTTAATCGAGGGTGGTATGACTTACAATTTTAAGCACAAGTATGTCTCATCTATCTATGCCGGGGTTGGTGTATCTGCTAAAATAGCTGGTGTGGGTGCAGGTGCCACAGCTGGCCTGCGTGCCACCTTCGGCCCCACGGGTGAATTTTTGGGCATCGGCTCTGAGGCGGGGATAGATGGTTCTATGGGACCATTTTCTGCAAGTGCCACAGATGGAGATGGTATGGTAGTGGGTTTGGGTCCTGTGAGCACGGCAGCTGCGAACTTCTAGGGCAAGGTGTGAAGGACGGAGCGAAATATTATAGATTAACAAGTTCAGGTAGTTCGGAGAAAAGCACGGACCATTGCTTATTTGGGAAGGATAACGAAATATCAGCGGACTTCTCGAATATGGGAATTAAAGCTTTGCCCCAATCCTTTGTTATCTGTCTGTAAAAAGAAAACGCTATGCAAGCAATTAAAATTGCTTGTTTAACAAATTAAATTTGTTGATTGAGATAAAAAATACCCACTATGTGATAGGCTCCCTTTATGGAAGACAGTTTAAATAATAAAATTGTTTGCATAGAGGGGGCATTTCTATTGGGAAGAAAATTTAAAGTTTCTACTGAAAACAAGATTTTTCCAAGTAATCAGCAGATGCTTTGTTCTTTGCAGCCTCGCCATTGCCGCTCAGGTGTAAGGAGACCCCGCTCTTCTTCTTTCGTACCGATTCCCCCCAATCATGGTTTTTCTTATTTGCTTGCTGATGAATACCTTGGTTCGAACCAGTTAGAAAGCTTTGGTATGCCAATGAACCATTGCTTGTCCAAAATGAGGCCGCAGTAACTATATAATTGCTACGCAACGGGGAACTTGTATGTTCTATGGCCTTGATACGATTTTTTATCACTGACTATCTTTTTTCTGCTCTTTACTTAGCCATCATCTCTGGTGCAAGCCTCAAGATAAAATCTCTAATTTCCTTTGCGTTTTTCATGGCTTTTCGCATATCCTGTTCTTCCAGAATAAATTTCATCGGATAGCGAGGCTGAACACTATATGTGGTTAGGTCAGAGCAAATATCAGCTATAGTTTTGAAAGTATCAGAAAACTTCTGACATAACTTACACAGTTCATCTAAATCATGTGTTTTTGGTGGGTTTTGGTTGTGCAAAACAAGGTAGGCCTTGAGGTTTTTTTCTGCTGACTGCTGACAATGATAACAGATGACTTCTATCGGAATAGGATGCATGGTCAAAAGGTGTTCGGCAGACAGCAAATCCATTTCGGCGATCTTTTGCCATTCTTGGGCAAGTAAACGATTATCCATAAATCATCATCCCCTCCTGTAAAATATGTCTTTCAAGCGTAGGCGTGTTTTTTCGTTCATTGAAGATATGTTCTTTACTGACAACTACATCTACAGGCAAGGTTTTTTTATCACGGATAGCTTTACGGATCAGCTTCATTGCATCAATTTCCCGTATGTTAGCGCTGTCCTGCAAGACTATATACAGATCAAGATCAGAGTCGGCGTGAGGAGTGCCATACGCATAAGAACCGAAGAGAAAAATCTGCTTCACAGGCACGGTTTCGATTATAATGTTTTTTAAGATGTTTAGCTCATTTTTGATTTGATTTTTCACGCTAATACCTCCTTCGTCTTGAATCTAAGGATTTGGTTGCCCAACCTACGGTTTGTTAACTTTTATAGAGAGGAGGATTGAAAAACAAACGGTCGTTAGCACAATCGCTCTAAATATACAGCAAACCACCGATTACTTCTGCAAGCTAATCAAACTAAATCGAGATTATGTGATTCTTGCTACTATATTTAACCTCAGACCTTGATATACAGTTTTGAATCTGAAGTTGTAACTTTTCATCCAGCTAATTATAGTATACCAAAAAAATGTTAAGATTTCAGGGCTATTTCATTCTAGACACAGATCTTAAGGTTAATGTGTATATTTCGAGATCTCAAGTGAATGTTGTGGCAAAACACACAAAAGTGTTGCTTATAAGAGATCATATATAAATGGAGATAGTGACTAGGATGAGTGAATTTGGGGAGCATGCTTTAAACGCAGATTAGATGGTTTTCAAAGCCATTTCCATCAAATGATCAGCCATAAAGAGGGGAATATTTTTAAAGGTCATCATCTGGCTTTAGGTTCTGCATTGAAAAGCGCACGCACAGTTTCACCGTGTAGCCGTATTTCTCTTTGAACTTTTTCAGGCTACGTTTCCAAGATTATCTTCCAACTTCACTTCAACGGGGATAATATCATTTTTCCGTTGGATGAGAAAAGCTACCTCATACCTTGGATTGTCTATTGTCCAATAGCGGGGCGTGGCCCCAAACTGATTGCTCAGCGCTTGAAGAATATAGGTTTCGCTCAACGCACCTTTGAGCTAGGTGAACAGGCGATTGCCTTCCCCAAAGGCGGACGGCGCAAGAAGCGATAGCTTGCGAAGCAATCCCACATCTACCAGATATAGCTTAAATGAGGACAGGTCGTCATAAACGGAGATAGGTAGTCCCGGCGCTGTTCTGCGATGGATTTTATATGTGAGATTCGTGTCGCAAAGCCCTTGCAAAGCATCCTCATATTCCCGGGCTCGTGCGCCCTCTCGTGCGACTTTATTTTGTTTTTCCTGGCAAGCTGCGAGGGAATGGAGCGCCAAATCAAAGACGGTTTTGGGAATTCCTTTGGCTCGGCGTGCTTGGCAAAATCGCGCTCGTACTCGTAGGCGTTCCGAATGTTAGAAAGCACCTGTTGCATCAGTTCTGTATCCCGCGCCTTTATCCATGCGCGTACAGCCTCCGGAATTGGCTCCAAGGATCGGTGCTGTTCATGTAAGCGGCTAGGTTTCCGTCGCCGTTGGCTAACAAAAAATTCAGTGAATGTCATGAGCACGACTTGCAAAAAACCCACCAGAAGCTCGCCATTTGAATGGCGATGCAGTTCACTTTTGAGTGTTACAATTAAATATGCCAAAGGTGAATGTTTCTCCTTGGGTTAAATGGGCACAACTTGGTGTTAAAAGTCAACTATATGCTTGGTAGTAGTGAGTGTTAGCCAAGAGCAAGGGTGTCTACCGTGAGGTGGAATCTGGAGGATGGGGTGCTGATGGCGCTGCTTGAGGGCAGAGAAGGGAAGGGAGATGGTTGTGGATGACAGTATTCGAAACACTAAAGTCAGGTGAACAGCTTACCAGAGAATATGTTGGAAACCGAAGATAAAGGGTAAGAATGCTTAACGAAACAGATGGAATACAAGGACTTATAAACAGCCGAACTGCTCAGTAGCGTGATCCGTATGTTCCGTGTGAGAGGACGGGATTAGCCGTCCCCTCTTGATCCGATTTACCATTTACCGCTAGCTCCACCGCCACCGGAACCTCCACCACCGAAGTTTCCGCCGCCGCCAAAGCCTCCACCACCAAAACCACCACTTCCGCTGCCAAAGCCTCCGCCGCCACGGGGGCCGCCACCAAACCAGAAGGGTGGAAAGAAGCCGCCTTTTCGTTTGATCCCCTGACCCTTTCTAGGCCAAGAGGAGATAACCAAGATGACCACGATCAGCCAAAAAAGCAGTTCCCAGTAGTCTGCAGATGCTTTGTTCTTCGCAGCCTCGCCACTGCCTCCTAGGCGCAAGGAGACCTGGCGAATTATTTCACGGATTCCCTGGGCGTAAGCTCCTTGCCGGAAGGCAGGAGTAGCAATTTGGCTGATGAGCTTGCCTGCAAAAGCATCAGGTAGTTCTCCTTCCAGACCATAGCCTACTTCAATACGCATTTCCCGTTCGTTGGGTGCTACAAGTAAGAGAAGACCCCGCTCTTCTTCTTTTGTACCGATGCCCCAGGCTTTGAAAAGCTCTACTGCATACTCTTCCACTGTGCGATCCCCAAGTGAGGGGACAGTGGCCACAACCATTGTGGCTCCAGTTTCTTTCCAAAGAGTATTGAGCTGCTGCTCTAGCTGCTCTTGTTCAACTTGCGAAAGGAGCTTTGCATAATCATTAAAAAGGGCTTTGCGTTTGGGAAGATTGCTTGCTAAAACTAACTGTGGTAGCAGTAAGATCAGAATTAACCAGAGATATTTGCGCACAGCAATTGCTCCTTTGCTTTAGAATTCCACTTTAGGTGTTTGCCTCGCCTGGGGGCTTGCTTCCCACATTTGTTTGGCAGAAAGTCCCCTCAAAGAGGCAACGAGGCTGTTGGGAAAGACACGGATCGAAACGTTATAGACGCGAACAGCTTCATTATACCTTTTTCGAGCCACAGCTAACCTGTTTTCGCTTCCAGATAGCTCATACTGCAGGTTAGTAAATTGTTCGCTGGCTTTCAGATCTGGATAATTTTCAACAACCACCAAGAGCCTTGAGAGGGCCTGATCCAGTTGGTCATTGGCTTCCATCTTTTGTTCAGGAGTTCCTGCTCCAGCCAACTTACTTCTAGCCTCTGCCACTTGAGCAATTGCAGCCTGCTCATGTTTGGCATAACCTCGTACAGTCTCCACAAGGTTAGGAATCAAGTCACTCCTGCGCTGCAATTGGTTATCAACCTCTGCCCAGCTGGTATTGATTGCCTCTTCTTTACGGATAAAACTGTTGCTAACTCCAATAAAGACGATCAGGAGTAAAATCCCGATTCCTAATATCCAGCCTATGCTCTTCTTCATTTTGATCCTCCCCCTTTGTTGTCATTATAATATAGCTGACAGCCAGTTACAAGGGCTTTTGTGATTTATCAATGAAAGGATCAGAGAAAAAACGCTTCTCTTGTATACTAATCAGGTGGTTTCTGCTATACTATAGTTAACTAGAGAGCGTTTGAGAAATGAGGCGATAGCATGAATTTTAAGCTTAAGGATCCAGTCAGTGCTCTTACCCACTTCTTAGGTGCGGTTTTATCAGCTGTGGGGTTAGTATTTTTAATTATCAAGGCCACGGATTATTCAATTTGGCATCTAGTCTCCCTGACCACCTTTGGCATTAGCCTAATTTTACTCTACAGTGCAAGTACAGTTTATCATGCAGTAATCACCTCGAAGAAGTGGGAAAAAGTTCTCAGGAAAATAGATCATATGATGATCTTCGTTTTGATTGCTGGCTCCTATACCCCAATTTGCCTCTTAGCCCTGCGGGGACCATTAGGCTGGAGCCTCTTCGGTAGTATCTGGGGTCTTGCCATAGGTGGCATCATTATGAAAGCAGTCTGGATGTCTGCACCCAGGTGGCTATCAACTTTGATCTATCTAGTTATGGGCTGGCTTTTGGCCATCGCTTTTGTACCGTTCTCCCGCGCTGTTTCAGTAGCAGGTGTGGGCTTATTATTAGGTGGTGGCTTCTTCTATAGCACAGGGGCCATTATCTATGGCATTAAATGGCCTAACCTGAAGTTCTTTGGTTTCCATGAGATCTTCCATCTTTTTATCCTGGGAGGAAGCGCCCTCCACTTCTGGATGATGTATCAATATTTATTTCTCTAAAAAAGTTTCCAAGGCTAGTAAAGCCACCTTGCGAGAAGCTGCAGCTTCTTGCAAGGTGGCTTTTTTAAGGAAAACCAGATAATACGGAAAAATCTTTTCCTTTAGCAACTCAAAGCCCCTTTAACAGTAAATTTCTCGGTTGCTCAGCGTTTATTGGTTGAAATTCGCATTCATTCCTTGACATCTTTGCCCGGGACAGATATCATAAAGAAGATAAAGGAGGTGAAGAAGAATATGCCATCTATGATCCGAGGTCTCCAGATCACTGTACTGGGGATGGGAGTTGTATTATTAGCCCTCTGGTCTCTCTCATTGATCGTTGGCCTTATGTCAAAGATTGTGCAAAAAGGCACAAATAGAGGGAGGGGAGATAGCGCAGAGCTTGCAGCAGTTGTGGCCGCGGTCTCAGCGGTGGTTCCCCCAGAGCGGATAAAAACTATTGACATTAAAAGAATTTGAAGGAGGATCCCAAAATGCGCAAATTTGTAGTAACAGTAGAAGATAAGAAATATCAGGTGATGGTGGAAGAAGTGGGAGGAGCTCCGGCTGCACCAAGCCAGGCCGCACCGCAAGCAGCACCAGCTTCCCAGGCCGCACCTGTAAACGTTGATGGGGAGTCTATTCAAGCACCACTTTCCGGTACTATTCTTTCTGTAAAAGTAAGCGTAGGCGATCGGGTAACAGCGGGTACAGTAGTAGCCACACTGGAAGCTTTGAAATTAGAAAATGAGGTTCCTGCAACAGGTGAGGGGACAGTAAAGGCTGTGCTGGTATCACCAGGGCAGACAGTCTCCACTGGCGATCCGCTGATTGTTTTGGAATAGCGAGGGATCATAAAAATGTGGCAGCAGTTTATTGAGTTTTTTCAGTCCACGGGCTTCGCCGCTGTTGGTTGGCAGCAGTGTGTAATGTATCTTATCAGTTTCACTTTAATTTATCTAGCCGTTAAAAAGGGGTATGAACCCCTGCTTTTGATTCCAATCGGCTTTGGAATGTTATTAGCCAATCTCCCCTTTGCCAATTTAATGGACAAGGGTGGTCTTCTCTATTGGCTCTACCGAGGTGTAAAACTTGGAATCTATCCTCCCCTGATTTTCCTGGGTGTTGGAGCGATGACGGATTTCAGTCCCCTAATCGCAAGACCCCAAAGTATGCTTTTGGGTGCTGCAGCGCAACTGGGAATTTTCACCACCTTTTTAGGAGCTATTCCCTTGGGCTTTACCTTACCCCAGGCGGGTTCCATCGGGATCATGGGTGGAGCAGATGGACCTACAGCAATTTTCTTAGCTTCCAAGCTTGCACCGGAGCTATTGGCACCTATTGCCATTGCAGCATATTCTTATATGGCGCTAGTGCCCATTATTCAGCCACCAATTATGCGTGCCCTCACTACGAAAAAAGAGCGCAGCGTAGTTATGGAGCAGCTGCGACCTGTGAGCAAAACAGAACTGATCTTGTTCCCGATTTTGGTGGCTTTACTAACATCCCTTTTGGTGCCTTCAGCTGCAGCTTTGATTGGCTGCCTGATGCTGGGGAACTTGTTCCGGGAGTCTGGTGTTGTGGATCGTCTCTCCAAAACAGCACAAAACGAACTTATCAACATAGTAACTATCTTTTTGGGAACCACAGTAGGGGCCACAGCCAATGCCCAGCTTTTTTTAAGCGTAGGCACCCTGAAGATTATCCTTCTGGGATTAATTGCCTTTTCCTTTAGCACTGTAGGCGGTGTGCTCTTTGGCAAGCTGATGTATAAAGCAAGTGGCGGCAAAATAAACCCCCTGATTGGTGCTGCAGGTGTATCAGCTGTGCCTATGGCAGCGAGAGTGGCTCATAAGGTGGGACAAGAGGAGAACCCTGGCAACTGGCTTCTGATGCATGCCATGGGACCCAATGTGGCAGGTGTCATCGGCTCTGCCATTGCAGCTGGTATTCTCTTGACCACATTAGGTTAAGGAAGGGAAGGAGAAAAGATGAAAGTCGGGATTACAGAAACATTGCTCCGGGATGCCCATCAGTCTTTGTGGGCAACTCGGATGAGTACACAAGATATGCTAAAAGTTGCAGAGCAACTAGAAGAGGCAGGCTTCCATTCCATGGAGGCCTGGGGCGGGGCAACCTTCGATTCCTCGCTACGTTATCTAAACGAGGATCCATGGGGGAGACTGGCAAAACTACGCGCCTATTTCAAAAACACTCCCTTGCAGATGCTATTGCGGGGACAGAACCTTTTGGGATACCACCATTATCCAGATGACGTTGTGGAATATTTTGTGCAAAAGTCCGTGGAAAATGGAATTTCAGTGATGCGGATTTTCGATGCCCTAAACGACGTACGTAACATGGAAGTGGCTATGCGGGCAGCAAAGAAAGCAGGCGCCCATGTGCAAGCCTCTGTGGTCTACACCACAAGCCCTGTTCACAACGTAGATAGTTTTGTGAAAACAGGCCAAGAACTGAAAGAGAAGGGTGCAGACTCCATCTGCATCAAGGACATGGCAGGTCTTCTCACACCTAAAGTTGCCTCAGAGCTTGTAGGCAGGCTGAAGAGCGAAGTTGGGCTTCCTATCCAACTTCATTGTCACTACACAAGTGGCATGGCATCCATGGCCTATCTTAAAGGAATAGAAGCAGGTGCAGCTGTGATCGATACTGCTCTCTCGCCACTGGCGTTTGGTACGTCTCAGCCTGCAACTGAGACCATGGTGGTGGCTCTAGAGGAGATGGGTTATGACACAGGCGTAAGCTTGGAGAAACTCGCAGGCGTCACCCAAGAGGTTCGCAGCTGGAAGAACGGCTATAAGGATGTAGCAGCACCACTGCGGGTAGATACAGATGTTTTAGTCTATCAGGTGCCAGGAGGCATGCTCTCAAACCTCAGAGCTCAGCTCACCCAGCAGGGAATGCTTAACCGCCTCGGGGATGTGCTAGCTGAGATCCCCAGAGTCCGAGAGGATTTGGGTTATCCACCCTTGGTCACGCCTATGAGCCAGATTGTAGGCACCCAGGCAGTATTCAATGTGATCACTGGAGAGCGGTATAAGGTGAAATCCAAGGAGATCCGCGACTACGTCAAAGGACTCTATGGTAGACCACCTGCCCCAATTTCCGAAGAACTACAAGCGCAGATCCTCGAGCCCGGTGAGGAGCCCCTCACAACAAGGCCTGCAGAGCTTCTCGAGCCCGGAGTGGAAAAAGCCCGGGAGGAAATCAAGCAATATCTTGAGCGGGATGAGGATGTGCTCACATATCTTCTCTTCCCTGAGGTTGCTATGGAGTTCTTCCAGAAGCGACAATAAAAATGCATGAAGTTGAGATCTATACAGATGGGGCCTGCTCTGGAAACCCGGGCCCAGGCGGCTGGGGTGCGATCCTCAGCTCTGGGGGCAGGGAAAGGGAGCTGTCGGGTGGAGAATCCCATACCACAAACCAGCGGATGGAAATTCAGGCGGCAATCGAAGGGCTCCGGGCGCTGCGTATGCCCTGTC
>ENA-UOOE01002708-UOOE01002708.1-fermentation-metagenome-genome-assembly--contig:-NODE-2708-length-12238-cov-17.711319_pt1 | contig 12238 bp, 12 predicted proteins | sample MGYA00245776_ERZ724021 | MGnify/ENA primary metagenome ERZ724021 (study PRJEB28704, sample SAMN03018321) | fermentation metagenome | biome: anthropogenic terrestrial biome; feature: soil...
TGACTAACTAACTCTTTCTGAAACGTGTGAAATCGTGCTGTTCTTTCAGGAATTCCCATACCTTCGGCAATATCACAAAGGAATGTTTGAAATTGTGCCCGGTCTACCATATCCCAGTATGCACCGTTATACAAATAAACTGAATTACTATTCAAACACAATCCCCAGTTGTTTTTATCTGCAAGTTCTAACGTGCTTTTTATAGTGTCAAAAACGTAATCGTCCCGCTTCATTTTCAAGCTGTTAATCTGCCTTTGTAGTTTGCCCGCCTGATCGCTTCCCGGATCCACTTCTTCTAATTGTTTACGTAATCTTTCAACTTCCGGATACTTCAAGGCTTGGAAATCCAACGGTTCAACCTGGTCAAGTAACAACTCCAGGGCTTCGCTTTTACCGACTGTTTGCTTATCTGTGGACTTCATGTCCTCAATGCTCTTTATAATTTCGCCCGGATCATTTAAGCCGGTGAAATTGGGTGTTAATTGTATTTTCATATCCTTCAAGGTTTAAGATAATTTTCATACCAATACGCCGGGGGTAATACCATGTAATAATGTGCCGGGGTGCCGGAATATTTACATTTATATCTCTTTTTCGACTGAATGACTTTCCCTTTATTTATCAATAAAAGTAAAAAGGTTCTTAGCCGTGCTTCGCCAAATGATCCCATTTCCGGGTGCAACATTCTAACTGTGGCACATTCAAACTTCGAAAGTCTATAATAAGCATCAAGCAAATTATAGTGAAGTCTTTTTTGGTACCGTTCCGGTCTATTGTCTGGAAAGTCTTTGAATAATAGAAAATTATCTATATCTTTGAAGTGATCTTCAACGCTTAACCGCTCATGCCCGAAAAAGGTATTAAGATCTTGCACCTGGTTGCCCGCCGGGTGTTCTTTTTTTGTCTTCATGCTCTTTTGGTTTTAGATGTTAGGTACTGATCCGCTTCATTTTCAATTTCCCGGACTGTTTTAACTCTCCCACCTTGCAAGTATGTTTCAAGGTCTTTACGTGCGAAATACAAACGCTTACCACGCTTCATGTAAGGCAGTTCACGCTTTGAAACTTTACTGTAAATTGTTGGGACTGATAAATTTAGAAACTTTGCCGTTTCATCGACCGTTAGGAATTGATCCGCCGGATCCTGTGGCTGTACATTTGTGATAACCTTGTACAACTCATTAACCTTTCTGGTTAATTCTGTTACCGCTTCGGGTAAATCATTAAAACTAATTGTTGTCATATCTATATTATTTAATAGTGATATATTGATATGACAAATATAGTACGTTTATACCGTTTATCTTATTGATAATCAGTTGTATAAACTTGCATTGCAAGTAAATACAAGTTATACAAGTGGCTTATTTCGGGTTAATTAGATTTTCAAGGTATTGTTTCATTTCACACAATTCCGGTTTGTCGGTCACATCATTAAATTTATAATCATTCATTGCCTGATAACTTGCTATGTCCCAATTAAATTCAGACTTGCAACAATCATAAAATCTTTGTGCGATTCTTTCTTTTGGCAATATACCCAATTCCTGAAAAGCCAACAACAACAATTTTAACCGTTTGCCTCTTATGTTCTTGTACTGAATTTTTATCCCTTCAACTATTTCAATACCTTTCGAGTGAGTAATAAGATCGCTTAATGTTTCTTTTTTTGCTTTAAGTGTGTCATCATTATTCTTTTCCCAGTACCTAATCTCTTTTGCTAAATTCCAATCTTCTTTTAAACACTTAACCTTATATTCATGAAATAAATTATAATTGTAAGGTCTTTTTGCTTCATATATTAATTCCCTCATTTGAATATCGGGGTTTTTATTTATTAACCACTCAATAAATTCATCAACATCTTTCGGGCTAATCATACCCTCTTTATTAAAGTATGCATTAAACTGTGATTGTACGCCCTCATACTCAATACTGCATTCTTCACGCATTCGCTCCCATTCTTCACGCATCTGCTGTATAATAGGTTCCCAATTAAGGCTAAAATTATTGATACACTCTAATGCAGGTGCCATAATATGGTTAATCCTCTCGCTACTCTCTAACAACTGATCTTTTACGTTCTGAAAAACATCTTTTTCTTTCATAGCTGTATTATTTAATTGTGTTATTGTGCCTTTTTGTTGAATGAAAGTAGAACATCGGTCTGCTCCTTTATCTTTTCGTTCTCGAAACTGTCAAGGTAATTCTCTGTTACGCCCAGACTACTATGTCCCAGCAAATCGCTAATCATTGCTATATCGGTCCCGGATCGCTTCAGTATGGTAGCAAATGAATGCCTGGCAAAATATGTAGTAACATTTTTATTAATCCCTACATTCCGGGCTATCCTCTTCATGTACTTATTAATCGTTTTGATTAATTGCTGTGAAACTTCTTGTTTCCTGGTTGCCGTTATACCTGTCTCATAATGTGGAAATATGTAGTTTTCACGAACCACCGACCGGATACCGTATTTATTTATAATAGCCCAGGTTTCAGGCTTCAACGATACCGTAATGTTTTTCGGTTTCTTGTTTGTCCGCTTGGTCTTCTCTCTCTGATAAGTCAGAATGTCGCCGTCTATATTATTCCACTTCAAAGAACAAAAATCTTTAACGTTCATACCATTGCATAAATAAAGGAACATCCAGTAATCACGTGCCATTGCTTCCGTTCCGGTGGCTTCATAGTTGTAGATACGTGCTATTTCCTCAAGGGTTAATGCTTTCTTTATATTTTCACCGGACGGAATTTCATATTTCCCATATCCAAACGGATATAGTTTTTTGTCAATATCCTGTTTATTATAAATCGCTCTCAAGGCTCTTAAATACATTCCTACGGTAGTAATACTTTTGCCATTATCCAACATCCAACGCTCGTACTTCTTTAAGAAACTCGGTGTTATATCGGTAAACTTCAAGTTCTTTTTGAAATCCTCAAGGCTCTTTATAGATGCATCGTAATTTATGGCAGTCCCGGTTCTTTCTTCAGCTTTAAGGTCATCTATGTATTTTTTAAAAGCATAATATACGCTATTAAAAACGTCCCTACCTTCATGATACATTTCATCAAATTTTTCAAAAGAAAAGGCTGTATCTAATTTATCTATTATATTATCAGCTTTTTGATAATATCGGTTCAGTTTTTTATGTATCTCTTTTTGATCCGGTGTCCTTCGTTTGGCTGTTAGTATCTTTTCAAGTTCGCCCGGCTTCAAATCTATATCAGTAGAGTAGTACATGTAACTCCTGTTAAAATAAACTCTAATTTTTACATTACATGTTCCGTTTTGCTTCGGGTGGTACGTGTCAAGGAAATAATCAGCTTTTGCCTTCATAATGCTATTATTTTTGTTTCTGTGAAAAATGTGAAGGTTTTTTTAAAACCTATTCGCTCAAATGAATTTTCAATGTTTTAAAGCTTCAATACAATTTCAAAACATTTTCAAAACAAAGATACTATAATAACTATAAACAAACAAATAATATCTATTAAATAAACAGTTGTTATACAATGGTATTACGGTGTTTTATTACTCTTTTATTATCTGCATAATTTGCGTATTTTTTTGACTGGCAGTCAAAAGGTCATCGGTTCGACTCCGATATTCTCCACCAAAAAAGGGAACTCCTCATCAGGGCTCCCTTTTTTAGTGATTTAGACTTATTTGGTCAGGAATTTGATCTCTTTATTTCTTCAGAAATTCAGTCTTCAGGAAAATGGTTTGTCCATCTACCTTTGCCTGAACGTGCGTGGGGTCCTCGCTTGAGAGTCTGATAGCGCGTGCGCGTGTACCGCGTTTCACGACCATGGACGAACCTTTTACTTTCAAATCTTTTATCACGGTTACATCATCCCCGTCAAAAAGTTCGTTTCCGTTACTATCCAATACTTTTTCCAACTCTGTGGCGGCTTCCATATCTTCCTGTGTCCATTCGTGAAAACATTCCGTGCAGTGAAACAGGGAGCCATCGAAATAAGTCACAGCGCTTTTGCATTTAATGCATGTAGGAGTTTGTGTCATGTAAATTTCATTTAGTTCCCCAAAGATAAGGCTCCAGATGCACTATTCAAAATATACGCGGTTAAGGATCGTTATGGATGTTACGTCACAGAATTACAATGCCCTCCTTTTCACACAGTTCCAGCGCCATCTCCCTCAGCCGGAATTTCTGGATCTTCCCGCTGCCGGTCAGAGGGAAATTCTCCACGAAAAAGACATAACGCGGTATTTTATATTTAGCGATATGGCCCTTGCAATAATCGCGCACATCTTCCGTGGAGAGCTGGTACCCCTCCTTCTGAATGATGAACGCCCCCACATCTTCACCATAACGATTTGAAGCCACCCCCACCACCTGTACATCCTTCACGCCAGACATCCGGTAGAGATAATCCTCCACCTCCTTTGGAGAGATGTTCTCTCCTCCGCGGATGATGATATCCTTGATGCGACCCGTAATCCGGTAATTACCATTCTTGTCCCTCACGCCGAGATCGCCCGAATGCATAAAGCCATTGGCATCAATCACCTGTGCCGTGGCTTCCGGATTCTTGTAGTAGCCCTTCATCACGTTATACCCTCTGCAGCATATCTCTCCCGGCACGTCCACAGGGCACTCCTCCCCCGTTTCGGGGTCAAGCACCTTTACTTCGGTGAACTCGTACTCCCTTCCCACCGTAGTACAACGCACCTCAAAAGGGTCGTCCACGCGGGTTTGCGTCATCCCCGGCGACGTCTCCGTCATCCCATAGACGCTGGTCAGATCCATAAACATCTTCTCGTTCACCTGCCGCATCAGTTCCTCGGGACAGAGTGCACCCGCCATGATGCCCGTACGCAGTGATCGCATGTCGAACATGCTGAACATGGGATGATTCAATTGGGCGATGAACATCGTCGGCACCCCATGCAGCACAGTACAACGTTCCTTGTGCACCGACGCCAGGGTGACCAGCGGGTCGAACCGCTCCACCATCACCTGCGTGCTGCCGTGCGTGAGGCAACACATGGTCGCCAGCACCACCCCAAAGCAGTGAAACAGCGGTACGCAGATGCAGCACTTGTCTTCCGGCGTGAACTGCATGTGAACGCCCGTGAGGTATCCGTTGTTGGTGATGTTGTGATGGGTGAGCATCACCCCTTTCGGGAAACCGGTGGTTCCGGAGGTATATTGCATGTTCACCACATCGTGACAATTGGTAAGCGATCGCAGCACCCTGAAATCGTCATCCGGCACATTCTTTCCCAGCAGCAGGATCTCTGCCGTGTTGTACATACCCCGGTATTTCTCCTGGCCTATGTAGACCACATTCTTCAGTTCCGGAAAAAGGTCCGATTTCAGCTTCCCCCGTTGTGTCGTTTTCAGTTCCGGCACCAGTTCGTAGATGATGTCGGTATAATTGCTTCCCGGCACCCCGTCCGTCATGCATAGTGTATGCATATCCGAGTTGTTCATCAGGTATCGCAGTTCCTCGGTGCGGTAGTTTGTGTTCACCGTCACCGCCACGGCACCAATCTTGGCAGTGGCATAGAGAAAGGTGAGCCAGTCCGGCACATTCTGTGCCCAGATGCCCACGTGCGTACCCCGTGTCACCCCGATGGCGATCAACCCCTTCGCCATGTGATCCACCCGTTCGTTGAATTTTTTCCAGGTAAAGCGAAGGTCGCGGTCTGAATAGACAATATATTCCTTATCGGGTGTTTCTTGGGCCCAGTACTCGAGCCAGTCGCCCAGTGTTCTGTCGGATAGCATCATCGCTGATTTGTTGGTCATCGTTGCTTAAAAGATCGGTGTGTTAAATGAAATGATATGATGGAAGCTTATGCAGGAAAATAGACCACTCCCAGTATCTTCGCTTCTGTTTGACCATGGGCCGTGACCAGATGATCCACAATGGAATCATAATAGATGCTGTCGCCCTGGTTCAGCATATATTTTTCTGTCCCGTAATGCACCACGATGGATCCCTCCAGCACATAGAGAAACTCCTCGCCCTCGTGCGACGAAAAAGCTTCCTTTCCGGTACCCGGCTGAATGCAAACCAGGAACGGCTCCATGTTTCGTCCTCCCTTCCTGGCCGCCAGCGAGATAAAATCCATGTGAGAGTTATTGTTGGTCTGATGACTGGTGAAGGTGACCGGTGTGTGCATGTCAGCGTGCCTGTTAACCACTGGCCCCATCTCTTCGCTATCGTCGAGAAAAGTACCCAATCGCACACCCAAGGCACGGGCAATCTTGATCAGCGAAGAGAGAGAAGGGATTTTGTCGCTCTCGCAGATGCGACGCACCTGTTCCACTGTAAGTCCTGCTCCTGCAGCCAGTTCCTCAACCGACATGTTCCTGTCGGCACATAAAATCTTAATTTTTTCCGTGACAGCGCTCATAAATATTTGCTTTTGAAGATGCAAAAGTAACAGAATTAAACAAACAGGGCAAGATATCTCACGAAATGTTTCTTTTACCCCTTATTTTATATTAATTCCATTCTATGCTCTCTTCCTTGTTGCGATAGGAATCCACAACATCTCCTGAAAACTTCATATCGACTCAGAACATTTTCTTGATTTTTGAATGAAGACTCTCAAAAACAACGTATATTTGAACGTGTGTATGTATACATCACAAGCCAATTACAATAATATCTGAGGACCAATCACATATAATAACCTCCTTATGCGAAACGATCGTGAAAATTATAAATGGGGTATTTTCTATTATAATCCCAATGATCCCAGGATAATACTTCCCAAAAGGAATCGCTTCATGGGCTGGACAGTGAATTTTGCGAATCCATTTGCATACCTGATCATAATTGGCATCATCCTTTTTGGAATTATAATGGCATACCTCGATTAGCGGCGATTACCTTCTTCGATGGATTAGTTTCTGGCTCAAATTTTCTATATTTGCAGTTAAATAACGAAACTCAAATTTGCCTGCCTGTTGTTCATGGAGGATTATTATCCGGAAATTGCAACAGGTGAAGGCATTTTTCGTAAGGATAAGCAAAAGTATTGAATATGAATTTCCCCTTGACTTCCCAAAAAAGCAATCTAAAAACGAACATAGCGGTATCCCCATTTTTCAAAAAAACAACCCTGATTGCCACATCTGCGGTGGTGGCAGCCTCGTTGCATGCCCAGGAAACTGCCGGCACACGTCCCAATATTATCCTCTTCATGGTCGATGATATGGGTTGGCAAGACACGTCCCTTCCGTTTGGGACGGAGAAGACACCGCTTAATGAGCGTTACCACACCCCCAACATGGAACGGCTTGCCTCGCAGGGCATGATGTTCACCCAGGCATATGCCTGTTCCGTGAGTTCTCCTACGCGTGTAAGCCTGATGACGGGTATGAATGCCGCACGTCACCGGGTAACCAACTGGACACTCAAAAAGAACACCTCAACCGATCGCGAGAGCACCCAGCTCCAATTCCCGGAATGGAATGTGAACGGCATTTGCCAGGTGCCCGGCATCCCACACACCTATGAAGTGACTTCCCTGGCGCAACTGCTGAAAAATAGTGGTTATCATACCATCCATTGCGGTAAGGCACATTGGGGTGCGATGGATACTCCGGGTGAAAACCCGCTCCATTTCGGGTTTGAGGTCAATATTGCCGGACATGCCGGTGGCGGCCTGACCAGTTATCTGGGAGAAGAGAATTACGGAAACCGGACCGACGGGAGGCCCTCCCCGCCTCAAGCTGTCCCTGGCCTTGACAAATACTGGGGAACAGAAACCTTTGTCACAGAGGCACTGACACTCGAAGCCTTGAAAGCACTCGACAAAGCCAAAAATCTCGGTCAACCGTTCTACCTCTATATGGCGCACTATGCCATACATATCCCCATCGACAAAGACAGTCGTTTTTATCAGAAATATATTGATGCAGGGCTGTCGGAAAAGGAGGCAGCTTACGCTACGCTGATTGAAGGAATGGACAAGAGCCTGGGCGATTTGATGAGCTGGCTCGAGCAAAACGGCCTGGATGAAAACAGCATTATCATTTTCATGTCCGACAATGGCGGGTTCTCTACCGATACCCGCTGGCGCGACGCTCCGTTACATACCCAAAACGCTCCGCTCAACAGCGGCAAAGGATCGGCCTATGAAGGCGGCATACGGGAACCGATGATCGTAAAATGGCCGGGGAAAGTGAAAGCCGGCACCCGATGTAACGACTACGTAATCATTGAAGATTTCTTCCCTACCCTCCTCGATATGGCTCAGGTGAAAAATCGTAAAACCCTCCAACCGGTCGACGGAGTCAGCTTCGTGCCGCTGCTGGAAGGCAAGTCTACCGGCAACAAAACCCGCAACCTTTACTGGAACTATCCCAACCTATGGGGTAACGAAGGCCCGGGAATCGGCTCCACATGTACCATTCGCAGTGGCGACTGGAAGTTGATTTATTATTACGAAACCGGTAAGAAAGAATTGTTCAACATCACCAACGACCTGGGAGAAACAACGGATCTGTCAACGCAGCATGCCGGCATGGTGAAAAAACTCTCACGCGATTTAGGAAAACACTTGCGCAAAGTAAAAGCGCAGCGTCCTTCCTTCAAAGCAACGGGGAAAGCATGTCCGTGGCCCGATGAGGTTTAAAGATAAGTAAATCTTTCTATAAAGTACTTGCCCCTGATGGGGCAAGTTTATTCTCGGTACAACTTCACCCAAGTCCAGTAATCGGTAGTGAAAGACAATTTATCCCTGCCATATTCTCTCTTCTCCACTACCCCCCTAATTGAACCAATTCCATTCCCATCCACCGGAACCAATAAGATGTCAGGAAACTCAGCCACATAATTAAATCTGTACACCTCCTTCTTCGGATAGCTTTTATCGTAGATCTCAAGAGAGCATCCTGCATTCTCAAAAACAAGCGTTATCTCAGTGTACAGTTGGTTCATTTTCCACACACTCCGGGCAAATGAATACTCTTCGTCCGTTGATCCCAGCAAATCATCCTCTTCATCATTCTCCGGGCTGCAACCACTCAAACAAGTTCCCCATATTATCAGAGATAAAAATAGTAAACGTTTCAGATTAATCTTTTTCATGACATATATATTAATGGAAAGCAGCACCAAAGGTAAAAATTAATTCTAAATAAAATATATTTTAACTAATATATATTCATTACATCTTTGATAATCAATAAATGGGTATGCCTATAACAATCGGTTTTGCAATAGTGCGGCTGACAAATATATGGTCAACTTCAGTTATTTTATTAACTTTGGTACAAAACCCAACTGACGGTTTGCTATTGCCGCACCATCGCAAAGCCACCGAACATTGCGCTTAATGCTGAAAAGACAACGCTCACACAAAAAACTGCCATGAAATTGGAAGATTTAGGATATAACGACAAACTTGAAAAATTAAGGATTGAGAATAATCTTCAGGACTTTGAAATTGGAAGAGTTATATCAGAACATAAGGAAAGATATATTGTAAAAACCGCAAAGGGAGAATTAGAGTCTGAGATAACAGGGAATCTAAGATTTTCATCAAAAGGCCGTGAAGATTTTCCAGCAGTTGGCGATTGGGTTGCATTGACAATACATAGCACAAATAAAGGGAGACACGTTACCAGTCATAGAGAATTGATAATTCTTGAAAACGGGGGAATATTAGTTGATAATCCAGGGATGAGAGAAGTAGGCATTGCTGATTCTACAAGTGGATTAGAAATCACATTCGACTTGATTATCAAACATTCTAAAAATTGCAAGTTCAAAGATTGTACCCACACGAATGAGAAAGGGTGTTCTGTTATTGAGGCCGTTGAAAAAGGAGAAATAGACGAAGCTTCTTATGAGAATTACATGAAAATGGAAAGAGAGAAAGCTCATTTTGAGTCATCCGTTGCTGATAGACAAAAAAAAGACAAAGACTTTGGGAAAATGATAAAGAACTACAAAAAAGACATTAACAAAAAAAAGTACTAAGCATGGAGGTTGTGTAAATTAAACTGTGTCATGTTTTATTTTTATAGTTGATTGGGCACCTTTTCTAATGGATAACTCTGAGACCTTATTTTTAGCTGGCTACCTCAAAACTAATGAAAAATATTATATCTTGGTTTTTTTACCACCTTGCGGATCTGGTGATGGTATCCTTCCACCTGATGCACAATCAACTCTGAACGATGGTTTTTGGGAACACACTATTGATCGCATCAGAGAAACCGCTTAAATTATCGGTACAGGCGATTAAGATGTCTGCCCCCGGGTTTGAAAATCTGTTAAAGTGGTGAGCCAGAAATCAGTGCCTTGGCTTGAAAGAACTTGTAATCAAAATCTTCCATAATGTAAACTGTTGTGTAAAAGTTATAAAAAAAATGGATTTATTCTTTGACACAGTTTAAGTTACACAACCAGCAACAGGCTCTTGCTTATACAAGGACAAGAGCCTGTTATCTAAAAATGGATAGGGCCTCTCTTATTCAGGAGAGCTCATTTTAAATATCTCACTACCAGCGAGCAAAAATGCGCCAACACCATATACATCTGTCGCATCATATCCGGCCGCTTTGGGAGCTGCTCCTACAGGTTGTATATATCCCAGTTTACCATCAGCATGTACCGCACTGACCAGTGATTTCCATCCTTTCTCCAGTACCGGACCATAGGCTTTTTTTGCCAGGTATCCATTCCGGATTCCCCAGGCAATTCCATAACACATGAATGCAGAACAGCTGTTTTCCGGCATTTCATACGAATCCGGATCAAGGAGACTGGCTCTCCAGGAACCATCCTTACATTGTGTTTTTCTCACAGATTCTGCCATTTCCACAAACAACTTGATATAGTACGATCTGCTGGAATTTTCTGCAGGCAAGTTGTCGATAATCAGTGGCAGTCCGCCAAAGACCCAGCCATTTCCACGTCCCCAGAATTGTTTTGCCCCATTTTTTTCACGAAGAGGAATTCGTTTGTTGTCACGGTAGAAAAGGTGTTCTTCTTTGTCGTAGAGCGCCTCCACACATGCTTTGTATTCCCTGTCCATGTAATCCAGATAGATTTGCTCTCCAGTTAATTGATAGAGCGCTGCATATACCGGTGGAGCCATAAACAGGGCATCACACCACGACCAGCGTTCGTCTTTCCCGATGGGATCCGTTTTAACAACCGGAGCATTGGAAGGGTGGCTGGCTATATAAAATGCTCTTTCCTTCACGGGTTGCAGCATTCTTGCGTCACCCATTTTACGGTACATTTCTATAAAGGCCTGTCCCACGCAAATATCATCTGCATGATACACCCTGTCCCACATATTCCATTTGTTGTCAATTCCTATCTTTTCCACAAAACCATAACAACTTTGATTTCCACTGGTTTTTCCCCATTCCGTCATTCCCCGGTAAAGCGCTCCATTTGTCCAATCAAGAATATGGTGTTTGGATTCCTGATGATGCTGGATCTGCCAGCTCGCTACAGAATCACACACTTTTGCAATATGCTTGCGCTTCATCTCTCCCGAGAAGGGACTGGCAGCAAAGAGCGAGCTGCTTACCAGCAAGGTCATCCATACAATATATTTCCTCATAGTTGCTGTTATTTCGTTTCTAATTCCAATGGTTCTACATTTTTCTCTGCACCCGGATAGCCCTTATTCTGATTGATGCGTCCGCGTGAGTTGGAAGCAATTGCATTTTCCGGCACAGGCCACATCATATGAAATGGGCTGATAGTAAAGGTGTTGATCCCATTGTGATTGATCTTGTCTCTGTAGAAGTTATTCCGTGTCATCATGCGGTCGTGGTAATAATTTTTTTCCGTGATCGTCGACAAACTATATCCCTCTTCGTTTCTTTCCGCTAGAATAAAAGAAACGCGGGTGAGTTCCGATTTTCGTGGTTCTTCAAAGAAAAGTTCACGGGCTCGTTCGTCCATGATGTAGTTTATGGTAACCTGATCTTTGTTTGTCAATAAGGTCGCATTGGCGCGTTTGCGGATCTTGTTGATATCTGCCATGGCCAGATCTTTTTGTCCTTTCCAGTAATAAGCCTCTGCCCTGAGCAAATAAGTTTCAGCCAGGCGAAACACATACCAGTCGGTGTATCCCCCCTGCGGCGTGTCCGGCTTATTGTCTTCGGGTACGAAGGTCTTGTAGTGCATCATCGGGCTCCAGCTATAAATGGTGTCAACGCAATATTTTTTCTGCAGCGGTTGGCCGTAGTACTTGGAGGAGGGATTATTATAAACCAGTT
>ENA-UOOE01002709-UOOE01002709.1-fermentation-metagenome-genome-assembly--contig:-NODE-2709-length-12238-cov-4.190019_pt1 | contig 12238 bp, 10 predicted proteins | sample MGYA00245776_ERZ724021 | MGnify/ENA primary metagenome ERZ724021 (study PRJEB28704, sample SAMN03018321) | fermentation metagenome | biome: anthropogenic terrestrial biome; feature: soil; material...
CCGCTGCCGCCAGGAGGTTAGTGACCAGCTCTGCCACGATCTTTCCAAGCACATAAGCGATGGCCAGGATCAGAATGGCCCCGAAGGCTGAGGGAAGGGCAGCCAGTATCTGGTTGAGCATATTAGATAACGGCTGGGTGACGGATACCAGGTCCAGGGCCTGGAGGGCTGCCATGAGGACGGGGATCAGTATCAAGGCATAGACGATCAGGCCGATCAAACCGGCCAGCCCTCGTTCTCCCAGTACCCGGGAAAGGCCCACCTTCTCGCTCAGCCTCTCCGAGCCGACTGCCAGCAGCAGGCCGGTGAGGATCTTTTGCACGATGCGGGCGAGAAACCAGCCGACGAGGAGGATAGCTGCTGCTGCCAGCAGATTGGGGAGGAAGCCAAGCATCTTGGACATCATCACCTGCAGGGGCTCGAGAAGCCCGCCCAAAGAGAGTGCATTGAGGACCATGGGCAGGAAGAGGAGAAGCACAAGGTAGAATACGATCTCGGAAATAGTCTGGCTCAATGGCATCTCCTTTCTCTCCAGACCGGCCTTGCTGCCTATGTCCTCATCGACGTTTGCAGATCGAAGAACTGTCAATACCACCCTCTTGAGAACCATCGCTAAGACGATAGCGACGATCGCTATCAATAGGGCGGCAAAGAGCTTGGGAATATAGGCGAAGACCACCGTTAGCATCTCATTTAATGGCTGAGCAACCAGTGTTAAGCCCAGAGTCTCGAAAAATGCTACTATAACAAAAAATAGTAGAACATAATAAATTATCCGAGTAATCCATCGATTCGAGTCTATGGATCTGGCCCTTTCCTCGCCCACTGCCACCCGGGCTATTTTTTCATCCATTGCAGTGCGGCGCAGCGCTTTGCCAATGAGAGAGCTGACAATCAAAGCTACGATCCACCCCACAACAAGGATGATCAAAGCACTAAAGATATTGGAACTCATAGGTCCAAAGATCTGAGTTACCTGATCGCTTATTCTCATAAGATCACCATTCATTTCAGATGCAAATTTCAAAGCCTGTTTGAGCAAAATGCTATTAACAATAATGTACAATACCATTACTTAAAGATAGTGGATGATTAGCGCCCGAATATTGGATCTCAGGAATAAAACCGGCGCTTTAAAGACTAGTCTGTAATTAATTTTTACAAAAATGAGTGATAAAATCACCATATGGACGATGAATCCGGGGGAACACAATTCAGTATGTGAATCCAAAAAAATTGTGGAATGAGATCAAGCTTATAGAATTTGCATTTTTCAGTAAGTCTTGGGCCACTACCACTCCCATTTCGCGTCTGTTACCCCTTGCGACTTCAGCTTCTCCTTCAGCTTCTTGCCCTCTTCCTCAGTATCGAACTTCTGCTCAACCTTTTCTCCTTTCTTATCGGTATAGGTTACTTTCATCTTAACACCCCATAGCTTATAATAGCCTCATTGATAAATAGGCTTTTGCCTTATAGAAAAGCAGGCAAAAGACCCCTCTCCTTTAGGGGAGGGGATGAATGCCGTACCTGATGCTACTGAATCCTGGACTAAAAACTATATCTATTTAGGGGTCCATGACTATATTGATGGAAAAAACAAGATACTCGCACTATAATATCAACTACCATCTTGTCTGGATACCAAAATATCGCAGAAAGGTCTTAGTTGGTGCTATCAAGGCGGATCTTGAGACATTAATCCGCGAAATAGCGGATAAGATGGAAGCAAAGATCGAATTTCTGGAAATCCAGCCTGACCATATCCATCTCCTCGTTTCGGCTCCTCCGAGATATTCTCCTGCAAACCTGATCAATGCCTTCAAGGGTGCTACATCAAAGCGACTGAGAAACAAGTATCCATATCTCAAATCTTTGCCCTCGATGTGGACCAAGACGTACTATGTAGGCACTGCGGGTAACGTTTCGGCTGAAGTAATCAACCGATATATCGAGGAGTGCCAGGGATGAAGACGGCCTACAAATTCAGGATGTATCCTAATAGGCAACAGGAAGTTCAATTAGAACTAACGCTTGATACTTGCAGGCATCTGTACAACACGGCATTGGCTGACAGGAAGAAAGCCTACGAAGTTGATGGTATCAGCCGGAGCTATGAGGACCAAGCAGCCATGTTGGTAGCTCGGAAGAAAGATGGAAACTTCAAAGGAGTCTTCTCCCAGGTTCTCCAGGATGTGCTTAGGAGGCTAGACAAGTCTTTCAAGGCTTTCTTCAGACGTGTTAAGGCCGGAGAGAAACCAGGGTATCCAAGGTTCAAAGGAGAAGGCTGGTATAAGTCTTTCACCTACCCCCAAGTAGGGTTCAAGATCGAAGGCTCAAAGCTGACTCTTTCCAAGATCGGGTCAATCAGGATCTTCAAGCATAGGGAAGTCGAAGGCAAGATCAAGACCTGCACCATCAAGAAAGATCTCATGGGGCACTGGTATGCGATATTAGTATCTGAGATGGAAGATGTTCCTCAGCTCGGACCCAAGGTAGCTATTGGCGTAGATGTTGGATTGAATAGTCTGGTTGCTCTATCTACTGGTGAGACTATCCAGTACCCCAAGTACTATGTTCAGGCCGAAAAGAAACTTGCAGTAGCGCAAAGAGCACTTTCTAGAAAAAAGAAAGGATCGGTCAACAGGCAGAAAGCTAAAGCAAAAGTAGCCAGGATAAGTAACAGAATTCGGAATCTCCGGGATGAGTTTCTACATCAGGTATCCCGGAAACTGGTAGATTCTGCTGACCTAATAGTATTTGAGAATCTCAATATTTCAGGTATGCTCAAGAACCATCACCTAGCGAAGCATATTCAAGACCATGCATGGAGCAAACTAATCCAGTTCACTCAAAGCAAAGCTGCAAAGGCTGGCAAAGTAGTAGAACTGGTAGATGCAAGATATACCTCTCAAAAGTGCTCCCAGTGTGGTATAATAGTTCCTAAGACGCTGGCAGACCGAGTCCATCTTTGCCCTAACTGTGGACTGGAGATGGACAGAGACATCAATGCCAGCTTGAATATCCGCACCCTCGGACAGATCGGAAGAGCGTCGTGTAGGGAATATCCGCACCCTCGGACTGAGGGAAAGAGCCTATAGAGATACGACCCCTACTTTGAACCGCATTTCAAAGCAAGTCAGATCGATGACGTAGGAAGCCCTGTCCCTTCAGGGGCATGGGAGGAAGTCACGCCGTCAAGCATCCTTCGACCGAGGGTTCCCTCTGCCTGATAGCCGACGCACAGTATTGTGCTCTCCTTGCGCTCGATGTTCTGCATCAGGTGATGGAGCACCCTTCCACCGGTGCACATTCCGCTGGCCGAGATGACTATATGCGGTTCCTTCAGCTCATTTATCGCCTTTGACTTATCCCTGGAGAGGGCGTACTCCATTCCCGGAAACTCCAGTGGGCTGTCACCCCTGCTTATGAGGCCGAGGGTCTCCTCATCGAAGCATTCCGGATGGCGGCGGTAGATCTCAGAGGCGGAGATGGCCATGGGACTGTCTACGAAGCATTTCACCCCGGAGAGCTTGCCCGCTTCCGCAAATGGATTCAGTTCATAGAGGATCTCCTGGGTCCTACCTATGGCGAATGCCGGGATTATCACAATAGGTGGACTCGAGCACCAGCCAGTCGGCCTCATCCACCCTTTGGGGATCACGGAGGATGGGGGTGTCCGGCCGGCCAAGGTCTCCGCTGAAGACCAGCCTCTTTTTGCCAATATCCATCTCAACAATAGTTGAGCCCAGGATATGGCCTGCATCACTGAATCGAACAGATATGTCTCCGATATTAAATTTTTTGGAGTAGTCTAAGGATCTAAATTGGCGCACTGCCCTTTCTGCATCCCCTCTGGTGTATAGAGGCGGACGAGGAGGCCTTTTCATATCGCGGGCATGGCGGCGTTCCCTTTCCGCCGCCTCTTCCATCAGGTGGGCGGAGTCCTGGAGCATGATCTGGCAGAGGTCTCTTGTGGCATGGGTGCAGTAGACTGAGCCCTTGAATCCCTCGTTGATAAAAAGAGGAATCCTGCCGCTGTGGTCGACATGGGCATGGGTGAGAATCATCGCTTTCAGTCGATTGGGATCATGGCCAAAGCCATCCTGGTTCCGATCGGTATCGCCACCCTGAAATAGGCCTGCATCTATGCCGATTCGGAGATCCTGGGCGTGGAGGACCATATGCGAGCCTGTAACCCCTCCAGCCGCTCCATGGAACTCCAGCTTCATGCCCAAAGGGCGAGGGCTCATCCAAGATTAAGCTTCCGAAAAGGACACAAAGCTTAAGTATATCGCAATAATTTGGTTCGTTCGAAAAAATCCGGATAGAGGGTTTCACTGCCATGGCTGACCTGGAGCGATTGGGAGAATGGATTACCGGCAATCCTGTGATAATCATCGTGGCAGCAGTTCTCCTTACACTGGTATCACTTCACTATGCCCAGCAGATCGAGAGCCAGGGCATGACAACCGAGGCATTCGTCTCAAAAGACTCCGCCCTCTATCAGCTTTACGATCACCTCTATCTGGAAAACTTCGGCTCTGATGGCAATATGATACTCATCGAGGGCGATGACGTGGCAGGGGCCGAGGTCCTGTCTTCCATCCTGCGATTATCAGATCATATGCATCAGGTGGAGCATGTTCTGGGCGTCCAGAGCGCAGCCGACTGGATAGCGGACGAGGAATACAAGAGGACGGGCATCCGGCAAATCCCCTCTCAGGAGAGGATTGACGAGATCCTGGCAAATGCAGGCACCTCCATTGCCCATCTGATGCCTGATCGCGGCCACACCCGAATCATCATCGGCATGCCCACCACCTCCACTCTGACCGAAGAGCAGCGAAACAGGCTCCTCCTGGAAACAGAGAAAGCAGTGGACTACGCAGAATTCCCCTCGGGATACGGCGTGACCATCACCGGCGACCCCTCCTTCCAGGCGGCAATCGTGCAGATGATGAACAGCACCAATGGCCAGATCCTCGCCCTGTGCGGCCTGCTGATGATCGTAGCCCTGCTGCTCTTTTTCCGGCATGTCAGGTGGTCGCTTCTCCCCTTGCCAGTCGTCTTGCTGGGTATCGTCTGGACACTGGGTGCCATGGGCCTCCTCCATATTCGCATGGGAATGACCACATTTGCCGCATTTCCCATCATGATCGGTATTGGTATAGACTATGCCATTCAGTTTCACAACCGGATAGATGAGGAATTGTCTAAAGGCAAATCCGTTCTGCAAGCATCGACGAGAACGGTGAAATATGTGGCAATCCCGGTGCTCGTCGCCCTGACGGTAACGGAAGCGGGCTTCTTCTCCCTTCTCAGCTCTTCCGTCCCATCGACCCAGGACTTCGGAAAGATGTGCATGATAGGCCTGGTCATGTGCTACCTGTCCGCCCTTTTTGTGAACCTGACCATCCTTTATCAGTCCGAAAAAAGGTTGCCCCGAAAGAAGATGGCAGCAGCCCATTCTGAGAATGGCTCGCCAATCGGCGCTTTCATCGAGAGCACCGCCACCTTCTGCATTGAGAGGTGGAAGGCGGTGCTGGCCCTGGCTCTAATCCTGGCCCTGGCGGGCAACTATGCTGACATTCTGGTCCCCATAGAGACGAATTCCCAGAACTATATCCCCTCGGACCTGCCACCGCTGATCGACCTGAAGCATATGAAGGACGTATATGGGGGAACGGACTCAATCAAGTTCCTGATCCAGGCCGATGATGTCACCGACCCCGAGAACCTCAAATGGATGGATGAGTTCGGCAGCTATCTTATGAGGTCCAGAGAGGACCGGACGGAGATTGCCACAAGCATTGCCACCTACATCAAGGCGGCCAATGGCGGAGAGCTGCCCGGTGATGCAACTCAAGTCAGAGAGATCGTCGCCTCTCTGCCTGCAACGGTGGGCAGCGCCTACCTCAACGGCCATAACCTGGCGATAATTGACGTGAATATAGGCAATGCCCAGCTCAACCTGGGAACGGAAGGGATGGAGCGTCTGGTCCGGTCCTATGAGGATGACCTGGCCTGGCATACCCCCCCTCCTGGAGTCTCCGTCCGGATCACCGGACAGCCGGTGCTTATGACCACGGTCATGGATGCCCTGACTGAGGGGAGAGTGGAGATGTCCCTGCTCGGCCTGTTCCTGATCTTCATCCTGCTCCTGCTGATCTACCGGGACCTGATCCGGGCCCTCCTGCCAGTTCTGCCCATGCTGGTAGTGATAGGTTGGATGGGGCTGGTCATGTATTACGGTGGGCTGAAGTACACCCCCCTCACCGCCACACTGGGCGCTCTGGTCCTGGGGGTGGGTTCGGAGTACGCTATACTTATGATGGAGCGCTTCTATGAAGAGCTCGAGAATGTGGGCAATCCCATCGATGCCCTGAAGATCACAGCCAACCGCATAGGTTCGGCATTGGTGGCATCGGGGATGGCGGTCATCTTCGGCTTTGGCGCTCTGATCGCCTCTCCCTTCAACATAATCAGCAACTTCGGAGTGGTCACAGTGATGTCGGTCGTGCTCGCCCTGGTCACCACCTTCACCGTGTTCGTAGTCCTGGCCATTAGAATGGAAGTTCAGCGTGAAGTATTAGAGAATGCAAAACTGGAAATGAAGAGAGCAATTGCACTGATCAACGATCAAAGATGGAGAAGAATCAATGGAAATTAAGTATGCCATCGCCCTGGCCTCTATGTTCATCCTCCTGGCTCCGGTATTAGCCCAGAACACCTACATACCCCTGGAGCTTGGCGGGGACAATTACTATACTATGTACGGCAGTCCGGACATATCCGCAAGCATTTCCGGCACAGATGAGTTCAAGCGGGGGGATACCGTCACCCTGTATCTTGATCTGACCAACTACGGCAGGATCATAGGCTTCAAACAGGACCAGATGCCCCAGAATTCCAAGGAGTATGCCCTCGCCAGCGCAGAGCTGGAGGAGGAGAACAAGAAGCCTACCGCTCTGGGGGTCACCGCCACCCTGATCTCCCAGGCCCCTCAGATCGAGGTGAAGTCAGGCGACCAGGTGGTCGAGTCGCTTAAGTCCGGGGACAAGACTCAGTCTCCTCTCAAGTTCACCATCAAGATCGGGGAGCATGCTCCTGCCGGAGAGTATCCACTCCACTTGAACATGACTTATGATTATCAGGATAACGTTCGGGTTTATGCCTCCAAGTTAGTAACCGAGGGGGGCACATCCACCTTCTCCAACTACCGGGTCTCTTATATTTACCAGAAGGCCAACCAGACAGTGCCCGTCACCATCCGGGTCAAGAAGCAGGCGGACTTCGTGATCCAGAACACCACTGCTGAGCTTTTAGCCGGGGGCAAGAAGCAGGAGATCCATGCCACCTACAAGAATATCGGCGAGGATCCGGTGCGGGATGCTGTCGCCAGGCTTTCCATCTTCAAGCCCTTCTCCTCCACCGATGATCAGGCCTTCATAGGGGATTTGGATCCGGGAAATGAGACCACTGTCCTCTTCCGGATGGACGTCGACTCCGATGCTACAGCAAAGGATTATGGCATAAGCAGCGAGATCAAGTATACTGATGTCAATGGAGACACAGTGATCTCAGAGAGCATGAAAATACCGGTAAAGGTTGAGCCTGCCGCCCAGTCTCTTCTTCTGCCAGCAGCTCTGGCGCTTATTATCTTGATTGCTGTTGGTGGCTATATCTACAAGAAGAGGCAGAAAAAGGTCTGAATCTCGAAATAGCTGAAGGAGGAGACCGGATTGGATGAATTGTTGCTGGCCAGCTGGAGTGATCGCTTTTGGGCCTGGCTGATCGATGTTCTGCTCATGGGACTCATATGGCATAGAGTAGTCCTGGTCCTCGGGATCGATCCAATGCATCTGGACGCAATGCTGATGCTGTCCGGTCTGATGTTCGTCTACTGGACAGCACTGGAGGGATACCGTGGGCAATCCCTGGGAAAGATGCTGCTCAATATCGTGGTGGTCGGGCCCTATGGAGAGGCCATCGGCTTTAGGGATTCGGCTCTGCAGTCCTTTGGCAAGGCCTTTCTCCTCCCCGTCGACTGCCTGATCGGCCTATTAGCCTATCGGGGAAAGAGGCAGCGCCTCTTCAATAAGCTCTCGGACACCGTTGTCAAGAAGCAGATAATATAAATTTATGATTAAATTCCCGGCCAACCAGAGGATCAGGGGGGCGATGATCATCCTCTCGTTCGTGCTCTTGCCCGCCACCTTTGTTTATATATCCTGTCCGATAATTATCCGGGGTGCATATCGTATTCGTTCTCCTTTTCATCAGCTCGCTTCTTTTGGGCAGGCTGTGGTGCGGATGGCTCTGCCCAGGAGGGGGCTTGCAGGAAATTTATATTCTCCTAAATGATAAAAATGTTCGAACAGGGAAGACGAACCTGCTTAAATATCCGATATTCCTTTTCATACTTTTTATCCCACTCATCTCTGCAATTCGCTCCGCAGGAGGGCTGAAAACCATCGACCTCTTTTATTATACCGATCAGGGCATATCAATTGCACAACAGGGATCGTACACGATATTCTTTGTGCAGATCGCTTTTTTCACCGCCTTTGCCCTGCTAGCCGGCAAGCGTGCCTTTTGCCATTACTTCTGCCCGATCGCGGTGATTCTCATCACCGTAAGGAAGATCCGAGACCTCTTCCGCTGGCCTGCGCTGCAACTCTCATCCGATGCAGGCCGCTGTTCGAATTGCAGAAGGTGCTCGGCAGCATGTCCCATGAGCCTTGATGTGAACCTCATGGTCCGTCAGGGGATCATGGAAAACAGCGAATGCATCCTCTGCGGCTGCTGTGTTGATGTCTGCTCGGAGAATGCGATTAGTTATTCATTTGGGAGGTGAATAGCGGTCGCATGATCTGGCGAATGCATGGGCCAAAGCCGCATACAGGGGAATGCTTATGCCAGATGGGGTGAATATAAGACACTTATGAAGATCGTGCAGGTCAAGGACGTTTCCAGCAAGCCCAATCCCCATGGGGTGGATGCCCGGAGCATCAGCGATACCGAGAGCGCCCAGGTAGTGCATATAACCCTGCAGCCTGGTGAGTCATTGAAAAAGCACATCACTCCGGTGGATGTGATATTCTATGTCCTGGAAGGAGTTGGGGTGGTGGAGATCGGCGAGGAGAAAGCGGTTGCAGGGGCGGACACCTTGATTGAGAGCCCGGCTAGAATACCTCATCGCTGGTCGAACCAGAGCAACGGGATCACCCGAATCCTGGTGGTCAAGACCCCCAGGCCACATGAGGCCACCAGGCTGCTTTAAGCCTAGCGTTCCGGTAACTTTTTTTCCCTTGCTGATCGACACTTGTTGAAAAATCAGGATTTTGGGGGGCCGATTGTTATGGAAATGCTCCTGCTGGGAGATATAGCGGTCATATTCGTTCTATCGGTATTAGTACTCTTCATATTCCATAAGATCAGGGCACCGGCAATCGTGGGCTTCATATTCACCGGGGCGCTGGCCGGCCCCCAGGGCCTGGGTCTGATTCAGGCCATCGAGCAGGTTGATGTCCTGGCGGAGATCGGCGTCATCCTGTTGCTCTTCACCATCGGGCTGGAGATCTCCCTGAAAGATCTGATGCAGATGAAAAAGTATGTCCTGGTTGGGGGCACCCTTCAGGTCGCCCTGACCATCCTCGCTGTCTATGCCCTGCTGATCTACTTTGGCCAGCCGGTCGGTACGGCTATCCTGATCGGATTTCTGGTCTCCGTGAGCAGCACGGCCATTGTGCTGAGGATAATCCAGAAAAAATCCGAGATGTACACTCCCCAGGGCAGGACCATCCTGGGCATTCTCATCTTCCAGGATATCGCTATAGTTCCCCTAATGCTGGCCGTCCCCCTACTGCCAGGCGCGGTGGGCGAGGTTCCTGAATCTCCCCTCCTCATTCTGGCCAAGGGCCTGGCTCTTGTCGCCCTGGTGATCATCAGCGCCAAATGGCTGGTCCCTCTTGCCCTTTACCACATCGCCCGGACGGATGATCGGGAGCTGTTCCTCCTGAGCCTGGTGGCGATATGCTTCGCCGTGGCCTGGGCCACCTCGTTGGCGGGATTGTCTTTGGGTCTGGGCGCATTTCTGGCCGGCCTCACCATATCCGAGTCCCAGTACAGCCATCAGGCCTTTGGCAATGTCCTGCCCCTGCGGGATGCCTTCACCAGCTTCTTTTTCGTCTCCGTCGGCATGCTCTTAGATGTCAATTTCCTGCTGGCTAATCCTCTCTATATCATCCTTTTAGCCTCCGGGGTGATGCTCCTGAAATCCCTGATCGCCGGGGCAACGGTGGCCATCATGGGCCTGCCCTTGAGAATTGCCGTTCTGGTCGGCCTGGCCCTCAGCCAGATCGGGGAGTTCTCCTTCGTCCTCTCCAAGGTGGGGCTGGAGTACGGCCTTATAAGCCAGGAGCTCTACCGGATATTTCTGGATGTTGCAGTCCTGACCATGGTGGCAACATCCTCTATCATAGCGGTATCCACAAAGCTGGCAGATGCCACATCAAGGCTCCCCCGTTTCCAGAGGCTGAATCGCTCCCTGCCTGCTAATATGCCGGATATAAAGACGATGAAAGACCACCTGATCATCATAGGATATGGGGTTAATGGCAGGAACGTGGCCCTATCTGCCAAGAGCGAGGCAATACCCTATGTAATAGTAGACATCGATCCAGAGACAGTGAAATCCGGTCTGCGTAATGGTGAGCCCATCCGGTATGGAGATGCCACCCAAGAGCATGTCCTCTTGAGCACTGGGGTCAAGAGCGCCCGGGTGATTGTGATAGCTATCTCCGATCGAACGGAAACTCGCAGGATGACCGAACTGGCCCGGAGGCTGAATCCCGACATATATATGAGGGTTTCGAAAAACTAATCAATCGAAATGTTTATATACTATTACTATCATAATATTTGATGTATGAGGACGCTCATAGATTTTGCCATGCGAGAAGAATATTCTCGGGTTAAAGCTCTCGGCGATGATCTCTCCGATATTAACTCTTTAATCAATTGGGATCGATTCAGATTTTTAGAACCATTGATCTATAAGAATAAAACTAGCCGTGGAGGTCGTCCAAACATTGATATTGTAATTATGGTGAAGGCACTTGTACTTCAGAGTTGGTTTGGTTTATCAGACCCAGAACTGGAACGCCAAGTTACGGACAGAATCTCATTTCGAATTTTTCTTGGCACCACAGAAGTGATTCCAGATTTCAGCACAGTTTGGCTATTTCGCGAGCGACTGATCGAATGTGGCAGATACGAGGATCTTTGGAAAGAGCTCCAGAATCAGCTTGATGAGAAAGGATTTGCCGTAAAGAAGGGCACAATTCAGGATGCTACTTTCATAACATCTGATCCAGGACAAAAGAGGAATAAAAAAGATCAGAAAGACCAAGATAAAAAGGATCCCAATTTAGAAGCCATCAAGGCGAGACCGACTCCTGATTTTGATAAAGACTTGCTCAATATTTCTAATAATATCGTTAGCAGCAATGCCAAACCAAAGAGACTCGATGATGGTCCAATAAATGAGGGGACTTGGGCAAAAAAGGGCAGCAAATCATTTTTCGGTTATAAGGGCCATATTCTAATCGATACCGAGTACCATCTTATCCGAAAAATCGAGACAACAACAGCATCTCTTCATGATAGTCAGGTGGACCTTGGAATCAATGGATTACCACGTTACGCCGATAAAGGATATAGCGGTGCCAAGACACAAGGATACGATGCTGCGATGAAAAAAGCTGCAAGAGGTCATAAGCTGGGAATCAAAGACATTCTGAGAAATAAAAGGATCAGTAGAAAGCGATCGCAAATCGAAAGATGTTTTGCGGTTATGAAACGAGCCCATAATGCAGGTCATGTTTCTGTAACGACTATCGCCAGAGCAGGGATAAAATTCATGATGAATTCAATCGTTTACAACATAGAGCAGTTGAAATATTTAGGGCGTGTTCCTTCAACATAGCGGAGGCTATGAAAGTGCACGAGAGAAATAGAGAAAAAGCAAGGCAAAATGCAGAAAAAGAGGCTACATAATGGATGAATTGACCTAAAAACAACCATAAAGATTGAAAATATTAACGCAGGAATTTAAAGCTCTTCTAATTGGTGCTAAATCGAAACCCTCATATAATTGACAGGACCAGATACATCAATGAGATGAGCGCTCTATATAATTTGGGGGCAAATGAGGTTATTCCTGAGGAGTATGAGA
>ENA-UOOE01002710-UOOE01002710.1-fermentation-metagenome-genome-assembly--contig:-NODE-2710-length-12235-cov-3.708785_pt1 | contig 12235 bp, 5 predicted proteins | sample MGYA00245776_ERZ724021 | MGnify/ENA primary metagenome ERZ724021 (study PRJEB28704, sample SAMN03018321) | fermentation metagenome | biome: anthropogenic terrestrial biome; feature: soil; material...
GTATAACCATGAAGCGAAACATCTGACAGTACACGAATCCTTGCGGAGCAAACTGAACCAGAGTTATGATAGTTTTGTACGGCGCTTTGGAAACCTGAACGACAAGAAAAATCTGGATATCATCAAAATGGATGCGGGAGGGAACGAAATCCTATCCCTTGAACGTACTATTGACGGCAAATTGCAAAAAGCGGATATCTTTCACGGGCCTGTCGCTTTCAATCCGAATGAATTGAAAGCAGCCGGCACTTCTGACGAAGCTTTGATCGCATCACTGAATAAGTACGGTGAAGTCCGGCTGGACTACATGGAGTCCCTGATGACAGATAAAGATAGGGAAGGGCTCATATCCGACCTGCACGGACGTATATATTTTAATCCTATCATCCAAAATTACGAGGTACAAGACCGTTTTATAGCAGGAAATATAGTCGAAAAAGCTGAACGTATCGAGAGATACCTCCAAGACCATCCGGACGACCTTCCGGCACAGGAATCACTGAAAGCTATACAAGAAGCCACGCCCGAACCCATCCGGTTTGAGCAGCTTGATTTTAACTTCGGGGAACGGTGGATCAATATGTCCGTTTATGAGGATTATATCAGTAAGTTATTCGAGGCTGATGTAACCATAGATTATTATGCTTCCCGTGACGATTTTACGGTAAAGACGAATAAGAGCAACCTGATCATCAACGAAAAATTTGCCATTCAGGGGGAAAGCAAGCTCTATACTGGTATGCACCTGTTAAAACATGCCTTGCTGAATACGACCCCCAATATTACCAAAACGATTACGGTAACCGATCCTGAGACTGGGGAACCCAAAGAGGTTAAAGTGCCTGACGGACAAGCCATACAAATGGCCAATACAAAGATCGACGAAATCCGCAATGGTTTTAGCGACTGGTTAGACCAACAGTCCTCCGAATTTAAAAATAACCTGGCCGATATATACAACCGAAAATTCAACTGCTTTGTCCGTCCGCAGTATGACGGATCACACCAGTCTTTTCCCGGATTGGACCTGAAGGCGCTTGGTATCCCCGACCTGTATCAGTCTCAGAAAGACTGTGTCTGGATGATCAAGCAGAACGGAGGGGGGATCGGAGATCACGAAGTGGGGGCAGGAAAGACCCTTATCATGTGCTGTGCAGCCTATGAAATGAAACGTCTGGGACAGGTGAACAAGCCGATGATTGTCGGGCTAAAGGCGAATGTACACGAAATTGCAGCAACATTTAAAACGGCTTATCCCAATGCCAAAATACTTTATCCCGGCAAGGAAGATTTTACGCCAAAGAAACGGGCAAAAATCTTCAATGATATAAAAAACAACAGTTGGGATGCCGTTATCCTGACACACGACCAGTTCGGTAAAATACCCCAGTCACCCGAAATGCAGCAGCAGATATTTCAGGCAGAATTGGAATCTGTAGAAGAGAATCTCGAAATATTGCGAAATCAGGGAAAGGATATCTCCAAAATGATGCTCCGGGGATTGGAGATCAGGAAACAGAATCTGGAGGTAAGGTTAAGCAAGCTTGCCGACCAGATAAAAAACCGGACAGATGATGTGGTGGATTTTAAGATGATGGGTATTGATCATTTATTTGTAGATGAGAGCCACCAGTTCAAAAATTTAATGTTTACCACCCGCCACGACCGTGTGGCTGGTATGGGAAACCCCGAAGGAAGCCAGCGGGCTCTTAATATGCTCTTTGCTTTGAGGACCATTCAGGAACGCAGTGGAAAAGACTTGGGAGCGACATTCCTGTCGGGAACAACGATCTCAAACTCCCTGACCGAATTATACCTCTTATTCAAATACCTCCGTCCAAAAGCTTTGGAAAAACAGGGAATCAACTCTTTTGACGCCTGGGCAGCCGTTTTCGCAAAAAAGAGTACCGACTATGAGTTCTCCGTTACCAACCAGATTGTACAGAAAGAACGCTTCCGCTATTTCATCAAAGTGCCGGAGTTAGCAGCTTTCTATTCGGAAATAACTGATTTTAGAACAGCTAAAGATATCGGTATAGACCGTCCCGAAAAGAATGAAATCCTCTACAATATACCCCCGACACCACAGCAGGAAGTCTTTATAGGGAAACTGATGAAATTCGCAGAGACTGGGGATGCCACTATCTTGGGACGGGCCAAACTGACAGAGAAAGAGGAAAAGGCAAAAATGTTGATTGCAACGGATTATGCCCGCAAGATGTCCCTCGATATGCGTATGATCAATATGGCATACGGTGATCACATTGATAATAAAGCGTCCCATTGTGCGGCAAAGATTGCCGAATATTACAATAAATATGATTTCCAGAAAGGAACTCAGTTTGTCTTCAGCGATCTGGGAACGTACAAACCCGGAGAATGGAGTCCGTATAGTGAAATAAAGCGTAAGTTGGTGGAAGATCACGGGATACCCGCCCATGAGATACGCTTCATACAGGAGGCCAAGACAGATAATGCCCGCAAAGCTTTGATCGCCGGTATGAATGAGGGACGTATCCGTGTATTGTTCGGCTCAACCAGTATGTTGGGTACAGGGGTAAATGCGCAAAGAAGGGCTGTCGCCATTCATCATTTAGACACCCCCTGGCGGCCTTCTGACCTGAATCAGCGGGATGGGAGAGCCATTCGCAAAGGGAATGAAATTGCCAAATTATATGCGGATAACAAGGTGGATGTTTTGATTTATGCAGTAGAAAAGAGCCTTGATTCTTATAAATTCAATCTGCTTCAAAACAAGCAGTTATTTATCAACCAGCTAAAGACAAACAATATGGCGACACGCACCATTGATGAAGGCAGCATTGATGAAGGATCAGGCATGAATTTCTCGGAATACGTCGCTATTCTTTCGGGTAATACCGACCTGTTGGAGAAAGCCAAGCTGGAAAAGAAAATTATGGCTTTGGAGGGTGAACGGCAAGCATTCAACCGCAGTAAGTCTTCGGCAATTTATAAATACGAAGATGCTACCCGTTCCATTGACAGTAACAATGAAATGATTTCCCGTATGACAAAAGATCTTTTGGCTCTCAACGGTAAGGTCCAGACCGATAAAGATGGAAATAAATTGAATCCCATTCTGTTGGATAACCTGGATAGTAAAGATCCAAAGGTCATCGGTGAAAAACTGAACCAACTGGCGAATAATGCCCGAACCAATGGTGAGTATTTTAAGATTGGTGAGCTATACGGCTTCAGAATCCTTGTCAAAACGGAGGAAAGCCTAAAAGAAGGCTCCCTGTTCAAAGATAACCGTTTCTTTATCGAAGGGGAAGGAAACATCAAGTACAGCTATAATAACGGACATATCGCCGTTGATCCCCTTCTGGCATCAAAGAATTTTATCAATGCGTTGGAGAAGATACCAAATTTGATTGAAAAGTATCAGGTGGATAACCAAAGGTTGGAAAAGGATATACCTGTACTCAAAGAAGTGATTGATTCCGTTTTTCGTAAAGAACCGGAACTAAGGGACCTGAAATCCGAACTGGATTCACTGAGTAGGCAGATCAACCTTTCTTTGGAGAATAGAAACAAGCCCGATGAGCAGATGCTGCAAAATACGACAGATTCAATGAATAATAGGATTTTGCCTCAGCATAATTCCGGTCTGATTGATTCGGTGTCGGATGTGCGTTCCGGACAACCGATGAGCCTGAAAGAGATTATCGATGCAAATAGGGATCGCATAATAATAGCGTCTGTGAGTAACCCCGATAAGAATATTGATTCTGGTGATATAAAGCAAAAAGTATCGAGAGGGATTAAAATCTAGTAAATTGACTTTGCCCTAAATTCTGTATAAATAAGAAACGGAGAGTTTGGCTGTCTCTACAGTTGAACCCTATTTTCAAAGATAGCCGAGTCCACATCTTTGATATTTGGACAAGGAAAACAAAGACAGATTTCTCAAAAATTAATCGAAGAAATACTATCGTGTTTGTGTTGTTTCCTGATTTTACGATTCATGTTGTTATGTCATGACTAGACATCATAAGAGTATTTGTGCTCTTATTTCTGTAAGAAAAACTCCCGTTGCGCTTTATCCTTACTCCGGTTGGGTACGGTTGATAAGTTTCATATCTTTGGAAAACTCTTTATTGTACTTTCTGATTGCACTTAGAACTTCGGTGGTCGATTCTCAGAAATTTAGGAGGGTTTACAAACCCTCCTAAATTCCAATTCACACAGTTTTTTGGATACTGCCCCATTTTTCTAAAAGCGATAATAACAGCGAAAAAGAACTGGAACCATCTGATTCGTTTTTCTGATTCCTTGACACCTCATACTATTTTGACAGATAGGGATTGACTTTAATTAAAAACCTAAAATCTCTTCACGGCTTTTAAGTTTTAATTTGTCATTAAGATTATGGCTTGGATCTATTAAATCTTCGACTGAGAGATTTTCCAGAAGATTATATTTCGTTATTAACCTCAACGATTTTGGAAAGCATAACGCATTATAGTACAATAAAGTTAGTTCGTATGAAGACATTTGAGCTTGAATAAATTGAGCATATTTATTACAGTTATTACGAATTATTTCATGTTTGCTCACTTCGTTCGTTTTTGCTATTTGCGAAAGTTCATGTTGTTCAATAAAATTCAAGATATGATATATATTTCTGAAATAATGACCTATTACATAATGGAATCGTCTAAGAAACATCTTATAAACAAACGAAATACGTTCCTCCATTGATTTATCATGGATGTTATTCCATTGTTTAGATGTTATGCCGTAAAATTTGTTTGCGTATTTTATTCTAGCGTTTTTAATAGCATTCTCTTCTTCCTCTGCAGCTTCGTCTGGATGTGTATAGTTTGTGCTACTCGGATCATATAATTCGTCGATATAGTGTCCCCAGTGTTCCATATCCTTTCTATCGTATATTCCAAGAAAAGTTGATGAGAATACACTATCATTGATTTTTTTTAATTCATGAACAGAATACATGAAAAATTCTCGACCTTCAAATTTTTGTATTCTTTCATCAGTTAGCCCATTGATTGACTTAAAATATGCTTTGATATTATTAGTAATTTCCTGTTGATTATGTAATAGATTGAAAAAAGTTGTTTCAAAACTCACATTATCAGAATTGTTCTCTTGTTGTTTTATCGCTTGTTGTTGAGCAAGTAACGTTTTATATATCAGAAAGAAACCTGCTAAAGAAAAAAGTGTACCAATAAACCCTCCAATAAAATCTCCAAATTGGCCAAATAAGGTTGCATCCGTTACCCAAGACCAATCATTGAAAGGAGATCTAAATAGGAATGTCAGGATAATAATAAATCCAATTATAACGAGGATGAATGCAAATCCTACACTATTTTTTGTCCAAAAATCCTCTTTATTTTCACTCATGTTTCTTATGTTTAGATCATTGAATTTTACAAAGATACTATTTAAAAGAACAAATTGAGATTTTCAGATACTAAAAGGTGAATTGCTCCGCCTTAGAGACAGTTTCTGGTTAAGTTAAGAATTCGACACTTGTCCCCATTAAGTGTGTAAGCCGTAATTGAAGGGTCTTGTTTATAGCTTGCCCCCTTTGGCATCAATAATTAAAATTTGGTTCAATATTAGCCCTCAGTTTTTTATGAGTATTGTTTTTTTTGTCGCTTCCTGCATAGCCAGATATATGGACTTGATGACCGTCTCTTCGGTAGGAAATACTATCTTGTTTTTGGAGTATTTTCTGATTTTAATTCAGTTTAAAAATCCACCTTCTTGGAAGGTAGTAGTTGAATATTCAAGTTTTTGATCAGGGTGGTAGCGTAAGTAATATTCCTCATTATCAATCGAAAATTAATAAAAAAGAGTCCTACCTTGTTATCACAACAAAACTGAGACCTAAGCAAACAAACAAAACGTAAATAAACCAACCGAATTATGAATAACCAATGAATTCAATTATGTCAACTCTTCTTCCTTTTCATCGTTAACACCGTTTCCCTTATCTTTCCCAAAATTCAGGCGTATAAAATTGCTCACATCCGACTCTTTATAAAAAGTTTTTCCATAAAGCGTATGGTAAGGCAATTCCTTTGATGAACGATACCGTTGTAAGGTTCGTTTGCTAATATTCAATAATTTACATAGGTCATAATTGTCATAGAGAAGTTCCCCATCAAGGTAGCATCTCTGTTTTGACATGCTGACCAACGTTTTATCTATCTTATCCAGACGATTGATAATGTTTTGTATCTTCTTTTCGAAAAATTCTTTTTCTATAAACATAGTCGCTAGCTTTAGTAATGGAATTGATAACCCTTATCCACGGACTTTTAACGAATAGTCTCTTTTAAAGTCTTCTATAGTAACGGGATCAGACTTGATAATCCGTTCATCCAGGCAACGTTCTATTTCCGAAAGCCGGTACAAACATCTTCCCCGCAACATGGAATAGTTTATGATGTTTTCCTTTCGTAAGCGTTGTAGTGTACGTGTACTAATGCGTAACAATTCAGCAACTTCGTTGCTGTCCATCCAGATATCATTAGCCGAATCTTTGGTCTTGGACTCCTCCGCTTTTACTACAAAGTTTGCAATCCGGTCTATTTTATCTACCAGCTTTTTATAAGCTTCACTGTCGAATGTTATAACTTCCATATTTTTGTCATTTTTATTTCATACCGCAAATATGGGGCGATTTAAACAGGGTGTTTTCATACTCGCTAGCGACTCGCCTGTTTTTTTGAGAATTTTGGTTTTGAGCTATACATGTAGAGGGGAACTGTGAATATAATAGAATAAAATATATTATAACAGCTTAAATATGTGTATCTTTGCGGACGCATGAATGTTTGATTGTATCAATTTTTATCGGTGGAGAAAATGAAATATTTTAAATATATGATTCTATGTACATAAAAACAATTTCGGTAAAAAATTTCAGATTACTACAAGATTCAACTCTACAACTGAATCAAGATAAAAAACAGGACTTGTCATTGTTAATAGGTAAAAATAACAGCGGTAAAACGTCATTCATTGTACTATTTGACAAATTTCTTAGACCCGAATACTACAAATTCAATTTTAATGATTTCCCCATATCATTAAGAAATGATATACTGAATACAGATACAGATGTTGATTTAAGTCATTGTTCAATACAAATGATATTAGAAATTATGTATTCAGAGGAAGATAATTTAGAAAATCTTTCAGAATTCATTTTAGACTTAAATCCAGATGAACATATTGTAAAATTACTATTCAAATGTGATATTAATCGAAGTAAGTTGGAGGCAGATTTGTCAAAAATTGAACACGTAAAATATAAGAAAAAGTATATTGAAAAAAGCCTAACTGATTATCTTGAAACGAAAATATACACCTTCAGCAAACAGGTAGAATTGGGCGAAGAAGAGAATCAAGTGGTTGAAAAATCAATTTCAGACATTCGGAAAGTAATCAATTTTCAAGTAATCCATGCAAAGAGAAATGTTTCAAGCTCTGAGCATTATGGAAGTGGAAAAACAGCATTGTCAGAATTGGCTACGAGCTATTTTAATAAAGATAACCTTTTCTCTCAAGATGCTTTCGGAAGTATAAATGATACTATTTTGAAAATGGATGAAGAACTGAATAAACAATATGAAACTCACTTTAAAGATTATTTCACAAATGTAAGACAGTTTGTAGATGAAGGTACAGGACAGCTAAATGTAATATCAAACTTAGAATCTAAGCAAATTTTATCGAACTACTCCAAAGTAGTATATGGAAGTTCAGAGACATATTTACCTGAAACACTAAATGGTTTGGGGCATTTGAATATCCTATTCTTATTGTTGCAGATTGAAATAAAGAAGAGATTTTTTGAACAAGAAAAGAAAGATATTAATCTGTTGTTTATTGAAGAACCAGAAGCTCATACACACCCTCAAATGCAATATGTATTTGCGAAGAAGATTAAGGATATACTAGAAACGATACAAAATCTTCAGGGATTTATAACAACTCATTCTGCTCACATCGTTTCGCAGTGCGAATTTGAAGACATTAGGTACTTTAAGTTAGACAAGAATAATGTTATTATTAAGAATTTCTATAAGGAGTTAGAAGTAAAATATGCATCAGAGCCCGAATACTTTAAATTCTTAAAACAGTATTTGACCCTATATTCATCAGAGTTATTTTTTGCAGAAAAAATACTTTTTATTGAAGGTGTTTCTGAAAAACTATTACTGCCTTACTTTATTAAGAAATATGACCAATCAAGGGAAAGTGAACCGAACTATATTCCCTTAACTTCTCAAAACATATCGTTTATTGAAGCTGGAGCTAATGCAAGGGTGTTCTGTCATTTTTTGAACTTATTAGATATTAAGACTTTAATATTTACAGATTTAGATGGGTGCAAAATAGGAATGTCAGATACTGGAAAGAAATATTGGGGAGGATGTTCTACGGAAGAGGCGATTAATACAACCAACGTTACGATCAAGTATTATCTGAATGCTCCAGAACTTCCCAAAATTGAAGAACGTGAAACTAAAACTGATGAACTAAAATTGTTTGATGATTGGTTCAAAAAAATAAAAGAAAATAGCGTGAATTCAATTAATCCCAATATTAAGGTTTCATACCAAGTAAAAGAAAACGAATATCACGCAAGAAGTTTTGAAGATGCCTTTCTGAGTGTTAATTTGAATACAATAAACAGCAACAAGGAAGATATAAATGGCTTAAAAAATAAATCCGAAATTAAAATTGAAAGGACAGATTTTTTTGATTTGACTAAAACAATTTTGAAAGACGATGGAAAGTCAGACTTTGCCTCTTCAATTCTATACTTAGCATTGACAAAAGATGTAGAGTGGAGTATGCCTAAATATATTGTAGATGGATTAAAGTGGATTTCAGAATGAGTAATACAGCGTTAGACAAGATAAGAGAGATTATTGATAATAATCAGAATCCAGAAAAAGAATTTAAGAATTTCGTTTTACAAGGGGGAGCTGGTAGTGGTAAGACAGAATCACTTAAAGAGGTAATATCGTATATAGCGGAGAAGCACCCTGAAAAGAAAATAGTTTGTATAACACATACAAATGTTGCTGTTGATGAAATTATTGCTCGTGTTGGAAATAAGTATGAAATTTCTACAATCCACTCATTTTTAAACTCACTGATAAAAGATTATAAAAAAAATTTGAAGGAGATTATACATAATGTATTTTGCATTCCAAGTATAACCGAATTAACTCATTCTGAGTATAAAAAGGTCTATGAAAAGTATTCTGCGAAACTATTCCTCTTGAAAGAAGAAAACTGCGATAAAGTGATAGGGAAAAAAGAATACGATGTATCTCCATCTACCTACAATGTCCAACTAAATGAAAAAATAGCAATTCTCAATGATAATATAAAAGAGATTATTTCGTCAAAAGACCATAATCTGATTGCTTATAATGAAACGAGATTTGACTCTTTTGAGGAACTGACATTTTCTCATGACTCGTTACTTTTATTGTCATACAAATTATGTGAACGCTTCAAGCTCTTACCTAAAATAATCAGTGATAAATATGATTTCATTTTAATTGATGAGTATCAGGATACAAATGAGAATATAATCAATCTGTTTTTAAATTTGCTCCCAAAGAATAAGAAAACCACTGTTGGGTTATTTGGGGATTCAATGCAAGGGATATATGATGATGGCATTGGGGATGTAGAAAAATATATTGAAGAAAAGATAATAACAAGAATTGACAAAGAGGATAATTACAGATGTTCCGAAGAAGTGATCCGTTTCATTAATAACATTAGAACTGATGGCATTGAACAAAAATTGGCTCTAAAAAAAGATGAAAATTTACATGCACGAAAGGGATTTGCTAAATTATACTACAAGAAAGTTGGTAAAAAACCTAACACATTCAGTCCTGTAGAGGACAAGCAATTATATTTAGAAATACTAAATAGCACTATAGAAGCTATAAAGAAACATATAGTTCCTAAATGCAAAATTCTTATGTTGACAAATAAGTCAATTTCAAGCGAAATAGGATTTGCAAACTTATACAATATATTTAGCGAGAGATATTCTGAGGTAAAAGAAGAGATTGAGAAGGAATTGGATAGAATCCAAATAAGTACGATTGTTGAATTATGTCGATTATATCAAGGCAAACAATACAACTCTATTCTCACATATCTAAAGCGCAATGGTTTTCAAATTAAAACACTAAAAGACAAGAAAATGATAATCAGTCATTTTGATTATCTGCTCTCCACCGAACTTAATCTACAACAAGTTTTAGATTATTCTTTTGAAAATAAGATACTAAAAAAAACTGAGCGGTTTAATAACTACATTTTGCGGAGAAGTGATTTTCTTGAAAATTACAATAAAAATCAGACATATAAAGATTTAGAATCTTTATATTTTAGTGAAAGTAACACAAAGGCTCGGCTAAAGAAAGACCACAATATAGAAATCTCAGATGAGGAATTTTCAACATTTGAGAGATCTTTGAAAAAGAAAATATTTTACATCGACTTATTTTCTGACAAAATAATGTTTGATGAAGTTCTTAATTACTACAAATATTTAAATGAAGAAACGGGATATATTACAATGCATAAAACCAAAGGTTCCGGTATAGAGAATGTCATTGTAGTATTAGATGAATTTTTCTGGAATAAATACAATTTCAAAAGCATATACGATGAAAGTGTTGATCTGGAAAAACGCAGCAAAAATCAAAAACTTTTTTATGTTGCTTGTTCCCGTACAATTAAACATCTGACGATAATTAGATTAATTGAAGATGATGCAGAAGAAGCGATGTTAAAAACATATTTTAAAAACATTGAGATAGAATTGTTGCCTACGGCATCCTCTTAATAGGATTTGAAATGCTCAGAGAAGATTTTGGACAGTGTCGCAATCAAATATATGAATTCCGAAATTCATTAGTGGTCCTATCCAAAAGTTGAGTTTTACAAACAATTTCTGTAATATTGCACTTGCTGCTTGAATCTACGTGCGAAAGAAATATGAATCTAAACTTGTGTAATTTAAAAAAAGAGACTACTTTTGAACCCGAAAAGAAAACAGGTTGCAGAGGACGCTTGTATGACAATTTAAGACATAATGAAGGTACTAGATCGGTACTTAGTCGTTAAGTTGATTTTGGAAAGTATTTATTCTCAATAATATAGTGAATGCGGGTTCGAGTCTCGTCTTGAACCGAACCGATTTGTCAGTAGTGAAAATTGGGATTAAAAACATATTGTTTGTTGTTGTTTTGGACAATCATCCGTTTGTTTTTTAGAAATGAAAGTAGTTTTTTGCCTTTGCCAATGCCGTAAGTTACACCAACGATTTTAGCATAATTGTTTCGCAACGCATCTACCATTTCGCCATAACCAAAACCGTTTTCGCTGTTTTCAAAAACAAGTTCCAACGCTTGGCGATGTTCATTTTCGGAAAGTTCGGTGTAATCGAAATTGTTTCTTCGGGATGTGATTTCGGGTTGATAATCGGTGTCCAATTGCGGAATATTGACATTATCAGCTTCGTCGGAAATGCGGAAAGCAAATTTCTCAAACGGTTTGGAACGGATAAACGATGCCGAAACGATGCTTCGGTCTTCGTCCGTGGGGTCTTTCGTGATTTGCAAAACGGTTTCGGCTTTGTTGTTGAGTTCCGTGCCGATATGCCCACGACTGTTATCATCGCCTTTGTTCAGGTGCAACACGGTTTGGATGTGGATTTCCCGTTCGCTTGTCCACTGCATCAAGTCACCGATGAGCGTAGTGGCTTGCGTGGCGTTGTTGATATCGAGCATTAAATCACGAATGCCATCAATCACCACTAACCCAATACCGTCGATGCCGTAAATGGCTTTTCGGATAATTTCGCACCTTACGGCAGGATTGGCGATTTCCCGAAGATGACTGAATATCAGGTTTTCGGGCTGGCGGTCGAGCGGAAGTCCGGCAAGTTTCAGGATGCGTTGCAACACTTTTTTGCAGTGAAACGGACTTTGTTCAGTATCGAAATAGAGGATTTTCCGTTTCCCTTCGGGTAATGATGCACGATATTCGAGCACTTGTCCGTTGATTAAAGCAGATGCCACGATTGCTGACACATTGAATGTTTTCTTTGCTTTGGCCTTTCCGGTGGATGCGCTGAAATTGCCCAGCGTGCCGATAATGGCGTCGTCCACTTGCAGGATGATGGGCG
>ENA-UOOE01002714-UOOE01002714.1-fermentation-metagenome-genome-assembly--contig:-NODE-2714-length-12225-cov-49.450452_pt1 | contig 12225 bp, 11 predicted proteins | sample MGYA00245776_ERZ724021 | MGnify/ENA primary metagenome ERZ724021 (study PRJEB28704, sample SAMN03018321) | fermentation metagenome | biome: anthropogenic terrestrial biome; feature: soil...
GCGTCACGTCCTTGGAAGAAAGGCCGTAGCGCCCGCCGTAAATTTTCGCGGCCCGCCCGCTGCTGGAGAAAACGGAGCAGACGTCCTCATAGAGCGGCTCGCCGAACGCGCCGGGCTCCTTGGTGCGGTCCAGCACGGCGACGGCCCGGACGGTCTTAGGCATGGCCCCGAGAAAATGCTTCGCCGAAAACGGGCGGTACAGCCGGACCTGCAGGTAGCCGACCTTCTCCCCGCGCCTGCCGAGGAAATCCACGACCTCTTTCGCCGTGCCGCTGACGGAGCCCATGGCCACAATCACGAACTCGGCGTCCGGGGCGCCGTAATAATCGAAAAGGTGGTAGCTTCTGCCGGTGATTCTGCCGATCGCCCGCATGTACTTTTCCACGATTTCGGGCAGGGCGTCGTAATACCGGTTCGCCGCTTCGCGCGCCTGGAAGAAGATGTCCGGGTTCTGCACCGTGCTGCGCTGCACGGGGTGGTCCGGGTTCAGCGCCCTGGCGCGGAACGCGTCCAGGGCCTTCCGGTTGATCAGCGGGCGCAGGTCCTCGTAATCCATGACCTCCACCTTCTGAATTTCGTGCGAGGTGCGGAACCCGTCGAAGAAATGCAGGAACGGCACGCGCCCCTCGATGGCGGCGAGGTGCGGGACGGCCGTCAGGTCCATGACCTCCTGTACGCTGCCGTCGCAGATCATCGCCAGGCCCGTCTGGCGGCACGCCATCACGTCGGAATGGTCGCCGAAGATGGAGAACGCGTGCGTCCCGACCGTGCGGGAGCTGACGTGCAGGACGCCCGGCAGCAGCTCGCCGCTCAGGCGGTACAGCGCCGGAATCATCAGCATCAGGCCCTGCGAGGAGGTGTAGGACGTGGTCAGCGCCCCGGATTCGAGGGAGCCGTGCATCGCGCCGGCGGCCCCGCATTCGCTTTCCATCTCCACAAGCCGCACCGGCTGCCCGAACAGGTTCTTCTTCCCGTTCGCGGCCCACACGTCCACGTGCGCCGCCATCGGGGAAGACGGCGTGATCGGGTAAATGGTGGAGACTTCGGTGAATGCATAGGAAACATAGGCGGCAGCCTCGTTGCCGTCCATCGTTTTCATCTTTTTGCTCACGATTTTCATCCGTCCTTTTTTCCGTTTCCGCGCCGGGCGGAAACTAAATTTTTCCGTATTCGTTTTAAATACTATACAATGTGGTTTTCAAAATGTCAAATCCGCCGGGCCTGCCGGGTGACCCGGAGCATGCGCCGCAAAGGGGAGCGGAAGTTCCCAGCTTCCCGGCCGTCGCCGACGAAAAAGCCGCCGCGGGATTTTTCACCCCGCAGCGGCTCAAGTTTTATTTTTTCAATACATTTCCCGGGTTGCGACGATGTCGACGTCGGTTCCGCAGACATGGGGAACCACCACGTCGCCGGCATGGACCGGCAGAATCACCGTGCAGGATTCCAGCTGCTTCAGGCAGTCGAAAATCCTGCTTTTCTCAATCGGCTTCGCGGTCTTGACCGAAAGCGGCCGGTTCTGCCCGTGCACGCGGACCAGCGCGGTCACCATCCGCTTCGGGACCGTAAATTCCTCCTGGGCGTATTTCTTCCCCACGTTGCAGGTGTAGCCCTCCAGCGAAACGATTTTTCCGTTCTCGTCGAGCACCGCCGAGATGCGGCAGCCCATCGGGCACCCAATGCAGGTGATTTCCTTTTTCATCGTGTTACGAAGCCTCCACTTTCACGGCAAGCTCGGCGGCGTCGCCGATGCGGCGAAGCTGCTCGGGCCTCAGTTTCAGATTGACCATCTCGCCGGGCGTCAGGATTCTGGCTTTGCGGGAATACAGCTCCCGGTCCCCGGCGGAAACGACGATTTTCGCGTTGCGGTAAACGCCCCTCGGCCGGAACATCACGTTCACGGCTTCATCGGCGCCGCCGACGTGAATCTTCTGAGGAACCGCCCCCGAGACGCCGAAGCCGTCGACCACCGGGATGGTCCTGCCGGTTTCCTTTTGCTCTCCCCGCAGGAAGGCGGCCGCGTTTTTCCCGGCCTGCCCGGCTTCCTCCGAAACATAGTCCACCAGGTCGTGCACGTGCAGCACGTTTCCGCAGGAGAAGACGCCGGGGACGGAGGTTTCCAGATTTTCGTCGACCACGGCGCCCTTGGTGGCGGGCGAAAGCCTGACGCCGGCCATCCGGCTCAGCTCGTTCTCCGGAATCAGGCCGACGGAAAGCAGCAGCGTGTCGCAGTCATAGTCCCGCTCTGTGCCCGCAATCGGCCGGTGGGTCTTGGGGTCGACCTCGGCGACCGTCACGCCCTCCAGCCGCTCGCGGCCCTTGATATCCACCACGGTGTGGTTGAACAGCAGCGGGATGTTGTAGTCGTCCAGGCATTGCACGATGTTCCGCTTGAGGCCGGAGGAGTAGGGCATCAGCTCGACGCAGGCCAGCACCTTGGCCCCCACGAAGGTCATGCGGCGCGCCATAATCAGGCCGATGTCCCCCGAGCCGAGAATCACGACCCGCTTGCCGGGGAGGATGCCCTCCAGGTTCACGAACCGCTGCGCTGTCCCCGCCGTGTAGATGCCGGAGCACCGCCACCCCGGGATGGCGAGCGCGCCGCGCGGGCGCTCGCGGCAGCCCATGGCGAGGATGACGGCCTTCGCCTGGAACTGCTGCAGCCCGTTCGCGCGGCTGACGGCCGTGACCCGGCGGTCGGGCGTCACCTCAATCACCATGGTGTCGCACTGGTAGGGGATCTGGTACTGCAGGACCTTGTCGATATACCGCTGGGCGTATTCCGGGCCCGTGAGCTCCTCGTGGAACGTATGCAGGCCGAAGCCGTTGTGGATGCACTGCTTTAAGATGCCGCCGAGCGTTTCCTCCCGTTCCAGAATCAAAAGATCGCGGCAGCCGGATTCGTAGGCGGAGATGGCCGCGGCAAGGCCCGCGGGGCCCCCTCCGATGATGATGAGGTCAACGCTGCGCATGATCGTCCTCTCCCTTCGTGAAAAGATAGCTCTGCAGCAGTTTGGAATTTCCCCCGAACTTTGTCACTTCAAGCGGCGAGATGTGCAGCTCCTCGCTGAGGATCTGCACGGTCCTCGGCGTGCAGAAGCCGGCCTGGCAGCGGCCCATGCCGGCGCGGGTGCGGCGCTTGATGCCGTCGATGGTCCGCGCCCCGACCGGGCGGCGGATCGCCTCGCGGATTTCCGCCTCGGTCACGGTTTCGCACCGGCACACGACCTTGGCGTAGTCCGGGTTGGAGGCGATCGCCTTTTCCCGCTGGGCGGCGTCCATCTCGCGGAACTTCGGGATGGCGTGCCGCACGGGCTGAAAATCTGGGTTCGGCTCCGCATGCAGCCGGTCCGCCACAAGCCCGGCAAGGAATTCGCCGATGGCCGGGGAAGAGGTCAGGCCGGGCGACTCCACGCCGCCGGCGTTGAAAAACAGCGGGGCGTCGGGCGCCTCCCCGAGGATGAAGTCATTCTTGTCGCAGTGGGCGCGGATGCCGGAAAAAGTGGTGATTACGTCGCGCAGCGGGATATGCTCCCAGGTCCTGCTTCCGAATTTCAGAGATTTCGCCAGCCCTGCCGGCGTGGTTCGGGTGTCGTCCCGGTTGTCGATGTCCTCGGCCGTCGGGCCTATCAGGATGGTCCCGTCCACCGTCGGGGTCACGAGGATGCCCTTGCCCATCTTGGTGGGGAGCTGGAAAATCGAGGCGTGGAACGTGTCTGCATAGCGTTTGTCGATGATATAATATTCGCCGCGGCGCGGGAGGATATGGAATTTTTCTTCGGAAACCATGTTGTTGATGCGGTCGGAGTACAGGCCGGCGCAGTTGACGACGGCCCTGGCCGTAAACGTGCCGGCGGTGCTTTCGACCGTCCAGAGGCCCGTCTCATCCCGGCTGACTTTCCGCACTTCGGCGTTGCGGCAGAACCGGACGCCGTTTTCCGCCGCGTTCTCCGCATTGGCTATGGTAAACTCGTAGGGGCAGACGATGCCGCCCGTCTCCACCAGCAGCGCGGCGCACGCTTCCCGGCTGAGGTTCGGCTCGCGCCGAAAAAGTTCGTCCCTGCCGATGATGGAGAGCTTCGGCACGCCGTTCTGCCTGCCCTGCTCCCTGAGCTGCTCCAGCTTTTCGATTCCGTCCTCCGAAAAAGTGACGACCAGGGAGGTGTTCCATTTCAGCGGGACGTCGAGCTCCGAGCAGACCTTCTGAAACATCCGGTTGCCGAGCACGTTGTACTTCGCCTTCTGGGTGCCGGGCTTCGCGTCGTATCCGCCGTGGACAATCGCCGTGTTGGCCTTGCTCTGGCCCTCGCAGATGTCGGAGGCCTTCTCCAGCAGGACGGTTTTCAGGCGGAAGCGGGAAAGGTTCCTCGCCGTGGCGCAGCCGACTGCCCCGCCGCCGATTACAATCACATCCACCATAAGATTATACACCAGCCTTTTCTGCAAAAAAGTTCCACGCGTTTCACGGAACGCCGAATCCATACTCTATGGTACCAGTTTTCCGCTCAAAAATAAATGTGAGAATTCTGGAAAGTCATGAAAGAATGCAGGGGCAAGACGATATCGGTTTGCCCCCGCAGAAAAGATCTCCGTTCTGTCTACCAGGGTATTGCCATAAACAGCAGCGTCGCCAGCAGGCCGCCCACAATCGGGCCGAACACCGGGACGACCAGGCCGTAGCTCCAGTCCGAGCCGCCCTTGTTCTTGATGGGGAGGGCCGCGTGCGCAAGGCGCGGGCCAAGGTCACGGGCCGGGTTGATCGCGTACCCCGTCAGCCCGCCGAGGGACATGCCGACGGATACGATGATGGCGAACACGAGCAGATAGTTCAGGCCGACCGTCGTGCTGCCCTGCACATTGCCGATGCCCAGGATGGCAAACACCAGCACGAACGTCCCGACGACCTCCGAGAAGAAGTTGCGGGGGATGTTGCGGATGGAGGGGGCGGTCGAGAAGCAGCCGAGGATTGTATTCGGATTGTCCGTCGCGTCGAAGTGATCCTTGAACAGCAGGTAAACGATGCAGCCGCCGATGAATCCGCCGGCTATCTGCGCCACGATGTAGCCGGGGACCATGGCCCAGTCGAACTTTCCCGCGGCTGCGAGGGAGATGGTTACGGCCGGGTTGAAATGGGCGCCCGAGGCGGCCCCGAAGATAAACGCGGGCAGAAGCACCGCAAGGCCCCATGCAAAAGTGACCTGGACGGATCCGCCGCCCTTCATTCCGGATTTGTTCAGATTGACGTTTGCGACCACGCCGTCGCCGAGGATGATCAGAATTGCCGTCCCGATAAACTCCGCCAAATAAGGCACCATGTTAATACACCCCATTCTCTCAGTCGAGATTTTACAAGCGATTCAGCTTTCTTCTTTTGCCCATCCGCGCGTGCAGGCGACGGCCCTGTGCCATCCGGCGACGATTTTCTCACGCGTCTTTTCGTCCATCTTGGGCTCGAACACCCTGTCAATCTGCCAGTTTTTCAGCACTTCCTCCTTGTTGTTCCAGTAGTTCACCGCAAGACCCGCCAGATACGAAGCGCCCATCGCGGTCGTCTCCACGCACTTCGGCCTGCGGACCGGCGCGCCTATCAGGTCGGCCTGGAACTGCATCAGGAAGTTGTTCGCGCAGGCGCCGCCGTCCACTTTCAGCGCCGCAAGCTTGATGCCCGAATCCTGCTCCATCGCCTTCAGCACGTCCAGCGTCTGGTAGGCGAGCGACTCCAGCGTGGCACGGGTGAGGTGGTACTTGTTGACGCCCCTGGTCAGGCCGACAATCACGCCGCGCGCGTACTGGTCCCAGTACGGGGCGCCCAGACCGGTGAACGCGGGGACCACATAGCATCCGTTGGTGTCCTTCACTTTGTTCGCCATGTATTCGGAATCGGGCGAGCTGTCAATCAGGCGCAGCTGGTCGCGCAGCCACTGAAGCGCAGCGCCCGCTACAAAGATGGAGCCTTCCAGCGCATAGTTGACCTTGCCCCCCAGGCCCCATGCGATGGTCGTGACCAGGCCGTGCTTGGAGAAGACCGGCTTCTCCCCGGTGTTCATCAGCATGAAGCAACCGGTGCCGTAGGTGTTCTTCGCCTCGCCCGGCGTAAAGCAGGTCTGCCCGAACAGAGCCGCCTGCTGGTCCCCGGCCGCGCCCGCAATCGGAATCGGAGCGCCGAAGATGGAGGGGTCCGTCTCTCCGTACACGCAGCTGGAAGGCTTTACTTCCGGAAGCATGCAGGCCGGGATGTTCAGCTCTTTGAGGATGTCTTCGTCCCACTTCAGCTTCTGGATGTTGAACAGCATGGTGCGGGAGGCATTGGAATAGTCGGTCACATGCACTTTGCCTTTCGTCAGGTTCCAAATCAGCCAGGAATCCACCGTGCCGAACAGCAGCTCGCCCTTTTCGGCCCTCTGCCGCACGCCGGGCACGTTCTCAAGAATCCAGCGCAGCTTTGTCCCCGAAAAATAGGCGTCAATCACGAGGCCCGTCTTCTGGCGGAAGATGTCCGTCAGGCCCTTGGCCTTGAGCTGGTCGCAGTACTCCGACGTGCGCCGGCACTGCCAGACGATGGCGTGGTAGACCGGCTCGCCCGTCTTCTTGTCCCAGACAATCGTCGTTTCGCGCTGGTTCGTGATGCCGATTGCAGCGATGTCCTTGGCCGTGGCATTGACCTTATACATGGCTTCCTGCGCCACGCCGATCTGGGTCGCCCAGATTTCCATGGCGTCGTGTTCCACCCATCCGAGCTTGGGGAAATACTGCCTGAACTCCTTCTGCGCCACGCTGATCATTTCTCCCCGCTCATTGAAGAGAATACAGCGGGAGCTCGTCGTCCCTGCATCCAGGGCCATGATGTACTTTGCCATTTGAAACAATCCCTCCCTCAGCGGTTTTTGATTGGTTCTTCCGGAATGATGTTTATGCAGGGTGCATAAAATTATTCTGGTGATATCTTAACATTCGGGGTTCCTGTTGTAAATAAACAATGCTTCGCTTTCGTCTATACAAATTTTGGGATTTGTTTAGAAAAAAGCGGCTGAGACCAGAGCCGGCATGGCCCGGGAGTTTTGAGGGTTTCTCTGGTCAATCTATTCTGAAGATTCTTTGTAAAATCTAAATTTTTATGAATTTTGTCGGAACCGGCTGAAAAAAAACAGAAAGGATGTTATAATGGAAATGATAAAAACTGTTTTCCCGTTTGCCGCGGGGCAGCCGTCCCCGCAGAGAAGCCCACAGCGCAGCCGGCCCGCCTCCGCAGAACCGCGGGCCTTTCAAGCATGGTGAGGAGGAGCAAAATGGTGCACGCATCGCAGACGAAGGCAAAACTCGCAGATTCCCTGAAAGATTTGATGAAGAAAACCCCGTTCCGCAAAATCACGATTCAAAACGTGACCGACCACTGCGGCCTGAACCGCCAGACGTTCTACTACCACTTCAAAGACATGTACGACCTGCTGCGCTGGATTTACCAGAACGAGATTTTCAGGGACTTCGGGCTCGACCGGAACTGGAAAAACACGCTGCTGACCACCCTGAAATACGCAAAAAAGAACAAGGTCTTCCTCCGGAACACCGTCCGCTCCCTGCGCAAGGAATCCATCGAGCGGTTCCTGTACCCCTTCGTGTTCAAATGGGCCTCCCGGGTTTTCGACGAAGCCTGCAGCGGCCTTTTCATCCGGCAGGAGGACAGGAACTTTCTGGTCAAGTTCTTCTCGCACGCCTTTCTCGACGCAATCCTCATCTGGGTCGGCAACGGCATGCCCGAAAGCGAAAGCCACCTGCTGCAGCGGGTGACGATGATCCGGGACATGGTGCGGCTCTACGAGCAGAGCCAGTCCGTGCCGGACGCGGCGGCCGTCTTCCCGCTGATGCAGAAGCTGCGCTCGGAGCAGAATTACCTGTGAGGCGCCGGCTGTTCCGGCGCCCGGCGGGAAAAAGCCGCCCGTTCCCCTCATAAATGCCCGCTTCGCCGGAAAAGCTAACGCCGAGGTGAGCAAAATGAGAGTCAAGGACATCATGACGAAAGACGTCGCCAGCCTGAATCCCGAAGATTCCACCGAGCGTGCGGCGCAGCTGATGAAGCAGTACGACATCGGGTCGATCCCCGTCTGCCAGCAGCAGAAGGTCGTCGGCATCGTGACCGACCGGGACATCGCGCTCCGCTCCGTCGCGGCGGGGCAGGACCCCAGGCGCCAGAAGGTCCGCGAGATTATGAGCCCGAGCCCGGCCGTCGGGGACCCGGAGATGGACGTGCACGACGCCGCCCGGGTCATGAGCGAAAAACAGGTCCGCCGCCTTCCCATCGTCGACCGGGGCAGCCTGGTGGGCGTCGTCGCGCTGGGGGATATTTCCGTGGAGCCCTCGCTCGCGGACAATGCCGGCCAGGCGCTGAACCAGATTTCGCAGCCCGCGCAGATGTAAAAAAAACGGGCCCGGAGTTTCTGCGAAACGCTCCGGGTCCGTTTTTATTTTTTTATCTTGCGGGGACTGCCGCCGGCCTCACACGCGGGTCGCGTCGAGGAAGCGTCGGGCAGAATCGGCGGCGTTCGCGCCGTCCGCGACCGCCGTGACAATCTGGTACAGGGCCTTGCGGCGCAGGTCGCCCGCCACAAACACGCCGGGGACCGGCGTGACGCCGCTTTCCGGCGCCTCCAGATAGCCGCCGTCGGTCGGCAGGGAGGGCGGCAGGCGCTGCGAATTCGGAATCACGCCGATGGCGACGAACACGCCGTCCACGGACAGCGTGAGTTCGCTTCCGCCGGCGCGGCGGAGGACGATCCGTTCCACCTTCTGCCCGCCCTCAATCCGCACGGGCGAAACGCTGAAAATCATCTTCAGGTTCGGCAGGGCGTGCGCCTGGCGAACCAGCGAATACTGGGCCCGCAGCACGTCGCGCCGATGCAGCAGGTAGACCGCCCTGCACAGGCCGGCCAGCGCGATGGCATCGCTGACCGCCGTGTCGCCGCCGCCGACCACCGCCACCGTTTTGCCCCGGAAAAAGTTGCCGTCGCAGGTGGCGCAGTAGGAGACGCCGTGCCCGGCGAACTGCTCTTCGCCGGGGATGTTCAGTTTTCTGCGCCGGGACCCCTGCGCCAGAATCACGGTCTTCGACCGGTATGTGTCCTGCGCCGTCTTCACGGCCTTGACCGGGCCGTCAAGGTCAAAGCTCTCCGCCTCTTCCAGCAGGACTTTCGCGCCCGCCGAGCGGGCGTGCTTCAGCAGTTTTTCCGCAAGGTCCGGGCCGGCGATGCCCACAAACCCCGGGTAGTTTTCCACCGCGGAGGCGGTCGCCACCTGCCCGCCGGGGACGCCGCCGAGCACGAGCACCGAAAGCCCCGCCCGCGCGGCGTAAATTGCGGCGGTCAGGCCGGCCGGGCCGCCGCCCGCCACCAGCACATCATAAACCATCGTGCCACCTCCCGAATCGGAAAAAGATTATTCCGCCAGCGCTTTCTTGACGGCGGGTTCCAGCTCCGCCGGCGTCACGCTCGGCTCGAACCGCGTGACCCGGCTGCCGTCGCGCGAAACCAGGAACTTGGTGAAATTCCATTTGATGCCGTCGCCCTTGAGGTTTTCCGGATAATGCCTGGCGACCACGTCGTGGACCGTCTTTCCGCCTGCCTTATCCAGCTCGTAGCCCTGGAACGGCGCGGCCTGTTTGAGGTAGCGGTAAAGCGGCGCCTCGTTTTCGCCGTTCACGTCGATTTTTGCAAAGAGCGGGAAGGACACGCCGAAATGCAGCTTGCAGAACGAGGAAATCTCGCCGTTGCTGCCCGGGTCCTGCTGCAGAAACTGGTTGCACGGAAAGCCGAGAATCACAAGCCCCCGGTCCCCGTATTTGCGGTACAGGGACTCCAGCCCCTCGTACTGGGGCGTAAATCCGCATTTGCTCGCCGTGTTCACAATCAGCACCGCTTTGCCGCGGTATTTCGAGAGAGAGACGTCTTCTCCCCGGATATTCTTGACCGTAAAATCATAAATACGCATTTCTTTCAGACATCCTTTCCTTTTTCAGCTTTGCGCTTTTTTTCTCCGCTCTCAGTGTATCACCGCGGGGGCCGTTTGTAAATAAAAATAAGAATCATTTTTGAATCTCTCGGGAATCCAATCCTGTTAAAAATACCCCGGTCCGGCTGTTCCTTGATATTTTCCGCCAAACGCCTACAATAGAAAGCGAGGTCCGTTTTCATCTAAAAGTCCAACGATATGGGAGTGATTCTTTTGGATCGCATCAATCCGGTCAAGCTCAAAGGCGCGTGCAAAGATTACCTCTGGGGGGGCAACCGGCTCCGCACCGAATACCACCAGCAGAGCGAAGCCCCGAAGATTGCGGAGACCTGGCTGCTCTCCAGCCATCCGGACGGCCCTTCCACCGTCGTCTCCGGAAAAGACGCCGGCACGCCGTTCCCGGAATGGCTCGGGCAGCAGGGCCGCGGCATTCTGGGGACCGACTGCGAAAAATTCCCTTACTTTCCGCTTTTAATCAAGCTGATCGACGCCAAGAAAAAGCTTTCCATCCAGGTCCACCCGGACGACGCCTACGTCCGCGCCCACGGGGGCGGCTACGGCAAAACGGAGATGTGGTACGTTGTGGACTGCGAGCCGGGCGCGAGCCTGTACTACGGCTTCGACCACAAAATCTCAAAAGACGAGTTCCGGAAAAGAATCGCGGACAATACGCTGGAGCAGGTCCTGAACCGCGTCCCGGTGCATGCGGGCGACGTGTTCTTCATCGAGGCGGGCACCCTGCACGCCATCGGGGCCGGAATCCTGATTGCCGAAATCCAGCAGAACTCCAACCTCACCTACCGCATCTACGACTACGGCCGCGTGGACACCAACGGCAAAACCCGCCCGCTCCACATCGCGCAGGCGCTGGACGTGACCCGGCTGGAGCGCCCGACCCGCCCCACGCGCCCGCAGGGCGGCCCGGAGAGCCTCGACGGCTTCAGCCGCCGGCTGCTGGCCTCCTGCGACATCTTCACCGTCTACGAGATGAAAATCCGGGAAGCGGCCCTGCGCGCGGACGAAAAAAGCTTCCATTCGCTGATCTGCCTGGACGGCGACGCGCTCCTTCTGGACCGGGGAAAGCCCCTGTTCGCGTTCCGGAAGGGCGACAGCGTCTTCGTCCCTGCGGGCTACGGCGACTACGTGGTCAAAGGGGACTGCCGCGTTCTGCACACGACGGTTTAAATCACGATGCCGCCGTTCACGCCGAGCACCTGCCCGGTGACGAATCCCGCGCCGGGCGAAGCGAGAAACGACACGGCCGCGGCGATATCCTCCGGCGTGCCGAGGCGCCCGAGGGGCGTCTCCTCTTTCAGCGCGCGCAGGTCTTCGGGCCCGAGGCCGGCGTTCATGCGCGTGTTGATAACCCCCGGCGCGATGCAGTTGACCCGGACGCCCGACGGGCCGACTTCTTTGGCGAGGGCTTTCGTCAGGCCGATCACGGCGGCCTTTGCGGCGGAGTAGTGCACCTCGCAGGAGCCGCCCGTCTGCCCCCACATCGAAGAGACGTTGATGATGCTTCCCCGCTTCCGGCGGATCATGGCGGGCAGCGCGGCCTGGCAGCAGTGGAACACGCCCGTGACGTCCACGGCGAACATGCGCTCCCAGTCCTCCTCCGTCAGGTCGGTGAACAGCTTCCGCTGGGCGACGCCCGCGTTGTTGACCAGCACATCCACGCTGCCGGCCGAGCGGAACATGGCCTCGACCTGTGCGCGGTCCGAGACGTCCGCCCGGAACAGACCGGCTCCCCCGCCGCCGGGGACGCCGTTCAGCTCGTCGAGCAGAGCGCGCGCCTCCCGGTCGGAGCGGGCGTAGTTGAGCACCACGTAAAACCCGTCCCGGTTCAGCCTGCGCGCCACGGCCCGCCCGATGCCGCGCGACGCGCCCGTAACCAGCGCCTTCCGCATCCGATTTTCTCCCCTTCCGGCCGCTGCGCGCAGCGGCCGGTTTTATTATAGCATATCCACGCCGGAACAAATCAAAAAAAGCCCCCGGACTGAGCCGGGGGAACAGAGGGAAAAATCAGGTTTTTGAAATCGCCGTTTTGCCGGTCAAAAAAACTCAGCAGTCGTTCTGCTGCTTGGGAACAGCCAGAACGCTGAGGACGCCGTTGGTGACGGTGACGCCCGCCGAGGCCACCAGGGTCCCCGTGCCGAGCTGGACGGCATAGGTGTACGTGCCGGGCGCCACGTTGTTGTCCACAAACTGGAAGCTGAAGCCTTCGGCGCC
>ENA-UOOE01002716-UOOE01002716.1-fermentation-metagenome-genome-assembly--contig:-NODE-2716-length-12224-cov-12.371025_pt1 | contig 12224 bp, 13 predicted proteins | sample MGYA00245776_ERZ724021 | MGnify/ENA primary metagenome ERZ724021 (study PRJEB28704, sample SAMN03018321) | fermentation metagenome | biome: anthropogenic terrestrial biome; feature: soil...
GCAGAAAACATTTACTTTATTCTTGATCATACAAAAGAACAATGACGAAATTGATCGTTTTATTTTTCTTTTAACCATCCGGAGGGCATATGCCCACGAAACAGTGGCAGAGAAACATCATGAAATTGATTCCCGGGCTACAATCTATGTACGTTTGAGAGATGGCAGGGCTGTAGACTTTGTTATACTTACCCAATTAAATATTAATCGGGATGCTCGCAAACCGCTTTATGAAGTAACGAGCGGCTACAAAGAGGGAAGTAAAGCTTTTAACCGATACCGGCAGATTGATGAGGATATGAAAAAAGAACATTCGAAAGGGTACAATCCGCTTTTTTTAAAGACAATACAGTGGCTTACGATTTGAAATTTCAAACCGAAAAATCCGTCAAAATTAAAATAGAAGTGAATATTGACCCACCGATGAAATTTGATACGGAACAAAAGCTATTGTTGCTTCCTTACTCATTTATGATACGTTGTTTTGTTTTATCGGATTTGTATGCCAGAAAAATGCACGCTATGGTATTTAGAAAATGGAAACAGCGAGTAAAAAGCCCTGATTGACTGATTGTCAATCAGGGCTTTGCCTTTATGGTACCCAGAGCCGGTTTTGACAAGCCCAAAATAGGGGAAACAGATAAGATTGAAAAAGAACGGTATTTATTTGATATTTAGTGGTTAACGTTTGAATCTGATTGATTGTGTTTGGATGCTATTTGAGTACTTTTCCAAAAATGCGGACAAATTGCGGACACGGAGATCCTGTTTTTTCGAGGAATAATCTTACCTTTGAAGAAATGTTTTTTACTATGGCTCAGACAAATTATTATTTAGGTAAAGTGGTTAATAGTGCAGGAGAATCGGAAATAAACTTGCGACTATACGTGTCTCGGGATATTCGTATTCGGGCAACTTCCGGCATTTGGGTTGACCGCAAGCGTTGGGGAAAGAAAAATGACATAAATATTCCTTTAATACAGGGAGAAGAAAGAGAGCTGTTACTTGAAAAACGCTCTAAACTCAAAGCTCTGACCGATTATCTCGAAAATATAGTAAACACAAGCGAGGACAAGAGTACAATAGATAGACCTTTCATTGAAAAACAAATAAAGAAGTTTCATAAGCCTACTCGCATATCTGTTGCTCCAACTGAAGAATCCTTCTTTGATGTGATGAGAAAATATCTTTCCACTCACAAATTATCCGTAGCACGCCAAAAGAATTTCAAAGTAATAATGCGAAGTTTACGCCGTTTTGAGTTATTCAAGAAAAAAGAAGGACATAGAGGATTTAAGATGTCATTCGCCAACTTATCAGTAGATCTGTTACACCAGATTGAGGACTTTCTTGGTAACGAAAAAGATGCGTTCCTGAAATACCCTGATATTTACGAAGAGATTCCATATTCGACTAAAGTAGCCGTTAAAACCCCAAAAAGAAAACGTCCACCTCGGCTGGATGAGAACGGTAATGAAATTCCCAAAGGTATACCTAAGCCTCGTGGACAAAATTCAGTCGCAGATATGATGCTCCGCTTCCGCAGTTTCATTATTTGGGCGAACGATAACGGGTATACATCCAATAATCCGTTCAAACATTTTACTATCGGAGAAATCGTTTACGGGACACCCATATATATTACTAATAGGGAGCGGAACAGGCTTTTGGAAACTGATTTGTCCGATAACAAAGAATTGGAAACTCAACGGGACATCTTTGTTTTTCAATGTCTTATTGGTTGTCGTGTGAGTGATTTATACAAAATGACTTATAGGAGCATTATTGGTGATGCTATCGAATATATACCGAGAAAAACAAAAGAAGATAGGGCGATAACAGTTCGTGTACCATTAAATGATACAGCCAAACGACTAATAGCCAAGTATGAGGATTATGAAAGAGGAAGTCTTTTCCCATTCAATACGGAGCAGGACTATAATCGCAAAATAAAAGAAGCCTTTAAGAGAGCCGGACTTGACCGTATGGTTACGGTTCTTGACCAACAAACCCGTGAGGAAATTCAAAAACCTTTATACGAGGTGGCTTCCTCTCACATGGCGAGACGCAGTTTCATTAGAAACATCTATAAAAAAGTCAAAGACCCGAATCTGGTCGGAGCTTTAAGTGGCCATAAAGAGGGTAGTAAAGTTTTTGCACGATACCGGACGATTGATGACGATATGAAAAAAGAATTAATCGGGATGTTGGAATAAATAAGTACATTTGTAGAATATAGGATGCGCCTCGGGCAAGTTCAAGCGAGCTTGCCTTTCCTCTCGGCTTTCACTATATTTGTGTTAAACTTCAGGGCATAATATGATTACAAAAGATGAAATAAAGGTACTATTGAAAGATATTGAAAACGAACGTGTAGAAAGAACAATATCAACAAAAGATACCGATAAATTTGCAAGGGCTGTTTGTGCCTTTGCAAATGACCTGCCCAACAAACGACTTCCGGGTTATCTCATTATCGGAGCCTACGATGACGGTTCATTGAACGGGTTAAAGGTGACGGATGAGCTGTTAAGAAATTTGGCCGGATTACGTTCTGATGGAAACATATTACCTCAACCGGCATTGATGGTCGAAAAGTTTTCATTTCCTGATGGCGATATCGCCGTTGTCGAAGTAAAACCGAGCAAGAATACTCCCGTGAAATATAAAGGAACGGTGTATATCCGTATCGGGCCGAGACGAGGGGAAGCAAATGACGAAGAATTAAGAATTCTTCGTGAAAAAAGCGAAGTAAAATCACAAACATTCGATACTACTCCGTGTTTGCATACCACCATTGATGATTTGGATCTGGATCTATTCAAATCTGAATATCTGCCCAAAATGGTAAGCGCTAACATATTAAAAGGAGATAAACGGGGGATTAAGCAACAATTGGCATCCTTAAAGTTGTTTGATCCGGCACAAGACTGCCCGACAGTTGCCGGCATCCTACTCATTGGAAAAGATCCATCGCATATTCTTTTTGGTGCGTATATACAGTATGTTGAATTTGCCGGAAAAAGTATAACCTCTAAAGTGATAAATGAAAGACAGTTTTCGGGAAACCTTATCACGTTATTAAAGGAGATAGACTACTTCATCAAATATACAATTCAGAAGCAACGTCCGGTATTTGTTACGGTTTTACGGGAAGAAATGAAAATCAACTACCCGTATGAAGCAATAAGAGAGCTGGCTATGAATCTCATCATGCACCGTACGTATGAGACGAATGCCCCGGCTCGATTTTATGAATACTCCGACCGGATTGAAATGGATAATCCGGGTGGACTTTACGGTAAAGTACAACCGGAAAATTTTCCTCATGTAAATGATTACCGTAATCCTGTTATTGCTGAAGCGATGAAAGTACTTGGATATGTAAACCGTTTCAACCGGGGAATAAGTATGGTACAAGAACAGCTTGAAGCGAACAAAAACGGTTTGGCTATATTTGACTTTAAAGATATTACTACATTCAAGGTAACTGTTATAAGTGCCGACCCTAAACCGGAAGGAAAAGTAAGTGGTGCAGATGAGGCAAAAAGTGGTGCAGAAAATGGAACAGAAAATAAGCCTGTACGTGGTGTCGGAGAAATGTCGGAGAAGCGTCGGAAAAATGTCGGAGAAGACAATGAAGCAGAAAATGAAGCAATAAATGAAGCAATAAATGAAGCAGAAAATGAAGCAATAAAAATAACCTCGAGGCAAGCGAAGATTCTTCAAATAATTAGAGAAGATAATAGTTTGTCAAGAGAAGCCATATCTAAACAGTTAGAGGTGAGCGATTCGTCTGTATATCGCGACATTGAGAAACTAAAAAAAATTGGGAGACTTGAACGTATTGGAGGAAACAAAGGCGGTTACTGGAAAATAAAATAATTCTACAGTCATGGATTATCGTAAAATCAATAGCCACATCATTCTACTACTGATAGTTGCTATTGCGGGTTTGGCAATAGCTATGGTTGGACGGTTGATTGTTCTTGAAAAAGGGTTTGATATAGGTACGGCAAACCTGACCTTTGTGATAATCCTTGGCGTGTGTCTTATTGTATATCTCGTTATTCTTGCAGCGTTAGCCCATGTTATTGTTCCTTGGATTATGAAAAAGCTGCCGAATAAAAAGAAAGTTATACCAATAATCACAGATAATAATGTTTCCAATGAAGAAAAAAGAATACAAAAATCATCCATAGAAGATATAAGGAAAGATGCTGAAAAACGTCATATAGAAAAGCAAAACGCAGAGATCGATCTATTCATTGAATATACGCATTTAACAATGGCTCCCTACATAACGGACGACGAATTATTCCGGCTCGACAAATACATCGAATGTTACGCAAGAAAAGAATCACTCCCTGATAATCTTATCCCGATTAAACCTGATAAGTTGAAAAACCCCGATATGTTTCACTTCGGTTGGAACATGGCCCATTATTTTGATTATGCAAAACAAGATGTGGTTCCGTGGCTTCAGCAGATTTTCGTCGATTTGCGCGACCTTGAGTATTCCTATATAAAAGGCAAACTTCACGACTATCAAATTAAGAAACATATCATACCCAACATTGACGATATCCCCAAGTATTTAGCTGAACAGAACAAGTAAAAACATTCATTTTCGGAGATAATGGAGAGATTTTCGAGAGACTTCAAGTGATTTGAATCCCTGAAATATCTCTCTTTTTATTTGCCTCGGATTCAATTGAGTCCGGAAGCAAATTATTGTATAACTATAAAAATTTCCGATTATGAACTATCGTGATTTATTGAATTCCGGGGCGAATGTGAGTATAACACTCAAACTGGAAGATCTGCGGGAAATCTTCAGAGAGATGGCGGGCAGTCTTAAGTCCGTACCCAAAGACCCACCACCCGAAGAATTCCTAAGTCGTAAAGAGGTTTTATCTATTCTTAAAATTGATTCTTCTACTTTGTGGAGTTGGGAGAAAACAGGTTACATCAAATCATTCCCATTTGGAGGACGAAAGCGGTATAAATCTGTAGATGTCGAAGCAATACGCACCGGCAGGAAAGGAGTACGACATGGAAAATAAAGAAAAATATATCCGTGTCGGGACAACTTTGTATAAAATTGTTCGGCGTCCGCTGATCAGTGGCGATTATATTGAAGAGAAAATCCTCTGGAGTTATGAGGCCCTTCGGCAAGATTATGGAAAGAATAATCTCCCCGAAATTGAGAAATACGATGGCTTTTGCATTATCCCGAGTCATATAAACTACCAACAGATTTATGGAACCTTTCTTAACCAATACGAACCTATCAACCATACGCCTTGTGAGGGGCATTTTCCTTATATCCGGCTATTTCTGGAACATATTTTTGAAGAACAGATAGAGTTGGGGTTGGACTATATTCAACTTTTGTATACCCGGCCAACACAGATGCTTCCCATTCTTTTACTGGTATCTAATGAAAGGGAAACAGGCAAAACAACGTTTCTGCGATTTTTGAAAATAATTTTTGGGAAGAATGCCACATTCAATACGAATGAGGATTTTAAAAGTCAGTTCAATGCCGATTGGGCAAATCGTTTGCTGGTTCTGGTCGATGAACTTCTTCTGAATAAGATGGAAGACACCGAAAAGATAAAAAACTTATCAACCGCAGGCGACTATAAAATCGAGGCCAAGGGAAAAGACCGCCGGGAGATTGAATTTTTTGCCAAGTTTATTCTTTGTTCCAATAACGAAAAGAATCCGATTATTATTCCGAAAGAAGAAATTCGTTTTTGGGTTCGCAAAGTCAAACCGGTTGAAAAAGATATAACTTCTCTAAGAGAGTTGATGACAAAAGAAATTCCCTGTTTCCTGCATTTTCTTATGAACCGGAAGCTATCTACACAAAACGAATCCCGCATGTGGTTTAAACCGTCATTACTGGAAACTCCCGCCTTGAATAAAATCAAGAAGTACAATTCGAGTAAAGTTGAGATTGAAATGGCTTCTTATTGTGCCGAAGTTATGGAACGCCTCGAACTAAACACATTTCATTGTTGTCCGAAAGACTTCTTGGATATTATGCGGACTGCCGGACTGAAAGCGGATATTTCTCAGATTCGAAGTATTTTGAAAGATAGTTGGGGATTTCGTTCTGACCGTAACAGCGACTATACTTTTTATTGGGTTGGTTTTGATGGAGAGATACATCCAATGAAAAGAAAAGGACGGTATTTGGAGATAGAAAAAAATTTGGTGGATAAAATCCTGTTGTAATGTTTTCTTTTCATCGCTAATTAATTAACAATCAAAAAGAACATAATTGCAACAAAACCACAACAAACATACAACAAAATCAAAATTGTCGGTAACCAATAACAACGAAAGTAGCATTTGTTGTGTGTATGTTGAATTTATAATTTATTGGAATACTGTAGAATATCCCAACCCTACAACAAATCAACAAAAAATAGAAATATGCAATCAGACAATATAAAAAACATACCCATCCGGGATTACCTGAAAAATCAGGGAACTTATCCTGCAAAAGAATATTCCGGTTACGGAATGTACAGAAGCCCGTTCCGTGACGAACGCACGCCGAGCTTCAAAGTCGATTACCACCTGAACCTATGGCACGATTTCGGGAGTGGTGAAGGCGGAAGCATCATCGATCTGGTGATGAAACTGGATAGATGCCCTTTCATTGATGCAATTGAGCAATTGAGAAACTTTTCATTCATGCCCGTGAAAGAAGAACAACATTCATTAAAATTAGACTATTTCTGCGCTCGGCATAGCTCAAACAAGTTTGGCTCTGCCCTCACTGATCGAAATAGTTCTTTTTCCTTTCATCGGAATCCTGAAAAGAACAACGGGATCATCCTGATAGAAGAAAAACCGTTGGAACATCCCCGACTGTTGGAATACCTGCAAAGCCGAAAGATTGATTTAACCATCGCAAGGGAACATTGCCGGGAGGTACATTATCAAACCGGGGGACGGGAGTACTTTGCCATCGGTTTTGCCAACGATGCGGGAGGGTATGAAATACGCAACCCCTCTTTTAAAGGCTGCATAGCGCCCAAGGACATCACCCATATCCGGCAGGACGATAGAAAGGAAACCTGTTTTCTTTTCGAAGGCTTTATGGACTATCTTTCCCTGCTCACTATACGGCAGCAACTCAATCCGGAATATCCGAGTTCCAACTGGCACGACAATATCATACTCAACTCCACGGCAAACCTGAAAAAAGCATTGCCATTATTGGCGGATTACGATCAGACGTATTGCTTTCTTGACAATGACAAGGCCGGGATGACCGTTTTCAGGGAACTGCAAAAGGAATTGGGTTACCGTGTGCGTGATTCCTCACACCACTATTCAGGGTATAAGGATTTGAATGAATATTTGTGCGCAGGGAAGCATTTAAAACTTCGCCAAACCCCTAAAAAGCCAATTCAAAAACGAAAAAAAGGATTGGGAATTTAATGCTGCAAAAAATGGGATGCATCATGTTTTTGGGAGTAGCAAGTTTATGTTTTGGTAGTACCAAAACCCACTTGCTCCCCCAAAGAGGGAGGCCATCCCGCTGGTCTAAAATGAAAACTTTGAAATAAAGATAACCGTATGAGAACAATAAAAACAGGCGGCCGTCCCGCCAAGAAATTAGGAGAAAAACGCAGGTACACGGTCAGCGTGAAACTGGACACGAGGGAATACGTTTCACTCAAAACAAAAGCCAATTTGGCAGGGATCAGTCGGAGCGAATATATCCGGCAGTCCATATCCCGGAGCGTAATCCGTTCCCGGTTAACCCCTGAACTGCACACCCATATCCGCAAACTGTCCGGCATGGGGAACAACCTGAACCAGATCGCAAGGAAAGCACATATCGAGGGATATACCAAGACAAGGAGCGAATACCTCGATCTGGCCGGCATGATCGATAACGTGATAGAAGATATACGGAATGATGGCTAAGATCACAAAGGGCAGTTCTTTCAAAGGTGTGGTGAAATACGTCATCGATGAAAAGAAAAAAACGCAGATACTCGACATGGATGGGTTACGCCTGAAAAGCCTATCTTCCGTCATCGACGGCTTTGTAACGCAGGCAGGAATGAACGGCAGGGTATCGAAACCGGTCGGGCATATCTCCCTCGATTTTTCTGCACAGGACAAGGAGAAACTAACCAACGAAATCATGGTGCGGATCACACGTGATTATATGAAACGCATGGGTATCACCGACACGCAGTATATCATTGCCAGGCATTTCGACAGGGAACACCCACACATCCACCTTGTCTTCAATCGGGTTGACAATAACGGCAAGACCATTTCCGACAGTAACGACCGTTACCGGAGCGAGAAGATCTGCAAGGAATTGACGAAACAGTACGGATTATACTATTCCACAGGCAAGGAGAACGTGAAGCAGAACCGCCTGAAAGAACCGGACAAGACCAGATATGAGATATACGAAGCCCTTAAAGCATCCATACCGAGATGCAAGGACTGGCAACAGTTGGTACGGGAACTTGACAAGGCAGGAATTAAGACGAAATTCAAAACAAAAGGCAATACCACTACTGTGGAGGGAGTACGGTTTAGAAAGGGAGAGTACACGTTCAACGGCTCGAAAGTGGACAGGATATTCAGCTACTCGAAAATCGACTACCAGTTGAGCCTGAACGCCAGACAGTCCATGCAGCAGGATCAGGCACAATCGATATCGGCAACGGTACACAACGGAACAGAATCCATCGTGTCGGGATTGGGAGGACTTTTTGACATTCGGCCTGCAGGCAGTCAGGATGACGATCAGGCATACCCGTACCGGCAACCGAAAAAAAAGAAGAAACGCAGGTACGGACGGCAGATGTAATCTACATAATGTATTAAATCAGTATCTCAATAAGTCATGGCATCATGATCTCATGGCATCAATGCATCAAAATATCAAGGCAATAACATAATAACATATTAAAAAAATGAAGAATATGGAGATTAACGAGATATACACGCTTTTTGAAGAAATCAGGGAGCTTATAAAGGTAGGGAGCAGGAACAACACCCCCATCCAACCCGAGATAGAACTACCCGACTTGTTGGCCATTGACGAGTTATTAGGCAAACTGGATGAAGCTATTGAAGAAATCCGCAAACCTGTAAGGACGGAACACCACCATATTTTTAGTATTGCTTCCAGTAAGGTATTTTACGGGGTGATCGGGTTATGTATCATGTGCCTGTTTTTTATTCTCACCGTATTCTACCAGCGGAAAGAAATCGCTACGTATAAGGACAATGATTTAAAGTACCGGTATATCCAGATGCAGGGAGAAATCACCCCTGCAGGAGTAATCGCTTTGGACAGTGTTTTCGAGAACCGGAGGGATAGTGTAAAAATGATCCGCAAACAAGTGCAGTATCACGAAAAGGTTATTATAGAAAAAGCTAAGAGGTTGGAACAGGCACGTTTGAAAGAGCAGGAAGCAGAACAATTAAAAAAAGAGGCAGAAAGTCTGAAATACAGTAAATAGATTTTTCAGTTCATGTATAGATACTTTTAACATAAATAAAAAGACCAAACGATCTTTTTTACGTGATAGTATAAAACTGTTATATTAATGTTTTAGAGTTTTTCGTTGACAAGCTACAAGCTGATCGTTTAAAGTTTATTATTAAAAAAATTAACTAAAAACTACCCTTTTGGGTATTGTCTTATCTATTATTGATGCTGACCTTTGTATTCGAGAAATAAATACACAATCACAAATTAATGCATGTAACAAAATGAAAACAATTAGATTATTACCAGTTTTGGTTTTAATGACCATTCTATTTTCCTGTAACAATGAATTACAAGAAGCAGAGCAGCAGCTAAATCAGTCAAGAGATTATGAATATACTCTTAAACCAGTTGAGATACCATCTTCTACTTTAGAGTGGGATATTTCATATCACCCCGGATCAACAACAAGGAGTGGTGGTTTAGTACTCCCTATTCTCTGTACCGATTAAGCGGGGTTTTTAACTAAAATATTGTTCTCGAATTTTTTCACATTATCGTTTTTTTACTTGTAAACCAGCCATTCTTGAAGCAAATGAGTAAGTCAAGCTTTTTGGAAAAAATACAACTCCTTTTGAGTGGAGATTTTTCCCAAAACCCGTCAGGGATTTAGCTTGATGTCTCATTTGGTGCATGTACATTTGTTTACAAGTAAAAAATTATGCACTTAACCGGAACACGCTTACCGGCGTTCTTCTACCCACACCCTGGTGGGTTTTCTCCTTGTTGTAATGATTCACAAACCATCGGATCCCTTTCCAGAGTGTGGTACCGTTCTCTGCCGGAAACGGGTAAACATAATCCTGTTTCAATGTCCTCCAGAACCGTTCAATATAGATGTTGTCCGTTGCCCTGCCACGGCCATCCATGCTGATGCTGATTCCAAGTTCATTGAGCCTGTTCACCCACGCCGGGCTGGTAAACTGACTTCCCTGATCCGAGTTGATAATCCCGGGCACACCGTGCTCATCTATTGCCCCGTCAAGGACTTCAATCACGTTCTCTCCATGAAGGCTGTTATGAAGTCCCCATCCAACAATAAAACGACTGTACACGTCTATGATTGCCGTTAGATACATGAAACTCCTGTCCATGGGTATGTACGTGATGTCAATCTCCCAGACCTGGTTCGGATGGTCTACATCAAGATTACGAAGCAGATAGGGATAGATATAGTCGGATAGGCCCAATTTGCTCAAATTTCGCTTTGGATATTGAGCTATTATCTGCGCCTTGCGCATGAGTCGTCTCACTCGCTTGGGATTGACCCGTAAACCCTGTGCCAACAAGTAGTCTTGCATTTGCAGAACTCCGTAAGTGGGATGATCCTGATGGTGTTTATCCATTTTCTTCATAATCTCAAGATTCGCATCACATTCTCCTTTTGCCACATAGTAAAGACCGGATTTGCTGATCCCCAGCAGATCACATTGGCTCTGGAGGCTTATACAATCATCTTTCGATACAAGGCTTCGACGTTCAATTATTCCAAGCCTAACTGTTTCGACTTTTTTTTTAACCAGTCCCGCTGCATCTCCAATTCACCTATCTTGGCGAAGAGCTCCCGTCGCTCCTTTTCAAAGTCAGCTTCACTCTTGGGACCTTGTTTCGAGAAGATTTCTTCTGAACGTTTCAGAAACTCATTTTTCCACGTGCTGATCACTGTGGGGTGAACACCATAACGGGCACTTAACTCGGATAACGTCTCGCGTTCCTTGATCGCTGCCAATGCAACCTCTGCCTTGAAGGCGGCTGAATGTTTTCTTCTTGACTTGTTCATATCACAAATATAAGCATTTAATCTTTGCTTAGTTCGTGGTACAAATTTCGGGGAGTATTATATTTTTCTGTCAGATTACGAGAGTAAAGATACAAAAAAGAAGCAATAAATGCAAAGGAAAAGGCAACTAAAATCGTCTGTTTATGGGCTTTCCCAGCGTTTTTTGTAGTGACATTTTTCAGCGTTAATACCCTGTACCATCAGCATCAGTTTTTGCCAGGAAAAGGGGTGAGTTTTGCCTTTTTCATCAAGCGGGGGCAGTGCAAAATTGCCTTTCTCCAGTTTCATGTAGTAGATCACCAGTCCGCCGTGCTCCATGTGTAATGCTTTCATGCTTGTGCAGTGACGGTTCAGAAAAATGAATACGTCACCGCTGCGTACATCCTGTCCCATCCCCTCAGTGACCAGCCCGCTTAAAGTGTAGAACCCTTTACGCATGTCCGTTGGAAAAGGGTAAAGCCAGTAACGCATCGAGGCGTTCAGATTGAACATGGCTTACTGGGTTAAAAGGATTAATGAACGCAGCTGAGTCGGATCAGTCCCAATGGGAACACGCACTTTAACGCCATTGGGATAGACTATTTCTAGAAAATTCCCTGGTATGGGATCAACATGCACCGGAATCGGTTTTTGATGGACTGCTTTGTTTGCAGGCAATGAACTGGAACCGGTAAAGACGATCGGAACAAAACCGGACTCTCGAACTGTTCTGTAGTTGTGCTCCTGCAATCTCTTCTGCCAGTAATAAAACCTGGATTCAACGATTGACTCGTTCCGGCAAAACTCTTTTATGCGAAGCCCGCTGGACTGGTAACGATCAAATATCTCCTCAAACTGCTGTAATGTCCACATGTTATTTTTTATGGGCAAATATAGCAAGGATCAGAAGTTAAA
>ENA-UOOE01002717-UOOE01002717.1-fermentation-metagenome-genome-assembly--contig:-NODE-2717-length-12222-cov-4.553464_pt1 | contig 12222 bp, 5 predicted proteins | sample MGYA00245776_ERZ724021 | MGnify/ENA primary metagenome ERZ724021 (study PRJEB28704, sample SAMN03018321) | fermentation metagenome | biome: anthropogenic terrestrial biome; feature: soil; material...
CCTCCAAATATTCTCATATATCTGTCGCTTACAAGAATATGAGCATGAATAGATTGTTCCGAGTTTTCATCTATGCCGATTAAGCCTTGCACATTAAGAAGTTCTAAGGGGCCGTTGATTTTTGTATTTTTGCTGTACTTTATATTTAGTTTTTTGGTTTCATCCGGTACTAGATAAATGATAGTCAAATAATCGAGGCTTCCAATAATCATAGAAATATAACCGTGTTTAACCTTAAATTTACTGCATATTTCTTTAATTCCCGTTATTAGGTCTACTCCGGACGGTATTCTGCCAGTTATGATTCTATTGATAGTCGTTTGCTTTAAGTTTTTCATTACATCCATAAATTAACCTCACTACAACCCGTTAATTTAGATAAAAATAGTATTATTTCAGGTATGTAAGTAATCATATGCTGAATCCACCATTAATTGATACAAATCGTTTAAATTAATTGTTTTATAAATAAACAATCTAACAAGAATTCCATAAACAGCTGCTACAGCTGCCTCTGTTGGTGTAAAGCAACTGCCGTATATGCCTCCAAAAGGCTTCCTTAACAGATTTCATCTTTTCTTCAAATGATGCTTTTTCCTACTCCTCAATATCCATTTTATTAACCCGTACCTATTGACATTATTAGGCATGTTAATAAAATTAAGAATACAATTTTTCCATAATTTCCTCCTAATAATAAAATTATTTTTTCAAAATAATAAGCATGCAATTGCCATGCCAATTTTTAAATTACATTATAAAATCCTTTTTATTTGAATATAAAGTATTAATAACTATTATTGTTATCTAAAAATCGTTTGTCATACAGTTGCTAATATTTTTAGCATGTACATGCTAAAAATATTAGCAGTGCTTATTTTTTTAGCACTGCCGTATTGTAAACTATAATAATGGTGACATTCTCACGGGATAATAGAGTTAAGAGAATTTTTGAAAGGATAAGTTAAATTATACTTTTTCATTTTATTGTAAATTGTATTTCTGGTAACCTTTAAAAGGGCAGCAGTGGTTGTTATATTTCCATCTGATAAGTTCAATGCCCTTTCAATAGCCCTTTTTTCTAAGACTTCCAAAGGCTCAACATCATTTACTGAAAGAATATCAGTATTATTATGTTGAGAACTTTCACTGAATGATTTCAAATTGAGCGCATCTATCATATTGTCTGTTAATATTTCCTCCTCGCTGATTGTACTGATACTGCATAGATTAACTGCCCTTTCCACAGTGTTTTCAAGCTCCCTAATGTTTCCCGGCCAGTCATAGCACATAATTCGGTCCATTGCAGTTTGTGATATATCTTTTATTTCCTTGTTTAACTTTACGCTAAGCTTATTTATAAAGTGGTGAACCAGAAATTCTATATCCTCTTTTCTCTCCCTCAATGGCGGCAAGCTTATATTAAGAACATTTATCCTATAGTATAAATCTTCTCTAAATCGACCCTTCTTGCATTGCTCAAACAAATCCCTGTTTGTAGAAGCAATAATTCTTACATCTAAGTCAAATATGTGGTTCCCGCCTATCCTGGTTAATTTTCTGTCCTGGATTACTTTCAATAATTTTACCTGCATATCAATAGGCATTTCTCCTATTTCATCAAGAAATATTGTTCCGCCATCAGCAAGTTCGAATTTTCCCATTCTTCCCTTGCTTGATGCTCCGGTAAAGGAGCCGGGCTCATATCCGAACAGCTCAGATTCCAAAAGTTCTCTTGGTATTGCCCCGCAGTTTATTGAAACAAAAGGCTGGTTTTTTCTATCGCTGTAGCTGTGAATCGATTGTGCTATAAGCTCCTTGCCTGTACCGCTTTCGCCTGTTATTAAGACATTAGACATACTTTGCGCAGCAATCTTTCCCTTGCTAATGCAGTCTTGAATTTTATCACTTGAACCGATAATGTCATCAAAACAGAAATTTGCATAAGCTCCGTTTAATTCATTCAGCATTTTATTGACACGTTTAATTTTTCTGAATGTGTCCACAACAGTTATAATATTACCCTTTTCGTCCTTAATTGGAACTGCAGTCTTTATAAAATGAATTTTTTCTCCGTTCCTTCTTGTCACTAAAAATTCCTTGTCAATATAACCCTTGCCGGTTTTTAAAACGTCCAAAATAACAGGCTTAAAATCAACGACATCAGAAACATGCCTTCCTATGGAGCTTTCTCTGTCAACACCTAATATTTCTGCCCCTATCTGGTTCAGGAATGTTAAAAAGCCGTCTTTATCAACTGTAAGAACTCCATCTGTCATAGTTTCAATTACTGCACTTTCAGACTTATGTTTTGAAACAATCTGCTTATTTATTATATCTGATTCACACTGGATACTTATTGCTCTTGCTGCAGCTGCTATCATACCCAAAGAATGATATGTAACTTCGGAATTTAATCCTATGGCTGATAATGTACCGGCTATTTCTGAATTAATATAAATGGGAGCACTTAATGTAGAATAATCATAATATGATTTGCAGAAATGTTCTTCACCGGTTAAACAAATTGGCTTGTTTTCATAAATTGATGTGCTCATTGCAGTATTGCCGTTAAACATTTCAGTAAAGCGCCCTCCCACCGGCAGATTAACATTGCTGCATACAAAAGGAGCATCCTTGCCTTTCTTTTCTTTTATAATATATCCGTCCTTATTTACCAATAAAACAGAAATGAATGAATCCATGTACTCACTGATACTGTTTATTACTTGCTCTGAATGTCTTATCAAATCCTTGTTCTCAAATAAAAGCGTATTAAGGTCAAATGCAGAAATGTTGAAAAAACACATATCACTGTTAATATCAGTCTTTGATTTTTCACATCTTGTCCATCCATTTATCACGTAATCTTCATAAACCTTTAGTGTATTTACCACAAGCTCACTCCCTAAACGTTTTCTTTGTTTAAATATAATACACCAATATGCTTAAAAAGTCAATAATATATGGTTTTTATCCGATTAAATGCTTATTTGGCGACATTTATCAGTAACCGTTCTATTTCAGGACAATATAAAAATTTTCATTTCTTTCGTAAAGTATAACAGCTGAACTTCTTAGTTAAAAATTCAGCTGATATTGATGTTATTTATTTCGGCATGTGTATTGCATTGTTGTGAACCGCATGAGCCGCTTCATGGAGGGCTTCCGCCACTGTGGGGTGAGCGTGTATGGTTGATGTGATTTCATCTATCGTTGCCTCTAATCTCAAGGCAAGGGCTCCCTCCACAATAAGCTCCGTTGCTGTTGGTCCTGATATGTGCAGCCCCAATACTTCTCCTGTTGCATTGTCGGTTACATATTTTACCAAACCCTGCTGCTCTCCTTCAATCATTGCCTTTCCGTTTATACTCATTGGAAATAAGCCGACTTTTACATCGTATCCTTTTTGTCTTGCCTGCTCTTCGGTGAGTCCAATTCCTGCAAGTTCAGGCTTCGTATATACACAGTATGGAATCGTGTTGAAATCAATATTGGGTTTTAAGTTCATTATTGATTCAACCGCAACTATCCCTTCTGATGAAGCTGTATGGGCAAGCATAACTCCTGCTGTTGCATCTCCTATAGCATATATATTTGGTACATTGGTCTGCATGTTTTTATTTACGGCTACTGCTCCTCTGTTTGTTGCAACACCTGCATTTTCCAATGCCAAATTATCTGTAACCGGCTTTCTGCCTATTGATAAAAGAACCTTCCCGGCACTGAATGACTGCTCCTTGCCGTCTGACTGCGTATTTACAATCAATCCTTCTTCCGATTTGGAAATTGAAACCACCTTTGTATCTGTATGAATATCTACACCGCTATTTTCGAATTTAAATACTAAAGTGGAAACAACGTCCTGGTCCATATTTGCTATTATATTTGGCAGCATTTCAATTATTGTAACCTTACATCCCACTGCACTGAATACTTCTGCAAATTCAGAGCCGATTACGCCACCTCCTATAATAATCATGGAGCTTGGAATTTCTGTAAGGTTCAATGCTTCATCACTGGTGATAACTCCGGGAAGCTCTACTCCCGGTATGGGAATAACAACAGGTTTTGAGCCGGTTGCAATTATTGCATAATCAAAATCGACTATTGTTTCAGAGCCGTCTGTCTCCTTAACTTTTAATTGGTTTTTGTTTAAAAAGCTTCCTTCTCCATTTATTTTTACAACATGATTGTTTATTAACAGGTTTTCAACTCCTTTAACCTGCTTGTTAACAATTTCTGTTTTTCTTCTTTGAGTTTCTGCCCAGTCTAATTCTGCTCCTTTTATTTTTATGCCGCAGCTTTCAAAGTTTTTAGCAGCTTGGTACTCCCCCGAGGTGTGAAGTAAAACCTTCGTGGGTATGCATCCTTTATTCAGGCATGTTCCTCCTACCTGTTCTTTTTCTATTAATATTACTTCCGCATTCAGCTGTGCTGCCCTTATAGCGGCTGTATAACCGCCGGGACCGCCGCCTATGATTGCTATCTTCATGAAAACCTCCTTCATATAATATTATATTGTTTTATTTTTTTATATAAGGTATTTCTTCCTATACCTAATATTTTTGCTGCCTGTGTTACGTTGCCCTTTGTATGCTTCAATGCTTCTCTTACTGCCCCTGCTTCAGCTTCCTTTAATGTTAATAAGTGTTTTTCTTTATTTAAAAATTTAGTGAATTTCATCTGCAGATGCTGAGGCAATATTTCATCTCCTTCTGCAGTGCAGTAAGCATATTCAACAGCATTTTCCAGTTCCCTTACATTGTCGGACCAATCCCACTTATGAAGAATCTCCATAGCTTCCGGTGATATTCTCTTATTTGTTCCATTCATCATATTGTACTGATTTAATGTATTATTGGAAATTATGTCAATATCCTCCGGTCTTTCTCTTAAAGGAGATGTATTAATGGTAATATTACTTATTAATTGAAATAATTCTTCACTAAAATTCTTTTCTTCAACCATCCCAGAAATATCCATGTGCGATGAGGTTATAATTCTTACATCCACAGGTATTTCTCTAAATCCTCCAATTCTGACTACGCTTTTTTGCTTAATTACTTTTGTAATCTTTAACTGCAAATCAAGGGGAATGAATGTAATATTATTAAGAAATAAAGTGCCGCCATGTGCCATTTCTATTTTTCCGGGACGTCCGCCGGTGTTATTGGTAAAAGAGCCTTCTTCATAACCAAAAAGTTCACCTTCAATTAAATTTCTGGGCATAGACAGGCAATTTACAGCAATATACGGCTCTTGACTTCTATGGCTGTAATTATGCACAGCCTGAGCAATTATGTCCTTTCCCGTCCCGCTTTCCCCATGTATTAAAACAGGACTGTTGTTTGAGCCGGCTATCTTAATCATTTTTCTTATATCCTGTAATTTAGCAGAGACTCCCATAATATTAGAAATTGTGTATTTAGCTTGGGCTCCCATCATTTGATTTACCATTGACTTAATATCATTTATATTTCTGAATATATCCAGGACACCTATCATTTCACCGTTTTCATCCTTTAAAATAATAGCTGTTTTAACAAAATGAACTGAACCTTTCTTGCTTTCTAATCTGTATTCTCTGTCCACGTATCCTTTGCGTGTTTTTAGAACATGTAAAATAGTAGGCTCAAAATCAACACCTTCGGTTATATGTTTACCTACTACATTTTTTTCGATACCTAATATTTTCATACCTGCAGGGTTAATAAAAGTAATGATTCCATCCATATTAATAGATAACATTCCATCGGAAGATGCATTAACTAAAAGCTCATAAAATTTCATCCGGCTTTCTATTTTATTAAATAATGGATCGTTTCTTAAAGAATCATCTATTTGCTCATTTTTATTTATCAAATTGTTTTTCATATTATACTCCATAATAAGACTTTTATGCTGCTCCTTTCCGGCTACCCGCTAGCGCTATTTACATAGTTGCAATTTCTATGCCAAAATAAATAAGAACTGCAATTTGATTATTTTGTTCTTAAATCTAGGGGGGCTAAATATTTCTTGGTTGTAATTGTTTATTTCTTGAACAATATAAATGCTCAATTTTTTTGCAGTGCGAAATAATTTAACGCAAGCGTAGTCCAACGTAATTATAGCATAAATTATTATATCAAAAGATTAATTATTCTGCATTTCTTGAACTATTTTAATCATTGTTTCGTCTAATAGTAAGTGATATAATTAATATATGAAAGCATTGGAGGGGAAAAAATGAGAAAATTATTATGGTTAATTTTAATTTTATGCATTATATTGTCATCATGCAAGAAGCCGGAAAATGCAACACCTGTAGCAGAACCTTCGCCGACCGCAAAGGCTGACGATAAATATGAATTAGTTGCACTTAACTCCGATAAACAAGGAATTGATAATACAACTGTTTTTCAGCTGACTTCAAAGGAAGAAATAAACAATAATTTTATTAAGAATAATATGCAAATGATTCCTGCCGAAGAATATAAAATAGAGAAATTATCATCAACAGTACATAACATTATTCCTCTTGCAGAACTGCAGGACGACCATATCTACCAAATCAAGATAAACGATGAAGAATATAATTATTCCTGGGCTTTTCAAACAAAGAAAAAATTTGAAGTGGATAGTACGCTTCCTACAGATAACAGTAGCTTTGTACCGTCAAATTCCGGAATTGAAATATATTTTACCCTTAGCAATTTGGGCGAAATTGATGATTTCTTTGAAATTAAACCTCATGTTGAAGGGAAGTTTATTTATAAGGATAATACTGCTATTTTCGTTCCTGAAGAATTAGAGAAAAATATTCAATATACAGTAACTATAAAAAAAGGATATGGTTTGAAGGATAGCGAAAATAAGCTTGAAGAGGATTACATTTTTACTTTTAATACTAAAATAGAAAAATACTCTCAAATATATTTTGATGCTCCATTGACAAATATCTTTGTGGATAATATAAAAATAATTGAAGCATATGTGAATGATGAAAATACTGAATTTGACGTTAATATTTATCAGTATGCCAATGCTGATTACTTTGCTGAAAATATAAAGGACTTTGCTAATACAGGCAAGTTTTTGCAGGATAAAAATATTGAAAATATAGAAGGAATTAATAGAACAAACAATTTAAAACAAAAACCTATCATAGTCTATAAATATAACAGCCCAAAGGCATTGTTTGAACTGCCTGAATTGACAAAAGGCTATTATTTGTTAGAGTTTATCAGTGATGATGAGGTAAATTATCATTTTCTGCAAATTAATGATATGTTAATATACAATGCATTTTTTGATAATGAAATATTCGTTTTTGCTGCAGACGGTAAAAACAGCCGAGGTATAGTAGATGCAGCCGTTGTTTTAAACGGCGAGCATTTGGGTTTTACCGATAACAGCGGTACGCTTATAATTGATAAGGATACATCCGTTTATGATAATAAAACAATTCTTATGAGGGTTGAAGCAAAAGGTTTCAGTGATTTCATATATACAGACAGCTTATATTACTACAGTTATTATTACAGGAGTCAATATGAAGCATATAAATATTTGCGATATATTGATACAGACAGACCGGTATATTTACCTACAGATACAATCAATGTGTGGGGATTTGCAAGGCATAAGGATGATAAATCCCTTAACCGGGTCAGAGTAGAGCTGGTGGAATCAGATACAAACTTAGTTCTTGAAGAAAAGACTGTTGATTTAACAGACATAGGCACCTACCAGACAGAATTTCATATTAATAATGCAACCTCAACAGGCTGCATAATAAATGTATATGATAATGAGCTAAAAATATCCTCAAAATATATATCCATAGGAAAATATACAAAGCCTCTTTTCACAGTAAGCGGAGAATTTGATAAAAAATTTGTTTACAGCGGTGAAAGTATAAATTATAAGGTTAATGCCAATTTCTTTGACGGTAATCCCCTGCCCGGATTAGAGCTTAAATTTGGCGGCTTTCCAACCAACTACAGTGGAAGTATAAATTACGGACAAATGGATTCAACCGTTAAGCTAAATGATAAGGGAGAAACAGTAATAAACGTAAATACAAATATAAACAGTGACAGCTGGAGACCTGTTTCTATAAGAACAACCCTTTGGAATGCTAAAGCAGAGGATAAATCCGTTGGGGTAATGGATACATTTGAAATTTTCCCTAGACGCAATATGATTGAAATTAAGACAGGTGATATGAATAAACCTGAATCAGTAGATATTCTGCTCCATGAATTAGACAATTCCAAATATAAAACTGATGATTACAAGGGTTATGAAGATTTAAGAGGCAAGCCTCTAAGCGATATTATCAATGTAGAAATTGTTGAGTCTTATTACGAAAAAGTTAAAAAAGGCGAGCATTACGATTATATAAATAAGGTTAATGTTATTGATTATGAGTATAACCGCATTTTAAATACAGTATACAGTGAACATATAAGCACAATAGACGGAGCTGCAAATATCCAGATTCCGAATTTTAATCCTGAAAGAAGCTATAAAGTTATAGTTTTTTATGAAGATGAAGATGGTATGTTAATAGAAGAAACATACGTAGGCGGTTACCGTTACTATTATGAGAAATTATATTACTATTTGGAAAGAGCGGTAGATAAAGATAATTACAGATTAAATGATGAAATTGCTCTTAAGCTGAAATATAATGACGAAGATGTAGTAAACACTGAAAATGATAATTTAATTGTATTGCTAATGAGAAACGGACTGATCGATTGGACATCAACAGACAGTACAACCGCAGAATTAACATTTAAAGAAGACTATATTCCTAATGTTATGGTTAACAGCGTATATATCAAAAATGGATACATCTACCCTGTAGAAGTTCTTTACTCTTTATACTATGATACAACAGAAAGACAAATACACTTTGATGTAACAACCGACAAGGAAAAATACGAGCCCGGAGAAGAGGTTGTATTAAATATTAAAACTAAGGATGAGAATAATGCTCCCGTTATGGCAGATGTAAATATATCTGTTGTTGATGAAGCATATTTTGCAATATTTGAAAAGAATGTGGATACATTAAGCTCTTTATATCAATATACATGGAATACAGGATTACGTAAATCTTACCTGTCAAATGACGATTTAAGCATGGATAACGGTTCAGGTGCTGAAAGAGGCGGCGGCGGTGATAACTATACTGATTTCAGGGATGAATTTAAGGATACAAATGTATTTAGAACAATAAAAACCGATAAGAACGGCAATGGGGAATTAAAGTTTAAATTGGCAGATAATTTAACATCCTGGAGAATAACATATCAAGGAATTTCAGATAAAAGGTTTGCAGGAAGCGGTGCAAAAAATATTACTGTCAGTCTGCCGTTTTTCGTAGATTTAATAATGAGTGACGAATATCTTAAGGATGATAAAATATCTGCTTCTTTAAGGGTATTCGGAACGGAAGCAAAAGAAGCAGAAGAAGTAAATTATGAAATTAAAATTAAAAATAAAGAAACGGGTAAGGAGCTAAAATATGAGCAAACAGGTATTATAGGAGACTATACGAATATTTCATTTGATAAATTAAATGAAGGTGCCTATGAAATTTCTGTTTATGCTGCCTATAAGGAGCTTGAAGACGGTATAAAGGAAGAATTCAATGTGGTTGATTCATTCGTTTATTTTAACAATACCACATATTGTAAACTATCGGAAGATACGGTCCTCAATAAAGTGTATTCAAATCCTGTAATTACATTGTTTAATGAAAGCCGCTCTGACTTCTACAACAGTTTAGACAGTATTTTAGCGAACTACGGTAAAAGGATTGACCAAACAGTATGCTCTATGTTAGCAGCTAAGTATATCAATGATTATTTTGAGTCGGATTTACCTTATAACGAGGATGTATTAATTGATGAAATTAACAGATACGAAGTTGAATCATACGGTGGCTACAGTCTTTTCACATACTCAGCGGCAGATGCGGAAATAACCGCCAAGCTTATGAACTTGGTAGATAATGAATATTTAAGGCTTAAGTCTAAAACATACTTTAAAAATATATTGCAAAATCCCGATTACAGCTCTAAAATTCCGGCAGCTCTATGGGGCTTAAGCACCTTTAAGGAGCCTGTATTATTGACGATTTATGAATTAATGGAAAACAATACATTGGAAATCAGAGATAAAATTTATCTTTCCTTAGCTTTAGCAGAATTGGGAGACCTTAATACAGCAAAAAAATATTACAAAGAATTTTCAGACAGCTTTAAAGAATCAGGAGATTATTTGTATTTTGAAAGCGGTGCCGATGAAAATTATAAGTATTCTGAAAATTATGAACTAACAGCACTGTTGTCCATTTTAGGATGCAAGCTTCAAGATTATGAAATTAGCGACAAATTATTTAAATATATTTATAATAATCCATCCAAGTTTACTCTTTCAAATTTTGAACAGCTTATATATATTATGGACAGAAATATTATGAGCTTAGACGAAATAAAGGACTTGTTCGGTGAAGTTACTGTCAGCTCGGAAGGTAAAGATAAAACTTATAAATTGAAATTATTTGACAGAGAGAATTTTTCCGTACCTAAGGAAAAAATCCAAGATATTAAATTTAAAAATATTAAAGGCAGTATAGCCTGCAAGGTTGAAGCATTGGGGAACAAGGATGATTTGGAAAAAAATAAGACAGACGAGTTTTCCATCAATATAACTTATAGCCATAAAGATACTGCAGAAAATCAAATGTCATACAATCATTCTGACTTGGTTAAAGTAACCATAATGCCATCCTTCAGCAACAATGTAACGGCAGGAAACTATGAAATAACATATATAGTTCCTGCAGGCTTCAGGTTTATTGAGCTTGACAGACAAGCTCCGTTTTGGATTGAGGAAGACGGTCAGAAACTAAGGTTCTTCTTCCATTATGACAGGCAAAACTTTGCTGCAATACCTATAACATTTTACATTCAAGCTGTGCAAAAGGGAGAGTATACAGTGGATTATGCAGTTATAAAAGAAAACTTGGAAACAAAATTAAATTACATTAACAAGGAAAGGTTGACAGTAAAATAAGAACTCCGAGGAACCTCAGAAAAGATGAGATCACGCAGTCTCATTCACCAATTTATTTGCTCCTTACGTCGCATAAATTGGGAATTCGTTGCGAATGACCTACCACTATTTTTCAGAAAAAGGACTCTGAAAAATAGGGTTAGGGCATCTTTCGCTTTCGCTCAGGATGACAAAGCATAACGAGGTGTAATTATTGAACAAATTACCAAAAATAATTGTTGCAATATTGATAATTATAGCAACAACAGGAAGTATATTTGCTTATAATAACACAGCAAATAAAATTGATCCGGAACCATACCTTTATAACGGCAGAAATATTGAATGTTTATATTATAATGCAACTGATTTTATTAATATTCCTGAATATGAAACAGCCCAAGATACGGGTACTATACGCGGATGTATAGTACCGCATCATTTAGTTGCAAAGGACTTGATTCATGAAGTTTTTCAAAATGTGAGCAAGAATAATAATAAAACAGTAGTATTGATTGGCCCCGACCACGAAAGTACCGATAAGGGCAAAATATTTACGACTTTAAACGATTGGCAGACACCAACAGGTATTCAAGAAACAGACAGTAAATTAACCAAAGAATTATTAAAATACAGCTTTGTAAAAGAAGATGATGACAAGTTAACAATAGAGCACTCAGCCTCAAGTATTATTCCTTTTATAAACTATTATCTGAAAGATGTAAAGGTAGTAACCTTGGTTTTGACAAAACAGGTGAAATTAGAGGATGTGGAGATATTAACGGATGAACTATATAAAAATGTAAACATGGGCGAAACCCTATTTATAGCTTCTGTTGATTTTTCTCATTATTTAAATTTGGATGAAGCAAATAAAATGGATTTAATAAGCATGGAAGCAATACAAAATAATGATATGAACAAGCTCATGTCTTTTACCAATGATAATTTAGATTCACCAATATCTATCTTAACAATGATGAACATTATGGATAAAGCGGGTATTTCAAAAAAAACTGTACTAAGACACAGCAATTCAGAGCTTATATTAAAAAAGAATATAGAAGAAACAACCAGTTACATAACATATTTGTTTTGTAAATAAAATGTTTGAGTTTCCCCAAAATTAGAATTCGAGTAACTAAGAAGCCGCTAATTTAAAAT
>ENA-UOOE01002719-UOOE01002719.1-fermentation-metagenome-genome-assembly--contig:-NODE-2719-length-12215-cov-14.427138_pt1 | contig 12215 bp, 7 predicted proteins | sample MGYA00245776_ERZ724021 | MGnify/ENA primary metagenome ERZ724021 (study PRJEB28704, sample SAMN03018321) | fermentation metagenome | biome: anthropogenic terrestrial biome; feature: soil; material...
CCGAACAGAAGATTAAATGATAAACTTGTCAAGGAACTCATTGAGTTTGCAGCAAGTGCTGCTTGACTCCAAACTATATTTTTAACGAACTATTGCATTGATAAAGATGTTTTTTTTTGATTAAACTATCATTGCCTCAAAATTATAGAGCTGGCAGAAATCCTTTAATTCTTTTTTATAATCTCCGTAAAAGAAAAGCTGATGAAAACCTGGGAAAGAAAGCACTTCTTGACCCCCATCCATTTTAAACTTGACCGAAACTACACAGCCACCTGAAGGAGGAACACTTAAGTTGTCAACAACGGTTCCTGTAGAGAACAGAAGTTGAGATTTTTCTTCATTAGGAATGAAATCGAGGAGTGTGACTCTTTGCCCGATTTTCCAAATTGTTCGTGGAACAGCGTCTCTATTACCATGATGGTGGATCAAATCGAACGGTTCGGGAGGAGTATCAATACCGTTCAAACGTGTAGGACAAGAACAGTGTGCGCCAATCAATGTGTCGTCTGCAGTATCAGCAACCGGATCCTGTTGAAATCCGGGTTTGTCGAATAAGTATTGCACTAAAATGTGAGCGGCAATTGCACCGTGATCAGCTTCACATGCTGCCGGAATGCCATCATCGTTCATTCTCGACCAGGAAATACAGGGCAGGCTTACGTCGATATTGCCAAGCGCTCCCAAGCAGTCCATAGAGATGGCGTCTGCCTTTTCATTTTCAAGAATTTTTCCTGCCACCAAATAACTTTTTATACCGTTAATAACATCCTGACGACTGGCCAATCTTATATCTTTCGCTTGCTTTAAATAATCTTCAGCCAATTTAATGACTTCGTTATTTACCGGCATGGAATTGTACGCTTTTATAAAGGTATTAGCTGGAACATACTGTAGTGTTATGCCTGTATCGGCACTCAATAAGGTCTCTTTTCTTTCTTCACCCTTTATTACAACACACCGTGAACGCTTCATGCGAGTTCCTGCTTTCAACATTCTTAGTCCAAAGAGAGCTTGGTTGAAGTCATCTGTAGAGTAGGTAACACTACCTGATTTATTTGCCAAGTTAGCTGTATTGGTGGTAAAAGATGTTCCAAGCGGTGAGAAAATTATAGTTGGAATTCCCGATTCCGCTGCTTTTTGAGCGGTTGGCCAAGCATGTTGCTGACGATCATGCACCATAACCAATAAACCATCAGCTTCATCTTCTTTTGCTTCTTGCAACCACAAGTCAGCCTCTTCCAAGCTATGTATTGGACTATCTTTGATTTCCAATGATACCCCTATTTTTTTTGACTCGAGCTTTAACTGTTCTGTATATTTTTTTCTTGAAGCTTCACCATCATACACCGCTCCGGGCCAGGCCATGCCATATTCTCCTTTTCTTCTTACAAATGCTACCTTTATTTTTGGCATATAATTTGAAGCTGGTCCATATCCGCGGATAACCGGCATGATCACTCCGTTCTCTTTGGCAAAAGAAATAAAGTCATTTCCCAAGAGAGGGCTGGCAACTAAAGAACCTGCCGTTAGTATCCCCATTTTTTTTAAAAAATCTCTTCTGCTTGCATTGCAACCGCACTTTGCGATACATTTACTTTCGTTCATGGTGTTAATTATTTTTATTTAATAGAGGTCTTTACATGATGAGTACTAAAGTTTCTCTATCATTTTATAATAAATGAGCTTTGGTATTTTCTTGAAAAACTTTAGAAAATTAAAGTATGCATAAGAGTAATATATAACTTTTATTTTTAAGCATATCGGTTTATTTTTATAGCTTTTGTACTTATCTTAATTTTATTCATTTTCAAATTCTTTTACTTTCTTAAGCCAGTATCCCCAATTGTCATCAACAATTTTAATAATTCTTTTAGGCGTCCAATCATTCTTGTAAAGCGTAAAATTACCGTTAGTACTATTCTTTACATCAACAAATTCCCATCCAAACCGGGTTCCATTATTTAGCGTATTAATTAATATTCTCTCCAGTATTACTTCGCTATATTGATTAAAATCACTCCCATTCAATGTCATATGCTCGGTTATAACCCAGTCTCTGCCTGTCTCTTTCATTATGTGTCGAACACGATCATATGCTTTTTGATTTGGGGAATTTGTTGGATAGTGCCAAGTCCAAACAACTTGAATAATATTTGGTTCTGTTAGATAACGTAAAAACTCTAAAGGGTTGCCTTGCCTTGCCGTTTGCTGTGATTCCGCAGCGTCTAAATAGTCGATTGCAACGTAAGCATCTTTTCCTGCAATTTCTCGATACGCGGCTGCATCTTCATTTACCCATTTGGCAAGCCACTGTGCTCTGAATTTATTCCATGTTTCATTTTTTACGAATGTTGTAGGTATTGGGAAATTAGCGGGCATCTCCGATGAACTATCTGTGATATTATTTTCATTTCGCCATAAATTATATTCTGTCCGTGCATGTTGACTATAGCATAAATTAATAGTTCCTATATACTGAGGTTCAACAGTTGTTTCAAAATAGAGTATTTTTTTTGTATCAATACCTTTTGCTAAATTTTTTATAAATTCATGAACGGTTGATCGGTATCCTGAATGAAATATGGATATCACTTTTGAACCGAAACCGTACTCAGAATCAGTTACAGGGTTTCCTAAATCGTCAATAGCACCTGCATCAGGATACCTTTCCCAAAAGCCGTCAGGAATGAATCCACCCCCAACTGAATAGGTCTCAACCGACAGGCATGGGTACATCCCCTTTTCATATATGGCATTAATAAGTTTATTGAGCGGTGCTAAAGATTTATCGGGTATTCCATCTCCATTTTTATCAAAATGATGCCAATAACAATTTATTTCGATTGTGTTGTAATATTTTGATCTCAATAGGTCTAGATCCGAGATTAATTTATCTACCATCGAAATATTTGTGAAATCCCATAGCGGTTTTGCAATTTTCAGAAATACCCATTTATTATCAAGATAAAATTTGCCATTTTTTATTTCCCATAAGTTGTAGTTTACTACTGGATTATTGTTGATGGGAGGATTTGGAACTTCACCAATTTTCACATCGGTATTGTTATCTTCATTTTTAGGAATATCTGTTTTAGAACTACAGGATATAGCTAAAAAAACCGCAAAAATATAAATAAGGTGCTTTTTTATTAACATAATATATATTTTTTATTTAATTTAACAGCCAACCTCAAAACAGGTTGGCTGTTAAGTGGCCTTAGTAAAATCTTATATTATCAATCTTGAAAATCATAGGACCTTTAATTCCGGTATGATAAAATCTGAAGAAATTCACAGAGCTTAAATCAATATCTCCTCCAGTAACTCTTGCGTCGTCTAATTTGAATTCCATATCGTTCCATCCATTATTCAAATTTAAAGAAGGAGTGATTTGCCAAGATAACTCATTTAGGTCAGGTTGACCGGAACTAGATATTTCTATTTGGTTGTCAGCTCCTTCCATATTTATCAATGAGGTATCTGATATATAGAGAGAGAAAGCAAAAACACCATCTTTTTTATTTACACCCGTGTTAAATGGAGCAAAGTTTTTCTGGAAAATACCCACTCCTGTTCCCTCTGCCCTAATTGAGAAATTATCTTGTTTGCTATCAGTATCCAGACTAAGCGAAAAATCACTGTTCCAGCCTGCAAGCGATTCGCAATCGTCCAATACATTGCCTATTATTCCAGGTTCTTCAGGCGGAAGATTGTCGTAGTCTATTTCAAGGCTTTCAGGTATGCTATAATTATATTTTGCTTCAGGCACACCTGAAGCCAATGCTCCTACCCTGAAATAAAATATGGGTTTGCCTTTTGCGACAATATCTTTAAAAGGTGCAATTTTCATTTTTATAGTAAATATATCTTCAGCATCAACCATCATGTTAATATCCAGTATAGTAGCCCGTTGTCTTAGACTGTAAGAGACATTTGGATTCTGATCTGCAAAAAGTGCTATAGATTTTACCGGAGTATTAGTAAGTTGTTCTATTTTAAATGATGCTTCAACGTTACTGCCAACAATTGAATAATTTACATCTTTTACTCTAATATAGGGTCTTGTTTCAATATTATATTCAGTTTCACCCTTGACCACAATTGTATCGGGTGGTAGTATAAAGAAATTACCTCTGCGAGCCTGTATGTGATATCTGCCTGAAAACATTAAATCGTTTCTGTACGATCCATCCGTCTTGAATCTCAATTGTTGCGTGGTAGAACTTTCGTATCCTAGTTCAATATAATCAATTCGGGAACCTTCCAAAATTTCCTGAGGTATAGGTTCACCTGTATCGATATCTATAATTTTTCCGAAAATCTTTGCGTTTGGAGCATCATAATTATCCAATTCACAAGAAACGAAAGCAATAAATAAAAATGGAATGATTAAAAATACTTTTTTCATATATGTTTATCTTTAATTGTCAATAGTGAGGATTTTGTATTAATCTGTTTGTGGCTACACCGGGTATTGGTTTATAATACCATGTAGGATTAAACGTTACCATATTCGTCCTTGGAACATATGATCTGATAAAAATATATTCCATAGTTCTTAAATCGAAAACCGGGATCAGAGCTTTACGTCGTGTTTGAGAAAATAAAGTATGATATTCTCTTCTTCTTGTAAGATCCCAGTACCTCTGGTTTTCAAATACTAATTCCACACGTCTTTCTCTTAAGACATTTTCAAGTGTCAAGGGAATGTTTATTACGTGACCGGCACGTTTACGGATATCATTCAGTCCTTTTTTTGCTAATTCTATATCGCCTTTCCCACTTTCTGAAACAGCTTCTGCATAGTTTAATAGAATTTCGGCAAATCGAAAATCAATCCAATCTGTGGTTGAGAAATTCCAACCTTGCCTTGGAATATATGAGGTACTTAAGAATTTTTTGAATCCAAATCCAGTCCTGGTCATATTACCACCGAATGTACTAAAACCTGAATATAATGCTGGATCTGAAGCACCGTAAGAATAGTACATTTTTCCATTTACCTCTATTTGGTCATCTGTAAGAATCACAGCCTCTCCATTTGGTTTGATAAAACCTCCTTGAATAATGATCTCCGTTCCTTTCCATAAAGAATTAGGAATAATTACAGTGGCAAACATACGAGCATCCTTACCAACAAAGAGATCAGCCGGATTCTTATATTTTAAATACTCCTTGTTTGGATTATAACCTGAATAGTCATTAATGATTTTATCTTTAGTAGTTATGATGGGTGAACTATTTCCCGGATTGTCATAAGTTTCATAAAGGTCTACTAATTCCAGTGTAGGATTAAATCTTCCAGGGTGTGGCCAGGCTCCTCTTGTCTGATTTGGATTTGCCCAATTGTCTTGATTGCTACCGTGTCCAGCACCAATTTCATTAAATCCTTTCAACAATATAACTTCATTTAAAGCAATATTCGGATTCTCAAACATGGACCTATAATTTTCGGAAGCTTCCTCCCAATTACTTGGATTGAGTTTATAAAGGGAAAATTCTCCTGATTTGATTATTTGTTCGCAAGCATCTATACATTGCGTATAATACTTATCAGCTGCACTTCTTGGCATGCCAATCAATCCTTTATCGACAGCTTCTCCTGTGAAAGGATATCTATCCCAGAATTTTGCAACTGAAGCAGCGTGAAGTGATGCTCGACATTTAAGAGCGAAAGCAACCCATTTTGTGGCTTTTCTCCTGTTAGGATCGACAGCAGAATCAAGATAGAAAACAGCAGAATCACATAATTCCATTACATAATCCCAAGTATCTTCTTCAGTACTTCTTGGTATGTATAATTCCTCCTCATTTGATAAATCTTGTATTCGATCTATGATAGGAACTCCACCATATCTTTTAGCTAAGGCATAGTAGTTATATGCTCTCATAAAGTAAACCTGACCTAGCAAATTACGTTTAGCATCCTCGTTAACAGTCGTTAATCCATCAATCACACCTTTAAAGAGATTTATCTCATTATTAAACTTGTAACCAGCATCCCAATAGTTGTAATCCCATGCTCCAGCTGGGGAAATGTCGTCTCTTTCAGATCCAATAGCTTCATCGGTAAAGACAAAAGGAAAACCGCCGCCATTATTCGCATTCCCAGGATTAAAGTTTAATCCCAAGTCAGGGGTGGCATTGAAATCTTCAATTGGTATCTGTCTATAGAGATTGGCAAGATAAGCGTCAATCCCTTCCTGACTTGCAAAAAGAACATCCCCTGTTATTCTATCTGTTGGCTTTACATCTAAAAAACTATCGTCACAACCGATAGACATTACTAGCACCATTATTAATGATAATCCAGACAATCTAACAATTATATTTTTATTTTTCATCTTGATTATAGTTAAAATATGAAATTAAAGCCCAAACTTGTCGTTCTTGAAATTGGGTAAATCCATCCCGTATCAGCTTCACCTGTAGATACTTCCGGGTCAAAATATTTTAAATATTTATCTGTCAAAGTATACAAATTATTCATATTCAGATAAATTCTTAAACCCTGAATGCCTAAATGACCCAATAAAGTATCATTAAACGTGTATCCTAGCTCTAAATTTTTAAAACGAATATATGAAGCGTCTTTTCTCCACGCGTTGCTTTCCCAATAAAGGACACCTTGATATTGCTGTGTACGCATTGCAGGCCATTCACCTGGAATCCAATCATTGCTTGGGTTGTAGATATCATCTTTATGCCATCTGTCCATAAAATAGGCCGGTAGATTTGCTTCTTGCCAAAACATTGTCGAATAAGCATGCGTGTATCTTTTGGAGAATAAAGCAGAACCTTGAAATAGCATGTTGATATCAAATCCTCTGTAGTTTGCAACTAATGTTAACCCAAAATTCATTAATGGAATATGTTGCCCATAAAACATGGGTTTAGTGTCATTTCCATCAATAATCCCATCATTGTTTAAATCTTCATAAATCCAGTCTCCTGGAAGAACCCATGAGTTCCCCCTGTTTCCACCATATATTGGAGCATTTAAAATTTCTTGTTCATTTTGGAATTGACCAATTACACTATAGGTCCATATTATTCCGGTGTTTCTGTTACTTAGTTGCCCTTTATATTTATCCCAAGAACTGGATGGTTTCCATTGTTCCACATGTAGATTTTTCTGTCTGTTAAAATTAAAATTCCCGGAAATATTATATGAAAAATCTTTACTGATGGTGTTTTTATGAGTAAGGGAAAGATCAAATCCTTGAACTTGATCACTATTCAAGTTTTCTTGGGGAAAGGTTCCTCCATAGGTGTTAGGTAGGACAACATTTCTGTGAGCTAATATTCCTGTTCTTTCTCTTCTATAAATATCTGCCTCCAAAATTAATCTCTCATTAAAAAAACCCAAGTCTAAACCTATATTGGTTATTTTATTTTTCATCCATGTTAATTTTTCATTTACAATAGGAGGTGAGCCAATTCCACGAGTTGTAGTTCCCTCTACAAATTCATACCACCCCCCTCCAGAAGCAGTAAATGCAGATATATACTGGAAAGGAGCACCTGCATCCAAGCCAATTTTACCGTGGGATACTCTTAATTTTAAATTTGATAAATTAGTAAATTTATCCATAAATCTTTCTTCAGAAATTCTCCATCCAATGGAAACAACCGGAAAAAATCCCCACCTTACATCAGGATGATATCTGTATGATCCATCATACCTTCCTGCAAATTCAAAAAGATATTTGCCTTGATAGTCATAATTGAAACGACCTAAATACGATAAATTTCTGATATCACTCTCATTTCCTCCAGATTTTGCATCTTTCTCTCCTGCCAAGTCCAGTTGATCATTTGTGTAGAACTCGTAATACTTATTAATATTAGACCATCTAGAAAAAACTTTTTTTCTTTCATGTACAATAGTTGCTTTGAGATGATGATCGGTGAGAAAATTTTTGTGATAATTAATTTGTAATTGTAAATCAAAAAAGGATCTGTGAATATTCTCATTATAGATTGATGCTGGATAACTGAAAGATGTTGGAATATATGTGTCGGAATCTATTTCGTAATCATACAAGGAGAAATTCTTATGCAATGTTTTATCCATTAATGAATTTCTATCAAATGCAGTAAACCCTCTTAATGAAAGTCCTTTAATAAATGGCACATCATATACCATTTCAACTGATATTTGACTTACATCGTTGTTAAATTGGCTATAACCTACTTGATCAGTTTGAGAAACAGCAACTGGGTTCATTGCTTGTCCATCTTGAGTCCTATTTAAATATTTCGGATTGTTGTTTGTATATACTGGACGTGTAGGAAGAATTGAAACTACTCCTCTTTGTATCTCATGCATACCTCCAAAACTGGGCGCAAATCTTTTGTCTGTATACCAATTTATATTAACATTGGTTTTAATGTACTCTGTTAATTGTGCTGTCAGATTTGATCGCAAATTTATTTTTTTGTAATTCATATCTCCTGATTGCAACATTCCTTCATTGTTAAGGACGTTTGCATTTAAATAAAAAGATATTTTATCACTACCTCCTTGTGCTGATAAATTAACTTCTTGATTACTACTATAATTTTTGAAAGTCTCTTTGCTCCAGTCAGTACTTTCGTAGCCCTTGCTTCCTTTCCTCCAATTCTCAAGCTCTTCTTGTGATATGAGAGGAGGGTATCCAAAATTTACTTCGGCCTCACTACGTAATAGACTATATTGATAAGCATTTGATAATGGCACAATATTCGTAGGCTTAGAAAATCCAAAGTTTGAACTAAACTGAAACGTTGTTTTCTTATTTTCACCAGACTTAGTTGTAACTAATACAACACCGTTTGCGGCGTTTAGCCCATAAATAGCAGCAGACGCATCTTTAAGGATTGTAATACTCTCAATATCTTCAGAAGTTAATCTTTGAAAGTCCATTGCGGGTCTTTCTACCCCATCAATAATGTACAGTGGTGTTCCAAATCCTCGAATGCTTATGGAATTATTAAAAGCTCCCGGTTGTCCTGCATTTTGACGTATGTTTAGTCCTGCGATTTTCCCCTGAAGCTTATTAACAAAATCTGTCGACTTTGTATTTATAATTTCATTATTTTTGATACTTGCTATCGCGCCTGTTAAAGTTTTTTTGGATTGAGTACCGTATCCCACAACAACCAATTCATCTAAAGTTTGTCTATCTTCAATCAAAACTATTTCGAACAATGTTTTACCTGATGTGGATATATCTTGTGATAAATAACCGATATAGGAAATATGCAAAATTCCATCCTCATTTATTTGAAGTCTAAAATTACCATCGACATCCGAAATTGTACCATTTGTAGTGCCATGTTCTTTTATATTTGCTCCTATAATTGCTTCTCCCTTTTCATCCTTAACTTTTCCATTAATAATTCTTCTTTGTTGTTGACGGGCAGGTTCAATAATTTTTTCTCTTTTATTGAGATAAATATATTGATTTGAAATTTTATAGGTGAGAGGTGTATTCTGTACGAGTATATCCAATATTTCTTTTACAGTCTTTTCTTTCTCATTTAAATTAAAACGTTGAAGGTTAGCCATTTCTTCACTCTTATAGAAAAATACGTATTCGGATTGATTTTCAATCATGGAAACTACTTCTTTCAGAGTGGCATTGTGTGCTTTAATGTTGATTTTTTCATTTTGCCCATAACTGACAGCAAAGGCATTGCAGATGCCTGTCAGCATAAAAATAACGATAAATTTCATGGTCAAAAATGTTTTCCCGGATAGAAATTCCCGTGAGATTGGTATTTTATTCATATATTTGCATGTTTTTGGTTGATTTACACGTAACCGTACCGATAGTTTGCGAGACATGGGGAACGGGTTGTTAATTGATTAAAAACTGATTCACTGAGCCGGGCAATTATTATATTGTCCGGTTTTTTTACTATATTTTTTCCATATTACAGCGTTTTAAATGGTTCGACAATCTATTATTTTCGTTGAAGTGTAATTGTATCGTTATGCGAAATGCAATTAAATTGCCCGTTAAAATTAATAACATCTATTATCTCATTGATATCCTGTTTTGAGGAGAATTTACCTGTATATTTTTCTTTGCGACTTATTTTATCCGGTATCAGAATGGTTACATCGTAAATATTTTCCAGTCGTTGGACAATCTGTTCAAGAGGCATGTCTTCAAACGAATAGACGCCGGTTGTCCACGAAGTGACATTATCTGTATTTACATTGGAAAGCATAACCTGCCCGTTATCTTTATCGAACGATAATTGTTGACAAGGAGTCATCTCCACGCAGCTTTTCATATTGTTTTTTGCATCGAACGTTTCCAGCCGTACTTTTCCGCTTATAAGCGTTGTAATAGAATAAGCATCAGAGGAATAGTCCATCACGTTAAACTGAGTCCCCAATACGTTGATTCGTTGTTTGCCACTATAAACAATGAATGCTTTACCTTCCTGTTTTGCAACTTTAAACAAGGCTTCACCGTCAAGATAAACTTCGCGAACCTGTTTGTTGAATTTTTCCGGATATTTAAGAAAGGATGATGCATTTAGTTGAATCGTTGAACCATCGGGCAAATCAATGGTACGAGGATGACTTCGGGGCATAGTTCGCACTTCCACCCAAATGACTTTTTTCTTCTCTTTCTGATAGAAGAGAAAGGTTGCACCTAAAATCAATAGCCCGGAAAAAACAGCGGCTACGGCTATTCTCCAACGATTTGACAGTAATGATTGTTTCTTTGAAGCAACTGTCCCTTGACCCTGACTTTTTTGAAGTTTCTCCCATAAACGATTCCATCCTGCTTCCAGTTCAATGTTATCGGGATAAAATTTTACCGTTCGGTAGTCATAGATATCCTTCAGATCGAAAAATAAATTTTTATTTTCATCGGATGCATGAATCCATTCGGAGAAAAAATGCATTTCTTCTTCTGAAATGGTGTTTTGTAAGGCACGAATGATGATTTCCTGTATATTAAAGTCCATTAGTTAGTTGTTTCTTTCAATAATCAAAAGCTATTACGTATTTTGCAGCATCCTTTATCTATTATACGATTTGAAAAGGAAAACTACGTATTCAAATTAACAAAAATATGTAGCCTTATGCTAAAATAACAAAAAAAGAATAAATAGGAAAAGTGTTAAATTATCACGAATAATTTTCAAGGCTTTGTAAACTTGTGTTTCTACGGTTCTCACGGAAATTTTGAGCTCTTCTGCGATGTTGGTATGTTTTTCTCCTTCAAGGTATGCTTTTGTAAAAATCTCTCTGCATCTGGGCGGAAGTTTCTTTATTTCATCGTGAACAGCATTTATTCTTTCATTATACAAAAGGTTTCTTTCATACGAATCGTGCCGCATTATTTCTTCCATTTTCAGTTCTGTCCAGGCTTTAGCTACATAAGACTCTTCAACTTTATGGTGCTTCAGGTGATCAAAACAGGCATTTTTCACTAAACGGAAAAGGTAAGGAGCGATTCCATTTTCGTCGAATTTATCCGGATTCTCACGGCAGAATTTAAGGAAGACATCATGTACAATGTCTTCTGCCGTGTAGTAGTCGACAAACTTTCTGGCAAAAACTATTAGCCGGGGAGCCTGCTGTAAGTAAATCTTTTTTAGTTGTTTTTTATTGCCACAAGGTATCATTTCTCTCAAAGGGTACAAACGTATAGAATCTCTATATTATGAAATATGTAATTAACAGTTAACATCAAAGAAAACCATTACCCATCGTAGTATTGATTATTACTTGGGAGGCTATCAAGCCGGCCGTTTTTCATTATTCTGGTGCTTATTGGCCTGGAACAGTAATAAATACAACTAAGATGACGAGGCGAAACACTAGTATTTGTGAGTTTTTAATTACCGCAAAGGTATGTTTTTTTTATAATTTACAAAAGCAATCAGCTTAATATAGCGTGCTATTAGTGAATTGTATACACAATTGATACAAATTGATACTATCCACGGTTCTTATCTGGTTTATTTAATACTACCGCCTTACTTGTCGGTGTAAAGTGTATATTGAAGCTAAAAACTCTAACCCCTAAATTTACAAAATTACCTTGAAAAAATATATTATATCCATTTCATTCAATTTTTATATTTTTGCAGGATGCAAGACACTTATAAAACTATCGAACAGGCGGCCGAAGGTTATGTCACCGAGAAAAAAAGCAAATTCCTTTCGTTTGTTTTTCACGTGGAATCGCCTGAGGAGGTAA
>ENA-UOOE01002720-UOOE01002720.1-fermentation-metagenome-genome-assembly--contig:-NODE-2720-length-12215-cov-4.221957_pt1 | contig 12215 bp, 11 predicted proteins | sample MGYA00245776_ERZ724021 | MGnify/ENA primary metagenome ERZ724021 (study PRJEB28704, sample SAMN03018321) | fermentation metagenome | biome: anthropogenic terrestrial biome; feature: soil; material...
AGTTCCCTTTTCAATGCCACGTTCGATACTCCATTTAACATCTTTAGCAGTAAAATCCTTACCATCATGCCACTTTACACCTTTTTGAAGGTAAAACGTAATTGTGGAACCATCCTCAGCTATTTCCCATCTTTCTGCTAATTCTGGCTCTAATTCATTTGTTTCTACGTTAAGCTTAACAAGTCTTTCAAAAATAGTCCAATAAACGTAATAGGCATTTACTTGCCAGCACATCATAGGGTCAAGTGAATTTACATCGCTTGTCATTGCAACCCTAAGTACTTTTTTTGCAGTGTTTGCTTTTTCGCTCTCAGTACTGGTTGGACTTCCGCTAGAATTACTTGTATTTGTTCCAGTATTACCAGTATAATCCCAACTACTTTTTTTAAATTTTTTTTCACATCCTTACCCTCCTATATGTTTTTTTATGCAGCTTAACAATACTTAGTTAATTTTAATCATAATTTATAAAAATTCAAAATTTTAATAAAAATCAGCTATGGAAAGTTAACCCGCCCTACTAGTGGATTTGTTATCCACTATACTAACAAAGCAATTTTCATGCCATGATTTTTAGTAGATATAATTTATTTTTTAGTAACTCTGGTATAAAGTATTAAATAGCAATAGAACTATCACTTTAATTATTAGCTGAAATATTATTTAACATTATTGTAAACAGCTCAAATAAACTTTATCTACCCCTTTAAATAAACAAAACTGCAACGTTTGCAGTTTGACTGCAAACGTTGCAGTTTTATATAACAAGACTATAAATTGTAATCTCGCATTTTATAAAATAAGTTACGCTCACTTATACCTAATTGTTTTGCAATCTCTTTTCTGCTTAAAGATGAGTTTTCAAGTTTAGCCTCAATTACGATTTTCTCAATTTCTTTTAAGCTCATACATTTTAAGAGTTTTTTTACAGCTTGATTTGCATTCATTAAATTGTTATCTGCATTTAAACTTAATGTTGTTTCAACAGGCAGGTCATCTACATCAATTAAGTTTCCATCGCAAAGTGCAATTGCATATTCTAAAATATTTACAAGCTCCCTAACATTCCCGGGATAATCGTATTTCATAATAGTTTTTTCTGCTTGCTTTGTAAAGCCATTTACTGCTATACCTTTTTCTTTAATGATATTTGATATTATTTCTTCGCAAAGCTCCGGAATATCTTGCTTACGCTCCCGTAATGGCGGAACATTTATTTCTATTACATGGAGTCTATAGAATAAATCCTGCCTGAATTTTCCTTGCTGCACCATTTCTCTAAGATTCTTATTTGTAGCAGAGATTATTCTTATATCAATTTTTTTCAATACATTACTTCCTATTGCAGCAATTTCTTTTTCCTGCAAAACTCTTAATAGCTTTGCTTGAAGTGATAGAGGCATATCACCTATTTCATCTAAAAACAAAGTTCCGTTATTAGCAAGTTCAAGTTTGCCAAGTCTATCAGAACTTGCTCCGGTAAAAGAACCTTTTTTATGTCCAAAAAACTCCTCTTCCAACAAACCTTCTGGGATGGCAGCACAATTTACTGCAACAAACTTTTCTTTTTTTCTGTTTCCTGATTGATGGATTGCTCTAGCAACTAACTCTTTACCGGTACCACTTTCCCCTGTAATAATAACGCTTGTATTATTATTTTTTACTCTGCTAATCATTTGATATACTCTTTGCATCTGAGGGCTCTTTCCAACCATTTCTCCATAACGGTTAAGAAGACCCATTTCATGTAATTCATTATCTAGAAGCTTAACCTGTCTGTTTAGGTTTTGATATTCAAGGGCTTGAGTTATAAAAACATTTAGTTCATCTAAGTTTAGTGGTTTACAAAGATAGTAAAAAGCTCCGCCTTTAATTGCTTCAACTGAAGATGTGATATCTCCAAAAGCAGTCATTACAATAACTGCAACTTCAGGATTATTGGCTTTAATATGTTTTAGCACATCAAGACCATAAAATTCACCTAACATTAAATCCAAAAGTACTAACTGAATATTTTTTTCCTTTATGATCTGGTAAGCTTGATCTGGATTATTTGCAATGCTTACATCATAATTATCTTCTAGAGATAGGGATAAAAATACGCAAATTCCCATCTCATCATCACATATTAATATCTTTGGTTTCATTTAAATTCCTCCGTGTTTTGCATCATATCTTTATTGGCAGAAGGAAAGTATATTGTCAATAAAGTGTATTTTCCTTTTTCACTTTCAATCATAAGCTTGCCCCCTGCCTCTTCAATATACTGTTTTGTAGTGACAAGACCAATGCCCGTACCTGTAGATTTTGTTGTATAAAAGGGCTTAGTACAAAGACTAATCTCTTCCTCCGTCATGCCATTTCCCTGGTCTTCAATAGATATTTTTACTATTTCATTTTCATTCCATGTATTAATATTTATATAAAAAACTTCATTTGCTACTTTAATTTGTTTTTTTTCTATTGATTCTATACTATTTAGCATTATATTTAACAAAATCTGCCGGAACTTATCTTCATCAATAATTATAAACAAGTCTTTTTCCAAAAGAGTTTTAATCTTAATTTTGTCTATATTAATAATTGGCAGCACTAAATAATAAATAGAGTTTATAACTTCTTCCACATCAATTGTTTCAATTTTACTTTCTTGAGGGCTGGCATAATTTATAAGGTTTTTAATAAGTCTATTAATCCTTTCAACTTCTATTGGAATATATTTTGTAAAAGCATCTACAAATTTTTCGCTGTTCCCTTTTGATTTAATAATAGCTGCAGATGCACTTATTGTTGTTAAAGGGTTTTTAATCTCGTGAGCAATACTTGCTATCATTTTATTAAGAGCCTCGTTTTTTTCTCGTTCAAAAACTGCTTGTTTGTGTCGCTCTTCAGCTGTCATATCCTCTATGGCAAGTAAAACACTCGATATATTATTTGCTTCATAAATTTGATGTAAGCTATAGCGGTAATACCTTTTATCACCATTTGGGGAATCTAATGTTATATTTATTGGGTCATGGTTACATTCGTCATTAAATAGGTCTATTTCTTGTTTTTTTAAGATTTCTCCAAAAATAGGTAATTTAAAAGCGGAAATATCTGAATCTTTATCAAAAGGGATATCTGCAAGATAATATGCACTTGGGTTCATATGAACAACCTGTCCTTTTTGTTCAAATAAAACTAAACCACCAGGAGATGCCTCAAAAATTTTACTTCTTAAACAGCTTTCCTTTTCCGCTTGACTAATACGAAGTTTGAGCTCGTTATTTGCAAAGCTTAATTCAGCTACCTGTTCCGCAACCTTAGTTCGCAAAATTTTTTTTATTTTAGCATTAGCAGCAAAATAGGCACCACCGATAATTAAAACTAGAATAAAGATTGCTGAAACAGTTTTTAAAATTAATTTAAAATTATTGCCTTCTTCGGATATCCAACGATTGTAAATTATTCCGTACTGCCCATTAGTACGTAAAGTTGCAAGCCCCCTGTTTAATATACTTAAAAGGTATGGATCTTCTGATTGAACTAAAATAACATAGGTGATAGGGGAAATATAATTATTTATTATTGTATAATCATCCTTTTTATCATTTTCTTCTAAAAACCAAATGAGTGAACTTTTGTCACCTACTACCATATCTGCATAACCCTCTAGTTGTGCTTTAAATGCATTTTTGTTGTTATCTTTTAAAACTATATCGCTACAATTCATTTTGCTCAAATATGTATAATCTATTGTATTGTGCTCGATAGCAACTCTAAATGACTTAAGCTCTTTATTTATTTTATAATCTTCAGCTACAGAATTTTCTGCAATTAGACATAGGGAAGATACTGATAGAGCTTGGGTGCTAAATGCTTTATATTTAGAGTATTTCCCTTCAGTTACCCCTAGTACTATATCAAGATCTTTTTTCCCGAAAGCTTCCATACAATCACTTGTATTTTCATATGGCAGATACACTAAGTTTAAATCGTTTTCCTCGGCAATTGACTCTAAAAGCTCAATATGCATGCCGCTTGGATTATTATTTTCATCCAAAAATTGATAAGGAGGAAAATTTAAACTAAAACCAACTCTAACAGTAGTAGTTAAAGCTTCCGCCTTTATGGGCATTGATAATACTGATATAATAACAATAACTATTAAATAACGAATAAATTTCACTCTAGCATACTCCTTAGTAGCTTATTTTACTTTTTATTTTTCATTATATCATAAGTTTTGAATTTTGCTGCTTATATTTTTAAAAGAATAATTTTCTATAGGATAATCAGGGCTTAATCCAAAGCTATCATACTTACTATGATATGTAATGTTTATTATATTTTCGGTAAAGTCTATTATTATATCTACAAATTCTTCACCATGTTTTGAAATTTGCTTATCTAATTCTTCCAGAATGCCTTCTATTGAAGTTTTTTCATCACTTTCAAATATTGCTTCAGCACCACAAACGCTACAAGTCCATACATTATCAATATCTGGCCCAGTTGTTGTTTCTGTAGCATCATTTATGGTTTCTATCCAGTTACCCTTATTGTCAACCTTCCAATCTTGAACTACATAAGCCTTAGTTATGAATTCTTTATGTTCTGCATAGCAAGGACATGCTGCTTTCATTACTTTCTCTCCTTTACAAGTCGTATTTATACCTAATATATCTTTGTTTAATTCCATTTTGTCGCCTCCCTAAAACGTATACTCATAATTATGTAGATTTTCTGCATTAATATTGTCTAACTTTCTTAATTCTTCTTCTGGGAATTCTAATACATTATCAAAACAATTTTTTGATGTGTTTAATTCTTTTGGTAATGGCAAAGTTGAATAAAATTTTTTAGTTTTATCATACCAATCAAATTTTTTCTTCTTCATTACATGGCAATAATATGATCTTATGAATCTTTTATAATCTTTAACTACATGGATTATATTTAATATTTCCATATTCATTTTTACTTTTTTCATAATATAGTACGAGGGTACTCCCATGTTAATTAGGGAATAACCCCCTTTCTCCTTTCTATTCTTTAATAGTAGAAATTCTATTTTTTTATTTACAAAATTATATTTCTCTAAAACTTTCTTTACGTTTCCTCTTAGTTCCATGAGTCCACTGTAACTACCTATGTTTTCTATTGTTTTAGTATATAGTTCTATGGTATCAAGAACGCTTCTGAATAGTTTTTTCACCTCTAAGTTCTCTACTCATTTTTTACCTCCAGATATCTATAATTATCCTTTAAGGTTTACATAGGTCAATCTTGATAGAAAATTTATTTATGTTAGCATCTACAATTAACTCTACGCACATAATACTTTTCCCATTGCTTATAAATAATTGATCATACCTAAGTTTATTAAATAGTTTAAATATTTCTTTTTTTGATAGATGGTTTATATCTCTGTATATAGAACTATTTACAAACCAAATTCTAACCGAATCAATACTTAATTCCTTCAAATTGTACTCTTTTAAAATTTCATTTAATTTTTCCCCTTGCTCTATTGATAAGCACTTTTTATTATTCATCTAAAAATCTCTCTCCTTATCTCAATCTTTATTATAACAATCATTCCAACCTCTATTCTATGGGTAAAACTACTAAAATAATTAAAGCAGAGGAATTTCACCCCTGCAAATTTATCGGTTCCCGGCTACATACAATTTTTTATAATACTTCCTGTGTTACATTTTACATCTACAATATTTAATCTCATTTTTGTTTTCATTCTTCTTTCTCTCCTTTTAATATTTTAGTTTATCTGAACAGCTCCTTGAGCTGATACATAAAGTTAATCTATAAAATAAAAAAACAACTTTCCTGCCAAAAGGCATAAAAGTTGCTTTGAATTTTAAACTTAGTAAATATTGAAACAGAAAATATCTATAACAATTTAGTATAATTCTATGATATAACACTTTTCCTCATATGTCAATTAGATGTTTTAATTTTTTGACTGTGTGTAGCTCCCGAAATAAAGTTAATAATATTTTCCATGAAGAAGCCGAAATCTAACTGTATTCTCTTTGTATGATAATTACAAATAGTAATTGACTCTATCACTTAATTGTGTTAAAATTCGTAGTAATAGAGTATATCGCTCAAATTTACAAAGGAGTTGTCGTTATGAAAAGAATTCAGTTTTATCCAAGTCTTGAGTTAGATCAAAAATTAGAGGAAGAAGCACAAGCCCTCGGAATCAGTGTTTCAGCCCTTGTGAATGAAAAGCTTAGTTCATTATATGGTATTGGAAATAAGAAGCAGTTACCGTTATCTGTATTGACAAATAAGGTATTGGAAGAAATAAAGGTCTATATCAATACGCCTGGGGTACAAAAAGAGTTTGATATTATAACCGTCTCAGAAACCTTTAAGGATATTGAAATGACTTGTAATGGTAAGCCTAATCCTGTTCGGGCACAAATTGGTAGGAATTTTAAAAGGCAAATAGGTCATGGAGATTTTAGTAACATCAGACGAGCTTATTATGACAATAAAAAACCAAAACTCAGCAAAAACAATGCTGCTGTATATGAAATAATCTAATTTAATCACATTAATCATCATTTAAGGCTATATATTGAAAATGGAGTCTAATTTGATTTTATAATAGGGGTTCGTGTTAGATTGATATTTATTTTAAATTATTGTTGTATTTTCTTTTATTTGTGGTATAATATAGAAAAGAGAGCAGTTAGCCAAAGTGATGGCCGACTGTTAAAACGAAAATGTGTAACACATAGTCATCTTGTTGCGAGCAAGGTGACTACTTTTTTTTATGTAAGATGTTACAAATGACATCTACAAACTTCAAAGTCAATGCTGAAATGCTAATCATTAAAGTTAACAACTCAACTGTATTCATCTGAACACCCCCTTTCATAAGGGTGTATCAGCTCATCACCTTTGCTTAACTGCTCTTAAATATTTTACCATATATTTGTGGCTAAAGCAAGCTTTTACTATGAGACTTCAATGAATATTATACCTTTATAGTTTAATGAAAAACCCTGGAACAAATCATTTTTCTACCTATTAGTGTAAATTTCCATTTACATTAGAACATTTGTTCTGTATAATGTTTGTTGGGTGATATTATGAAAGTTAAAAACAAACCAGTTAAGGTATTGAGTATATTTTCTACTGACGGGAAAATTGAACCTGTAAAATTCGTTTTTGACGATAAGGTAGTTAGGATTGAAAAGATACTTAAAACTTATGAAGAAAACTTTGTAGGAAATAAACGACTTATTTTTACTTGTCAACATAGTGGTAGTTTTATCTATGAACTTAAATATGAAATTGAATCAGGTATATGGTATTTCTTTCAAAAATAAAGAAGCACTTTTATGTGCTTCCCTATTATTATTTATATTATTAAATAAGAGCTTCCTATTTCGATTTAAAGCGTTTTTTTATTATATTCATACCTTTACTCAAATAGTTGTTTATAATTTGTTCTGTCACATCTTTAGCCCATTCTTGTGCATATCTATCTAATTACTTCTATATATACAACTCCCATATATGTATTAAAGGACAATGATGTTCCTCTACTCATATTGTTTACAACTTTTTGCATTATTGTTTCTAATTTTTTTATTGTATAGCTACTATCCGTTCTAAAAGTCAAATACGAATTATCTTTTAAATTTTTAGTTATGTAATTGTAGATATCATTCTCTTTTACATATTTATTTGTAAAATTATAATATTCGTACTTTTCAGAAGATCCTCTCTCTAATGAATTTAATAGTTCATCAGTTATATAATAATTATTTGTTTCAAATATTAAATCAGCGATTTGTTTTGGAGCATTTAAAACATTATTAAATAAATCTTTTTTATCATTATTAGTAACATCTACTTCAAGCCACTTACCTTCAATTAGCACCCTATTCCATTCATGCCCAATTCCGTCTAATGTACCAGTTACTATAATACTTGTTATTCCCGCTTCGTCACATAATATTTTAAAGGCCTGTGCATATCCTCCGCATACTGCTTTACCATAATTCAGTGCCCCATAAGCGTTAAAAGAATTAACAATATCTGTACTTATATACCCTGTTTGTAAGAAATACTCTGCAGCATATGTATCATATTCTACAGTTTCACAAAGATAGTTATTTATTGCTATTTCTTTTTCAACATAAGTCATATCAGCTTCTATAATATTTCCTATAACTTCTTTTACCTTTTTAGATACCGAATTTTGTAACTGTTCTTGATATAATCTATCATAAGAATATTTAACAGCTAAAGTTTTGGTATCAGGATAATAGGTATAAGAATCTATGCCAAATATCATTGGATTTTGGTTAGTAACTTCATAAAGCAAATCACCGAAATAATCAGTTAGCCCAAACTTATCTACAGTTTCATTAATGTTAAATTGTCTTAAATCTATATTTCTATTTCCTTTAAGCATTTCAGTTGCTATATGTTCTCCTATAGTAGAAAATGATGTAACCTTAAATCCATTTATTTCTTTGATGTTTATTTCCCCATCAGATTTAGTAAGATTTATTATTTTTCTATTGTTTTTATCAATTACCCTATTAATAATTGCAGATGTCTCAGCTCTACTTATATATGTATTAGGTTTAAAGGTACCGTACTCATCGCTTCCTGCTATTATGCCTGCATTATATAAGGCAAATATTTCATCATAATATTTAGTGTGACTGTTAACATCCGGCAATTTAGTTATATCATTTACTTTATTAAAATCTGATTTATCTAATGTATTATAAAATAAATACGCTATTTGTGCCCTTGTAGCTTTTAGATTATAATCAGCAAAATCTTTTTCTTTAAACAAACCATTCTTAATTGCAAAATCTACATATGCTGCATACCATTCTTTTGATGAACCTTCATACTCAATTACGCCATCGCCGCCATTATATATATCATGAACTCTTGAAACTAATGTTATTGCTTCTGAAAGTAATATGTTGCCATTTGGTTCAAATTGATTTATGGATTTCCCTTTAAACAGCCCTACTTCATAAGAGTTTTTTATATCATTTGAAAACCAGTCACTATCTTTTATATCAATAAAATTGTTATTATAAGTTTGTAATTTATTAAAATTATCTAATTCTCCTGCAAATACAGTTGATACTGTTAATGTTAATATTAATATAATTAATATTAGTATTTTTATGTTCATTTTTTTTATCATATTTTTTCTCCCTATTTGATTATTTTCAAGTAGTAATACCATACCACTTTTTTTCTGTTATGTCTATTATTGTGGATTGCTGTTTAAAAAAATGCCACAGTTTTAAACTGCAGCATTTCTTAAATATATTTGTGTTTTTGCCCAAACAGGATAGAAATCTTTTAGTAAAAATATCCTTTCCTCTATTGGCTTATTATAAAATTGAGCTTCATAATCTTCGTAAAACTTTTGTAAATGTTTAGGTTGATTAACTGAGCAAGCTACATCAAAATCTCTACACTCCCCATTTTTTAACAAATGACTAACTTCATCATATGTTCCGGATGTCCGATAACCTTGCATTTTAGCAATCCAAATTGTATCTTTTTCTATAGTTTTAAAAGTTAACATTCTATACTCTCCTTATTTATATAGTTGCTGTTTCTACTTTTAATTTCTGATTAAATAACTCAATTGCTTCTTTAACCGCTTTTGCAATAGCTGTACTAAGTGCCAAAGGAACAGCGTTAGCAATCATTTGTTGCTTACTTGCTAAATTGCCTTTAAAAACAAAAGTATCTGGCAAATCAAACAATCTTGCACACTCCCTTACGCTTAATTGCCTATGTACATTTGCATCAGGATGTAAGATATTTGATTTCCGTACATTAGCTATTGTTATACTTGGTTCATCATAGTTTATCCTTTTTAATATACATGAATGTGTCTTCTCTGAATAATTTCCTTTTAAATGGTCCGGTAAGTCTTTAAAATTACCACCTTCCGGAATATGTTTTATCTTTTCAAGTGTATCAGGTCTTGGCTTTGAATAATCCAATTGGTTTGGTATGGAATCGTTCAGTCCTGCAAGTGCCTGTCTTACTGTTTTAATAAGCTTTATCTTCGGAGGTACTAATTCTATTTTACCTATTTTGGAGCCGATGATTATTGCTCTTTCTCTTTTCTGTGCTGAACCAAAATCTGAAGCTGTTACTAAATTTACGGTAACATCAAAGGAATTTAGTTTTTCTTTTAATTCATCTAAGAATTTTTCACCTTTTGTCAGTAATTGAGGAACATTCTCCAGTACAAATACTTTTAGATCTTTCATTCCATTTACTATTTCAATAAATTTTCTAATAAGTAAGTTCTTTGGAGAATCCAATATCTTACCAGTCTGTCTATTAGCATTGCTAAGGTCTTGACATGGAGTTCCTGCTATTAAAATTTGTGCTGAAGGTAAATCTTCCGCTTTTAAGGTTGACATATCTCCATGATGAACATGATCTCCTAAGTTATATCTATAGGTTTCTACCATATCCTTTTCTATATCCATAGCGTACACTATATCAAATCCCTGGTCCTTAAAACCTTTATCCAATACTCCGGCTCCTGAACATAAAGAAACTACTTTAAATGCTAATTCTATATCTTTTTTAACTTTGCTTGAAGTCTCTACATCATTAAACAACTCGTCAAAGCTAATTTGTTGATATGAGTTTATAAAGCTACCGTTAACAACTTTTTTATAGTTGCCATTGTAAAGTTTGTTTAATAGTTCCTCCGCAGATTGTCTTCTTAATACTATTTCTTCTTTTACTTTTAACCTTTGAGTAAAATCTATAATCTTTTTAGTGGATCTTACATTAAGATTGTCTTCTTTTTCTAAACCTTTAACAATTATCTTATCTTCATAAATTGCTAATTCAAGACAGTCATATTGACTAAAATGTCCTAAAGCATCTTGGCTTCTAATATCTATTACCGGGTTAATTGATTCTTCCCTGACTCTTTTAGATACCTTCATTCTACCTTTATCATCAGGGACAATTAGCAATGAATTTGAACTGAAGTCAAATATATATTTGTAATTCTGTCCTACTTTAAAATTTGACATAGACAATTCTTTGTCTTGGATATAAATCCTGTTTCCCTTTGTCTTCATTAATCTTTCTTTTAATTTCATCTTTTTCTCCTTATAAAATATTTGGAAGCAATTTAATTAAAAACTGCTTCCATTGATTTATTTTTTATTCTTTTCATACTTTTTAATATGTGGATAGTAATGAGAACTTTTAAACTCTTTAAGGCTTTTAGAATTTGTTAAGTCCTTATAACTATTAAACAAATCATAATCCTCAATTTCTTGATATATCTTTTTATTTTCATCATCTTCATGCTTATCTAAACTTTTAATAGAAAACTTTTTAAGTATATTAACTGCAATGATAGTTAGAGTGACTACAAAGCCAACAAATATTACAATTTGAATTATACCCATTAATTTGTTATCAATAAAAAACTGTTTTATTAATAATTTTATATCTAATTCTGCTCCATACCAAATATAACTATCCATAACATATATGTAAGCTACTGAAATAACCCACTCTACCATAAGCAATATAAGTATAAAAATATTTGTTGGACTAATTATTTTTATATTATTAGTGTTATTTTTATAGGATGTATAATTAAGAGTTATAAATATATAACTACTTAAAAATATTAATCCAGTAAGAAAACTAATGCTGAGAATTGTTATTATTGATGGCATTGACTTTATACCTATATTGTTCCAAAACATATCAGTATCTATTACAATAAAATACATATTAACTATAGTGATTTGATAGATAAATATAAATACTATTGCAAATGTAACCTTTTTTAATACAGTAATAAAATTAGTATCTGTTTTATCGCTTTTTATTAATACACCTAAAACAAATGTGACAAATACTCCTATAATTGTTTCTATAATAATCATTATAATCCTCCTTCTAAATTATTATATATCATCAGCCAATAGCTGCTAAATAAAATTACTTTAAAAATAAAAAAGCAATTTAAATGCTCTTAGGCATAAAAATTGCTTGTATTTATTAACTTATAAAATCATACAGGGCTAACCCCTTTAAATAAAATATATATACTTTATATTACAACATTTTTGCATTATAGTCAATATTTAATTACTTTTGAGTTTCCCCAAAATTCAAAATTGAACAATCAAGAAACCGCTAATTTAAAA
>ENA-UOOE01002721-UOOE01002721.1-fermentation-metagenome-genome-assembly--contig:-NODE-2721-length-12214-cov-4.157414_pt1 | contig 12214 bp, 17 predicted proteins | sample MGYA00245776_ERZ724021 | MGnify/ENA primary metagenome ERZ724021 (study PRJEB28704, sample SAMN03018321) | fermentation metagenome | biome: anthropogenic terrestrial biome; feature: soil; material...
ACTATGCTGCGGCGATCGAGAGGTATAAAGTTTCCTACCCGCAAATTTACAGCTGAGTGCGTAGGTATGAGCTAGAGGGTCCTGACGATATCCTCGCCGCGGGTACCCGTTTCTTCCACATCAGAGGTCAGCGTGAACACCTGAAACTCATTGTCCCATGTCACGCCAGAGCGGGGAATCCTGCCATAATTCATAGAGCTGCCGTCCGGCATGTTTACATCGAACGCCTCATATGGCTCATACGTCCAAGCGTCCCCGAGCCGGAGCAGTTCGCATTTGATCTGGCCGTCCGATTGAATACCGGCGTGACCGGAAGCGACTGAGATGTACGCGGTGAATCGCAAGGTGTGCTGTTGCCGGAGTATACCCACACCCGATTCCCTCGTTTGCGCATCTCGATAAGGTACATATTCGGATTGGTTCGGATATCGACGTCGGGCGTTCGCGAATAGCTGGCGCTGTAGCTGCCAAGCAGGGCGGAGCCTTGATACAACTCCACGCGCTGCGTATCAATATTGATGCAGTAAAACACGTTCCCGATGAACACGCCCGCGCGACCGCTCCCGTTGGATGGAAAGGCAATGCGCGCCCGAAGATGCACATCGCTGAAGCTGCTGTAAATCCACGCAAGCTGGCCGCTGCCCTCAAGCTGGGAATAGACCCTCTCAGTGGCATATTCATCGCTTCTCCACACGCTCCAGCTTCCGGACAGAGTTGTCCAATAGGTGCTCTGCAGCGTAATCGGGTCTCGCCAGTCCTCATACCATACCAGCGCGCTGTCAGGCTTGCGGCGTAAAACTTTAGTTGTCAGCTTGAAGCCCTTGTCCGGCACAGCAAGCACACCGTCCACATCCTTGAAGCTGCGTGGCGCGAGGGCAAAGGCCGCCCTGCCTGCGGACGGCGCTTCAGAGAAGCTGCCGCAGACGCGAAAGCCATAAAACTGCGTACCGGGTTCACCATTGCTGATGACAATGGTGTGCTGCCCCGCCGACAGACTCCGGCCAGCGGCAAGGGTCAACCAGCAGGTTTTCCTCCAAATACGCCCACTACAGACGGCTTTCGAAGAAAGAACGCGCGGTACCGTCTAGCGATACGTTGATGGCGTTCTTATCCCAAAACGGGTAACAGAGCCGCACGGCCGCATCGTAAATGCCGGACTGAGCCACGTTGAAATTGTATGTCGCCGTCCCATTCTCGCCCAAGGTGGCTGTCGATTCACCCACAATGACGTTGCCGGTATAGGAATCCGGCACACCGTTGCGGTCGGCATAAATGATACCGAACGAGACGCGCTGCTCCTTGCCGTAACAGGTCAGGTAACGCCGCCTGTTGTAAGTTTCCTGCAACAACGGGCTTTGTCGTTCCACCGCGTCCCAGCCTTCCATGTAATCGTAAACTTGGGGGAGCGCCCATGGCACCTTATCGTAATCGTCCCAATAGGCGATGATGGGGATCATGGGCTGCTGCGGGCCGTCGCCTGTGAAGTTATACCCTCCGGTCATCCAGAGTTGCGCGGCATAATATGTGTTGGAAATACCGCGATAGGTGATGCCGAGGTTCTCCGGTGTGTCGTGCATCCGCCAGTTCCAGCCGTAAGCGGGAAGCCCCATGAATAGTTTGCCGGGCGGCATGACCTGCATCGCGTAGTTGTAGATACCCGCCAGCCAGCTTCGCGGGGAGACGGGGCCGGGGGCGGAGCCTGCCCACGCCATGCCATAGCTCATGATAGCGGCGGTATCGCAGTAGCTATTAAAATCTTCGTAAACACACCAGTTTTCACCGCCTACCGAGCCTTGCAGACCGGTCATGCCGGGCAGACAGATATTGACCAGCTTGCTGGAATTGTAAGATTTCACACGCTGGTAAATGTCGCGGTACAGGGCGTTTGCGGCGTCCCTGTTCTCATATTCGCCGCCGCGTTCCAAGTCGATGTCCACACCGGCGCACCACGGGTATTTCTGCATGATGCGGACGATTTCGTTTAGGAACATATCCTTTGCTCCGCCCGTATAGTTTCGCAAGGCCGTAAAAATGGAGGCGGTGCCATGGTTCATGATGGTGAGCAGCCATTTGATATGAGGCCACCGGTTGATATACGGCAGCATAGAGGAAATGCTGGTACCGGTTTCGCTGATCACACCGGATATATTGACCTCAAACGTGAAAATGCCGACCGTGTCCAGCCGGTTGCCGTAATCCTGAAGCGCCTCGTACATCCGAGCGTTGCCCATGAACGACCACACCATGCATCGCTTTCCTTTCAAGTAATCTCTGCTCATGGGCGGGGTTCTCCTTCCAGCATTTCTTTGTATTCAAAATACACCCGCGCCGATTTGCGATCCTCCAATTTCACCTGATGCTTACTGTCGCAGGCGGCGGTGTATTGATAAAAACCGTGCTTTTGCGTCGGGCTGCCGTTTTTTAGGCACAGGTGCTCGGAAGCGAGGAGGGCGAGCTCGTCACCGACATTTACCGCCGATAGAAAGATCACCTTGTGCGATCCCGCACCTTGCGAAAGTGAAATACTTCCGGCCTGCATCGCTTGAATCGGGTAAATATAGCAGTCCAAGCCCGAGGAGGTTTTCCCGAGGTTGAAAATGACGACGGTGTCGCCGGTGCGCACCACGCCGTTGTGATGCCGGGGGGGGGGCCGAGTTCCGGAGCATGGTAGTGGTGTGCGGCGTGTGGCCGGTAAGCCGGTTACCCTCCTGAAGCTGCAGATCGGTAAAGTACACCTCGCCGGTGCAGTCGGCAATCAGCGGACGGATGGTAATTCTGACCACACGCATATCCTCTTTTGTTTTTATCGATTCCGTGAATCGAATGAAGTTGTTGATTGCCAATTTTATCACCTCCCGCGCACATAAAAAAGACCACCGAAGTGATCTTTTCGTTTTTTAAATATGTGCATAGCTATTGCTCTACTCAATGTTAAATTCGAACTCGTAATTTACTGTAGGGCCTATTCCATGCCTGTTTACATATTCCCCTGTGAGGTTTTCATACTCAATACCAGCTACCGCTGTGAACACTTTAGGCTGTACACTTGGCAGAGACAATGAAATTTCAGCAGTATACTGGCCGGATTCAAACCCTAGTCCTTTGTTGCTGAATTGAGGAAATGCAAACTTCCCCTTAGATACACTTGCTTTTCCTTGACACAATAGTTGCCCTTTCTTTCTTAAGGACAGCATAAGGTTAGCATTATCGAATAAATTGGTATCCCCTTGAATATGAAATGTTTTGTCATCAGCGATTATCGCATCGGTATTGAAATACACATCTATTGCGGTTTTGCTAATCGGCAATGTCTGCGTATATTGGAAATCAGGTTTTTTCCTATCCTTGGGATCTATCTTCTCATATTCCAAATCAGACACGCCAATACGCCTTCTCCATTCAGGGGCAGCGCTTCTGATAGTGTCAATATGCTGCTGAGAACTATTGAAAGAACTACGTATATGATATTTCAGTGCTTTTTCGGGGGTTTTATCGTTGTTCAGCAAATAGTGAATGTCATCAACAGGGGAAATCGCATTACTATAGCTGTATAAAAAATCGTCGAATTTTTTGATTCTTGAATGCCCGAAATCCTGCAACGTCATATACAGTCTGCTGATTTTCTTTTGATAAAAGGCAATTGACTGCGCAAACTCGTTGATAGTATTCGTCTCAAAACTTTCAAGTAAAGCGTTGTAGACCGGAACAAATTCTTCAAATACTTTTTGATGGTAAACAAAAAGCAGCTTGTCCTCATCAAATACATATTTTTCGTAATAGTCAGCCATTGTGCTGTACGATGCCCCAGCTTCCCAATAATAACCCTCTTCGCCTTCTTCTTTCAAGGATAAAGGCCGATAATGTTTATCCAGACTGGGACTAATCCATTGTCCTCGGAAAATCCAATTACTAACTATATAATCTTCACCGGTTTTAGCGACATAAATCCATACAACATCTTGGTTGTTTTTATAGCTATTTATTACCTCAACAGCAATTGCTTGCACTTGGTCAATTCTAAAATTGCCGTTTAGAACAACCGTCACTGATATTCTTTTCGCCAATCCATGAGAAATATTTTTAGTCCCTACAACGCTGTACTTCCCATCAAAGGAGATGTTTTCTTTCTTATATTTTTCTTTGATATATCCTGCAACAGAAGGCAACTCAGGGTATACTGATACATTATTAATCCCATATTTTATATCAAGCTCATCCTTTATTTGCTTTTTATATTCGTAAGGAATGCGAATTACAATAACTGGCTTAATACTATCTAAGGATTTCAATTCGCGCTGTATCTTCTTACCTCTGACCGTGTTTCCACATATTAAGAATGCCCCTCGTTGGCTATGCAACCGTTCATTATATCTTTTTAGGTTTTCTGAATGCCTAATGAAAACCGGCTCGTTGGAATAAGCCAAAACTTGCTCAGCAGATAAGGATATTCCATACAAACGGCTATATTCAGAAATGACTTCATCCAATGTAAGACTCGAAAGAGTCGCAATTAAAGAGAGTACTCTTACACGCTCACTTTCTACATCGTGGCCTTTTGTAAGATAAACTAATACGTTGCCCGAAGATGAATCGTCGATGTCTTCAACGGCAAAATACAGTGCGTAAAGAGGATCGATAGTGACATCGACCAGTCTTGTAGGAATTCCATAATGCTGCATCTTAGACAGCTTCTCAATCGGAGAATTCAACAATGCAAATTCTTTTTCCTTCATCTTTATGGATTCACAGTATATCGCACTTTCGTTTGCCAGATAACCTTCATCTCTTGCGATTGAAGGTGGGATACTTGTATATTTTTCAAGTTGCCCACGATAGTATTTTTCTGAGTACCCATCGTAACGTTTTATTAAATTCAAATAGCGTTCAACACTATTTGCTTGTTCCATATTGAAACACCTCCAAATTACTGCTTATATCAGCCAAGATTCATACTGATAATAATACCGCCTAAACATGAACAAATCCACTGTTTTAGGTGGTTTTCACGACTACCCATCCAGCGTCCACTTGATCTCGCAAACATGCCCAATCCAACCGGTGGCCATCGAACCGGCCTGCAGCATGAGATCAGTGAAGTACACCGCGCCGCTACAGTCCGTGACACAGAGTCGGATCGTGATGGAACGCAGGGTGCCGTAGCCCTTCGGCGTCGCGCCCCTCGCTATTTTTATAAAAATGGCCATAGGCAGCCGTCCCTTCCTTTAAAATAAATCAATGAATCTTGTCTCAGTGGTGCCGTCCTCGTATTCGAACACCACCTCAATGCCGACCTGCCCATTCGCGCCTTTCTGCAAATTATCCGAACCGATCTGCGCGGAGATGATGTAATTGCGCCGTGAGGCCGGATAGACCGTCTGCGCCATGCTTTTCGTGCCGGATATCCCCACCGCCTTGAAGGAAGCCGTGCCGGTCACGCCGTTCTCGGTGTCGATCTCAAAACCCGAGTTCTGCCAGTAGGCGAACCCATCGTCGGCGCGGGAATTGCGCAGGTGGTTAAACGGCACCATGTCTATGATTTCCTGCTGCACAACACTGGATTGGTCAAGCTGGTCGGCAAGCACCTCGGTAGAAGAATCACCAAGCTCGCGCAGCTTGCTGGACAACTCCAGCACCGTTTTCCATGGCTCCTGCAGGTTATACTCCCGCCGAATGATGCGCGTCGTTATCGTCAGGCTGAGATCTCTGTCGTCCACCGTCACAATGTCGCCAAGCGCCCATTGCTCGTGCTCGTAGCCGGTCAGCACAGATAAGTCCATGACCGACAGAACATAAGACACACGCGGTTTTGAATACTCGGCCAGCCGCATGTTGGCAAACTCCATCATCTGATACGGGTTCGTGAAATTGGAACAGTCCAGCGTGGAAACGCGCACCTCGTTTGAGTAGGTATAATCCTCAACATATTCCTTGCCGCCGTTTATGGAGGCGAAGGTGATGCCGTCCTTGCCGTAGGCATACAGCCGGGTGACGAGACTGCGGGTATCCACAACCCGCCTGATGCTGGTGAGATTCTTTTTGTAGGCGAACAGCGCCCCGCTATCCTTCTCGCTGAAAACCAGCAGGCTCACAAGCCGGTTCCGGCTGTCAAACACAAGATCGCCGCCGTGGATTTGCTGTACCATGCGCAGGATGGCCAGCGCGTTCTTTTCCTGACATGTCCATGTCCGTAATGTGGTGACATTGACCGTGCCGACCGACCAGCCGGTATCCTGCAGGGCGTAACGCATCGGAACATCCGCAAGGTCTGCGTTAAACTCGGCGGGCGGCTTCTCGGCGCTGTAGGTCAGATCATAGAACGCTGCCTCGGCGTACACGGTGGTCAGGATACTGCTATCCGCAGCCTTTTCGTCCGAGAGGGTGCGGACGCGATAAATATCGTCCGCGATCTGAACCTGCTTTTCATTGTCCAGCGTCACCCGTTTGCCATCATTGAAGGGCAGCTTGAATGCCAGCGTATCCGCGCCGTTGACCTCTCCGGTGGCAATGATATCGTAGGCATTTTCCAGAACCGATTCCCACGCGCCGCCCGAATCGAACACCACAGGCCGGACAAAACGTCGATTGCCGGAAATACATCGCCAAATCATCCACTGTAAGCCGCGATCCGGTTTCAAAGAACCAGTCGTCGACGCCACAGGCGTACCAATAGGTATCGGCATGCATGCCGATGACGATGTTCGCGGTACAGGAAGGGTTGAGCGTTCCGGTGAAGCTGCACAGGGGCGAAGTCCGGACCGCGCTGTCGCTCCGGTCGCACAGCACCGTCTGCGAGGTCTTGTTGACCACATCTATAATAGACGCGAGGAAATACCAGCCGTTGTTCTTAAGAGTGATGGACGGCGTTTCGCTCTGGTCGAGGATCAGCGTACCCGCCGAATTGCAAAGCATCATGCGCGGGCGGCCTTGGAACAGTGAAATATAAAAAATTGGCTGCCCGGGTCCCTGTCGGGTATTGAAGATCGGCGTGTAGGTGTTGCCGACCGAGTATGTGGTTGGGTTGATCCAGCCGCCCACGGCGATCCTGTCGCCCATATCGGAAAAGAAGCTGCCGTCGTTGGCGGCGATCAAGTGCGTCCTTTCGGTCGAGGGGTTATTGATATTCATTCAAAAATAACGCCCGTGTCGACCGTTAACAAGACTGGCGGTCGTGCCTGACCAGCCCGACACCGTAAAGTGCCGATTTTTGCCGGAGGAATCCATGAGCCGGGTGTTGCTGTCCGGAGCGGCCTCGTTAAAACGCCACATCGCAGCGGTGTGTTCTGTAATGGGAAACTCGCCCGTGAAATCTTCCTGCACCGTCAATACGGATTTAACCGTCATATGCTCACCTCCACCGGCTCATAGCCTGTGTTTTTAGTTCAGAGAAAACCGCCTCTGTGGTGGACACCGCCACGCTTAAATTTTCATCATCTTCAATTAATAAAATCGTTTTCATATGTTTCCTCCTTCGACAGAAGAGAGCGCTTTCTTTCGGGCATCTGCCGGTTTTTGTGCGTCCTGCGGAATTGCCCACACCCTGCTGAAGCGTACAACACCGTCAATACGATTTTCCTCACACAACTTCTGTATGCGGCGTTCGGAGATACCCCATTTCGCCGCAGCTTCTTTTGTCGATATATATTCCATGCTCTTGCCCTCCTATATGAATATAAGAACTGATGATATTACATACTGTTAAACGAATAATATCAAGTCAACAAAAGCGCCGTTCACAGTAAGTTTTCAATATGAAGCAACAAAAAGCCCCGCCGCCTACTGGTTGAAAAGCAGCAGGCAGCGGGGCTTTAAATGTGGGGTTACCTATCAAAGCGCATATGACATTTCCCTTTTATAAGACATATCCCAAAACAGATACTCAAACTCCACGCTGGACACAAATATCTCCGCGACACGCTCCTGCCGGGCAATGGTCATGCGCTCTACCATCTCATCGATAGCATCATAAAACCACTCGAAGGATTCCGCGAAGTCGAAGCTGGCGTAGTTTTCGATCCATGTTTTATAAAAGTTATCCTCAAGGCGGTCGCCATACTGTTCCTTGAGCCGCCGGGCATAATCGCAGTATGTCCACGCGCAGGGGAACACCGTGGCGAGTATCTCCGCAAGGCCGCCGGTCTGCCCGACCGCCAGCATGTTCGCGGTATAGGTACGGTTGTATAGCGAAGGTTTGACTGCCAGCATCTGCTCATGACTCACACCAAACCCCGCCATGTACTGCCGGTGCATCCCCATCTCCTGCGCAAGAATGCTGTGCTGGATATTCGTCAGCAGAGTCATCATTGACTCGTTATCGGCTTTTACGGTAGCCAGTGCGAACACCTTTGCGTATTGCAGCAGGTATTGGTAATCCTGCAACAGATAAAACTGGAATTTCCCCTTGTCGAGTGTACCTTTCCCGATTTCCTGCACGAAGGGGTGATTGTACCCATCCTCCCAAACCTTGGCGGCCCGGTCTTTTAGTCCTCTTGCAAATGGCATGGTTTTTCCTCCTTATTCCGGCAGCGGCGCATCCCTGAAATCATAAAACACGCCATCCGTGATTTCCTGTATCAGCGCCCAATGCGCTTTGGACGACTCGTCGTAGATGCCATATACTGTCATTCCGGCTTGTTTGGCGCTCCGGATGGCCTGCGGGATATCCTCGAACACAACGCACTCGGCCGTAGACGCGCCGAGCTTCCGGGCTGCCAGCAGAAACACATCTGGCTTCGTCTTGCCATAGGCCACCTCATCGGTGGAGCAGATAGCGTCGAATAGCTCTATGATACCGTGATTGTGGAGCGCCGGTTCATAGGGCGCGGCGGGCAGGCTGGTGGCGATGCCGAGCTTGAATTCTCGCTCCCTCAGCGCGGCGAGATACTCCCGCGCATAGGGTTTCAGCGGGACGGTGTGGCCATAGGCGTATACCGCCATGCCGTTCCATTCCCGCAGCAGATCGTCCACGCTGTCGGGCAGGTCGAACCGCTCGATGGTATACACGGCGGCCTCGGTGAAGCTGCGGGCGCAGACGGCGTTTATATAGTCGGGCGGCACCTCAAAGCCCCGTTTTATAAGAAAGTCTATGTCGATTTGCTCCCACACGTCCATAGAATCCAGCAGGGTGCCGTCGAGGTCGAAATGTATGCGTTCATCCTTTCGCCCTCCCTTCGAGGAACAACTCTTTCAGCTCCCGTGCCGCACCAGCGACATCCGCTTGGGCGACAATGGCCGAAACCACGGCCAGTCCGTCGATGCCGCTGCCGTGGAAATGCGGCACGGTTTCCTTATTGATGCCGCCAATCACAACGATGGGCAGCGAGACAGTCGCCCGAATGCGCAGCAGCTCCTCCATAGATGTAATATCCGCGTCGGTCTTGGTACCGGTGACGTACATCGCACCGATTCCGAGATAATCCGCCCCTGCATCCACGGCGGCAACCGCCTCGGTGAGATTGCTGGCCGACACACCGACAATCCGATCGGGGCCGATGATCCGACGCACTACCTCCGCCGGGAGGTCGTCCTGCCCCACATGGACGCCATCGGCATCGACGGCGAGAGCGGTGTCCACACGGTCGTTGATGATAAGAGGGACACGCAGCCGAGTTGTGACTTCACGCACCTTCATGGCGATTTCATAGAAGTTCCGCGACGATGCGGTCTTTTCCCGAAGCTGTACCAATGTGCAGCCGCCAAGGACAGCCTGCTCGACAGATTCCTCGATGGAGGCCGAGCTCATAAGCTCACGGTCGGTGACAAGATATAGTGTGTAATCAATCTCAGGCTTCATGGATTTTCGCCCTCCCTGTGAGGGTTTCCGCGTTCATATGACTCACCGCGTCATGCAGTGCCATACGGAAGCTGCCGTTACCCGCGTGTCCGGCCTTTTCAAAGGCGATTTCACCCGCGATGCTCATGGACAGCAGCGCGGCGACCGTCGCCTCAAAAGTTGCGTCAGGAGCCGCTCCGCAAAATGAACCGATCAGCGAGGAACACATACAGCCGGTACCCGTCAGGTTCGACAGCATGGGATGGCCGTTTTCAATGCATACGACCACTTTGCCGTCCGACACAATATCCACAGCGCCGGTGATGGCCGTCACGCAATGGAGCCGGACAGCGAGTGTCTTTGCGACAGTCACCGCATCTTCTGTATTCTGCAAATCGTCTTCCGAGGCGTCCACGCCTTTGGTTTCGGATTGCCGGCCCGCGAGGAACCGTATCTCCGAGATATTGCCGCGCAGAACGCCGATTTTCACCTCGTCCAGCAGCCGAGCGGCGGTCTGATTGCGGAGCTGCGAGGCTCCGGCTCCCACCGGATCGAACACCACCGGCACACCGGCTTGGTTGGCGGCTTTGCCAGCCGCAAGCATGGAGGGAATGGTGCGCTCATTCAGCGTCCCCATATTGAGAACCACCGCCGAGGAAATGCGGGCGATGTCGGCTGCTTCCTCCAGCGCGTCGGCCATGATGGGTGACGCGCTGATGGCCAGCGTAATGTTCGCGCAGTCGTTTACCGAGACGTAGTTGGTGATATGGTGAACCAGCGGTTTTTTTTCGCGCACCCGCTGAATGAACGCGGCATATCTCTCTTTCATTTGGAAACCTCCTGCAATCCGTTTTTGTATAGGTCATAAAAATGGTGGGTGGGGCCATTGCCACGGCCAAGTTCCAGCGCGTGGGTGATGGCCGTGGTGACATACGCCTTGGCGCGTTCCACCGCCTGCGGCACGGACAGTCCCAGCGCGAGATTGGACGCGATGGCTGACGAATAGGTGCATCCGGTACCGTGGGTGTTTTTTGTATGGATGCGGGGAACGGTGAAGGTTTTGAACTCACTGCCGTCAAAAAGGATATCGGTGGCATCGCCCACAGCATGCCCGCCCTTCACCAATACGGTTCGACAGCCCATTTCGTGGATGCGCCGCGCGGCTCGCTCCATGTCGGCCTGCGTTTGAATGACGATACCCGACATTTTTTCCGCTTCGGGGATATTGGGTGTGATAACATCGGCCAGCGGCACCACCTCGGCAATCAATGTGTCAATGGAATCCGGGTCCATCAGCGCGCAGCCGTTTTTAGCGTACATCACCGGGTCGATGACTACATTGGCCGGTTTCCACTCGCGGAGCTTTTTCGCCACAGCCAGCATACCTTCCCGGCAGGACAGCATACCGATTTTTACCGCGTCGGGCGGGATGTCCTCAAATACAGCATCGATCTGCTTTTCGATGATGTCGGGACGCACATTTTGGTATTCAATCACCCGAAAGGTGTTCTCGGCTACCACGGACGCAATGACCGTCATGCCGAATACGCCGTGCGCCGAGAAAGTCTTCAGGTCGGCCTGGATGCCCGCGCCGCCACTGCAATCTGAACCGGCGATGCTTAATACTTTCTTCATGTCTGAACCTCCTGTATGTTTTTAGGGAATGTGATAATCAGTGTTCCGGTCACTACAGATATACTGCTGGGCGCGCCGGTAAACTCGTTGCTGACGCCGATGGGATATGTGTTGCGCAGCGTCGCGTCGGTGAGCGGATATTTTAACCCGCGCTCGTACACGCCGGTGGACACCTCCGAGTGGGAGAATACGGAGACCGTCCCGTGGGTATTGGCCGGAAACGCGATACTGGTATTTCGGATGGCGGTTATGACGGTATCGCGGTCGTGCAGATACCCGCGACCTCCCCGGCAGGCCAAATCCGCCACACACTGTATGTTGGCAAGGGTGTGGTCAAGGCGTCCGCCTGTGCCGCCATAGATATGGAAGATACGGAAGCCACGATTCCAACCTTCGCGCAGGGCTGCCACCATATCCGTGTCGTCCTTTTCCTGTGGCAACACTATTATGGTGTTAGCGCTGCCGGGTGGCGGTGCAGGCAGCGAATCGAAATCACCCACAACAAGGTTTGGGACGATACCGCTGCGTTCCAGATATGCATAACCGCCGTCCGCCGCTATCACGAAATCGGGGGGACTGGGTGAAGGCGGCGGGTTGTAATGTTCGCCAGCGCCAAAGATGTAACAGTCTGTTTTTTCTTTCATACCATACCCCTTCCACAAAAAAGTGGGGTGCTTTCCGGCTGCATCAGAAAGCACCCCTAAATGCAAACAGGACGCTTTGCGTATATGAAGCGCCCTGATCATCCTTGGATGATTGCTTCCCTACGTCGGTATTAACCAACAGGTTCAAAGGGTCAGGTTTTACCTT
>ENA-UOOE01002722-UOOE01002722.1-fermentation-metagenome-genome-assembly--contig:-NODE-2722-length-12209-cov-10.173523_pt1 | contig 12209 bp, 11 predicted proteins | sample MGYA00245776_ERZ724021 | MGnify/ENA primary metagenome ERZ724021 (study PRJEB28704, sample SAMN03018321) | fermentation metagenome | biome: anthropogenic terrestrial biome; feature: soil...
GTATCAGATCTGTTTTTCTGGGTCATAGTGTTACAAAAATGCTTGACCACTACAAGATGATCCAGCGTCCGCTGATGACGCCGGACGAGCTGAAAACGCTGCCCAAGGGGGATTTTATTCTGGCCAAGACCGGTTGCTGTCCCATGCGCACCAAGCTGCCGCTGTTCCTCAAGTGGGGCATTACATTTGAGAAAACCTATGAGGAGGAGGAACGGGCGGCCCGCAAGGTATCCTACGCCGACCGCTTCGAGATGGAGCAGGAAATCCTGCGGCAGAGCTGCGCCTATGAAGATGATTACGATGAATCCCCGGAACCGCCCGACGCCGCGTCCGGAGGAATCATCCATACGCCCGCGCCGGAACCGACGGAGCATATGCCGCCGCTGCGGACGGATTAGGAGGCGAAGCCGTGGGTTATTTTACAACCATCTACGCGGAGGATCTGCCCCACCGGGCGAAAGCCGTCTACATGTACCTTCGGGATCGTGCCGACAAAAAAGGCAGATGCTATCCCGCCATCGGCACCATCGCCAAGGAGCTGAAGCTCTCCCGCAGCACCGTCAAGCGCGCCATCTCCGACCTTGAAAAGACCGGCCATCTTCATAAGGAGCAGCGATGGCGTGAAAACGGCGGCAGGAGCAGCCTGCTCTACACGCTGAAGCCGTGAAAAAAATCGGGCCGTCAAAGGACGGATGTTTGTTCCCGGTGGACTATGGTATGGTTCACCATGAGCTATGCAGGGAAGGACTCACTTGATTAGAGATTTATCAACAGAGAAAGAACAGGTTTTATTCTCAAAGCAGAGAGCCATCCTCCGAAAAAAAGGATGGCTCCCGGCTTATCTGGAATCCAGCAGCGCACGGATGGTTGCCGTGGCTACCTTGGTTTCCCTTTCATCGCACAACTGGACCATGTGGATGAGGTGTTCTTTTTTCTTGTCTGTACGTTGAATTTCCGGATAAAAGATCGTATCCGCAGAGATCTTCAAAGCGCGGATCAATTGAAACAGCACTTTCATGCTTGGCTGCCTACTTTCGTTTTTGTCGTGGTCAAGCATTTTTGTAACAGCCCCATTTGCTTACCAAGTCGTCTCTTGAGATTTCCAACTTTATTTAGCACCTAATTTAACATTATTTATAATATTCAGTAGATAAATTTGTGACTTATTTCCATTGTTTTACCTTGACACGCAAGAAATCGAGTGCTATTCTAATAGTAGTAAACGATTACGTTAATGGAGATTTTAGGCAATATGATAAATAATCCGACAATCAAAGATGTTGCAGAAAAGGCGCATGTTTCCGTCGCGACAGTTTCCCGGGTATTGAACAATTTACCCGGCTTTTCCTCAGATACGGAAAAACGGGTTCGCGAAGCCATTGACTCACTCGGGTATCAATACAATGCCGTTGCAAGAAATTTGAAAATGAAAAAAACAAATATCATAGCTGTGCTGATTCCACAAGTGGAAACGACGTTTTATGTCAAGATTTTAAACGGAATTGAAGATGCCGCACAGAATCACGGATATAATATCATGGTCTGCTATGTCGGAATCTCCGGTAATCGGACGCAGGAATATATTAAAATGCTGCTGGAACGTCAGGTCGACGGAATCATCGGCTGCAGTCTGCCACCGAATGAGAAAATTGACACGATGATGGCTGAATGTGGCATTCCCTGTGTGCTTGTTTCCACACTGTCGACCCGGTATTCCATTCCATACATCCGGGTGGACGATCGAAATGCTTCCTATGCGGCGACTACATATTTGATTAAAAACGGGCATCGGAAAATTGCCATGTTGGCAGGCTCTCAGGACGATGTCGTTGCCGGAGTCCTTCGTTTGGAAGGATATCGCAAGGCTCTGGAGGATTATTGCATTCCATTTAACGAGCATCTGATTCATTACACCAGATTCAGCTACGAAACCGGTCTGATAGCCGCAAAGGAACTGCTGGCAAGCGGAGAAGACTTTACCGGTATCGTAGCGTGCTGCGATGAAGTCGCGGTTGCCGCCATCTCGGTTGCATATAAAGCCGGGAAAAAGGTACCCGACGATTTTTCCATCATCGGGTACGACAACACCAAAACGGCGGAAATGGCCATTCCGCCCCTGACCACAGTATCGCAGCCCCTTTACTCCATGGGGCAAAAGGCGTTCGAAATGCTACGGCTGAAAATTGAGCAGGGAAAACAACCGACCAATACAATTCTGCCGTTCGAAATCATTGAACGCAATTCCGTTAGGAGAAGGTAATTATTTGCGCGTAACGTAAACGTTTACTATACCTTATGTTTAGGCTTTTTCAACAAAGGCGCTTGCGAGCCCGCACATTCCTCTGACAAACTTATTTTAAGTTTGAATTATAAATTTTCAGGAGGCTGTTGTTATGAAAAGACCAGCAAATCGTATCATGGCATTTATCCTTACACTTCCGGTAGTGGCAATGTCTCTGGTCGGCTGTTCGCACGGTTCATCGGCTTCATCGGCCGCATCGTCGGGTGCGGCTTCTTCGGTATCCGACAAAAATATCAGTGGAACCGTGACATTCTGGCACACATACAGCGCAAACTCCGAAGCAAAAGTGCTAAACGAAAAAGTAATCCCGGCTTTCAATAAAGAATATCCGAACATAAAAATCAAATCGGTCACCATGCCGACCGACAATTTTAAGCAGCAGGTTTTGCAAGCCGCAGCGAGCGGTGCATCGCCGGATATTATGAGAATGGATCTCACATGGATACCACAATTCGCAAACCTAAATTCGCTGGTTGCTGTAGACAGTATGGACGGCTTTGGCGATATCAAGTCAAACAGTTTTGAAGGAGTTTTAAACACCTGCAAATGGAAAGATCATTATTACGGAATTCCGCTCGATACAAATACGACTATCGCGATTTATAACAAAGCCGATTTAAAGGATGCGGGCCTGAGCGATCCCCCGAAAACACTGGATGAACTTGCTGAAGCGGCTGAAAAAATCAAGGGGAAACATCCCAACGGTGTCATTGGAATTTCCGGTACGGGGATGTGGGCGATGTCTCCGTTTTTCCTCTCCCTCGGCGGGAAATACTGCGATGACAATTACACGAAAGCAACCGGATACATCAACAGCGACGAGAGTGTTGCAGCATTGACCAAACTCGTAAAATGGTATGATGACGGCCTGATTGGAAAGTGCATGCTCAACGGCCAGCCCGGTACTTGGGATGGACTGAAAGCTGCAAACGGATATATGGCCATCAACGATGGACCATGGTTCTACACTCTTCAGGATAAAAAAATCACGAATAACGACACCTACGCATTGATGCCTACTAACACGTCTAAAAGTATTTCTGTGGTCGGTGGCGAAGATATGGTCATGTTTCAGAGCTGCAAAAATCAGCAGGCAGCATGGGCATTTATGAAATTCATGTTCTCCGAAGACGCGCAGAAGACTATGGCTCTAGAAGTAAATCAGTATCCTGCCAACAAAAAGGTTTCCCAAATGTCTGAATTGGCTTCCAACCCGGTTTTTAAGGCTTACATGCAGCAGCTTGATACGGCATGGGCAAGAATCCCCAATCCGTCAATTGAGGAAATGGACAATGATATCAGTCTTGCGTTTGAAAAAGCATTCCGGCACAAGGGAACGGTGAAAGAGAATCTGGATGCGCTTGCAAAGCAGCTTGACGCCTTATTTGCAAAGAACGCGTAAGCACAGCAAAGTTGATCTTCAAAAAGCAGAAAAGCGAATTTTGGTCTGCCGTTTCGCTCTGCGGAGCGGCAGTCTTGATTTTTGGGGGATGATAGTTTGAAAAAGCATTGGAAAAACGCTGCTGTGTTTTTCTTGGGCCTTTTCCTACTGCTTAGTTGCAGCTGCTCTTCTTCTAGCAAGATCGTGATAAAGCCGGATGATACCTATTTGCTCCAAACCAAATTAATCGAGGATCTGTATCCGGATAAAGCCGCATATAAGCCGAACGAAACGGTTAAGTTTACCTTATCCCTGAAAAATGAGACGGGCGAAAATTTTGACGGAACGATTGCTTTGCGTTGCTGGCATCTGAACGATAACATCCAAACACAAAATATCTTGGTGAGCCTGAAAAAAGATGAAAGTAAAACAGTCGCCGCATCTTGGCAACCGCCTTCCAATGATTACATGGGTTATATGGTAGAAGCGCTGGCAATTAAAAACGGTAAAATTCAGGATCAAAGGAATACGGCAGTCGATGTTTCTTCCACATGGTCCAGATTCCCACGTTATGGCTATCTGTGCAATTACGACAGCATTTCGAAAGAAGATGTCCAAAAAACAATCGATTGGCTCTGCAAATACCATCTCAATGGCTTGCAGTTTTATGATTGGCAGAATTCCCACGACCAGCCGCTCGCCGGCACGGTGAAAAAGCCCGCAGCGCAATGGAAAGATATCGCAAACCGCGATACTTATCGATCAACCGTGAAAAATTATATTGAGGCGTGCCATAGCAGGAATATGATGGCGTGCAATTACAATCTGATGTTTGCCGCATACGACGACTATCAGAAGCGCGAAATTCAAGAGCAGTGGGGGCTCTATAAAGATCCCGACCATGACATGCAGGATATACATGAGTTGCCGTCCACCTGGGCGAGCAACCTGAATCTGATGAATCCCGGAAACGTGGGATGGCAGAATTATATTCTTTCAAAAGAAAAAGAGGCGTTTCAGGTTTATGGATTTGATGTATTCCATGTGGATACTCTCGGAAACAGGGGGATTCGTTACGACTACAGCGGCAATCAGATTGATCTAGCGGAAAACTACACCGCTTTTTTGAATGCAGCCAAAAAGCAGCTTGGCAAAGATGTCGTGATGAATGCAGTGAACGGTTACGGAACAAAGGCGGCAGCAAATGCCGACACGGATTTTCTATACACCGAAGTTTGGCCGGATTTTTATCCAGAATACAGCAATCTGAAAAGCGCAATCGATTCCAATACACGGTTTTCTGGTGGAAAAAAGTCGTCGGTGATTGCTGCGTACATGAATTATAAAGTATCCGGTCAGGCATTCAACGAAAACGCGGTTAAACTGACCGATGCCGTAATCTTTGCTTCCGGCGGCTCTCACCTTGAGTTGGGAGATACGGGGATGCTTTCCAGCGAGTATTTTCCAAACCAAAAGATGTATTTATCAGACAAACTGAAAAGCAATTTGAGAAGTTATTATGATTTTCTTGTGGCGTATGAAAACATCCTACATGCACAGACAAAGTGGTCGGAACTCAATGCAAGCATGGGCAGTTATCCCGTCAGCGATTCCGGCGATGCAGGAAGTGTTTGGATTTTTGGTTCTGAAAACAAGACCTACGATACGATCCAAATGATCAATTTGCTGTCGCGCAGCGATGAGCAGTGGCGTGACGATACATATAGCTGCGAAGCACCAAAAGTAGTCAACGGTGCGAATTTGACGCTTGACTATTCATCCAGCAAGATTTCAGGGGTATATCTGGCTTCTCCAGATATCAAAGGGGGAAGCATGTTTGCGCTTGATTATACCTTGAAAAATGGAAAGCTATGGATTAAGATTCCTTCTCTGAAATATTGGGATATGCTTATCATTAAAAAATGAAATGTTGCAGCGGTCTAAGAATCTCGTTTTATCTTTATTATGGGGGTGCGAAAAGTGGAGAAAAATTCCTTGAAAAGGACATCTCTTCAGAAAGGGTTGCGGCAATGGGTTGCAGTTGCCCCTTTTATTCTGATTGGTTTTGTTTTCGTTTGTATCTTCGTCATTTACCCGCAGATCAAAAACATCTGGATGAGTTTGACGGAATACAACATCATGCAGCCATCGAAAAGTGTCTTTATTGGTCTTCAAAACTATGCAAAGGCTTTTGTCGGCGATGAGCACGACAAATTTTGGATGGCTTTCCGAAACGTCATTTTGTACGGCGTCTTTACGATACCCGCAGGAATGATCATCGGCCTGATATTGGCTGTTCTCGTCAACGGTGTAAAAAGATTCGGTACTTTTTTCCGTGCGATGTTGTACCTGCCGGTACTGATCGACTGGATCGTCGTCAGCATTATCTTTTTGTATCTGTTCGCGGACGGAAAGGCTGGCCTTGTTAATTACTACTTGATGAAGCTTCATATTTTACAGCAGCCCATTTCCTGGTTCTCAGACACATGGACGGCAAACGCCGTTATTTGGATTTTCGGCATCTGGAAAAGCGTCGGGTGGGTCATGATCATTTACCTCGCAGGACTACAGGGAATTTCCAAAGATATCTACGAGGCGGCCGAAATTGACGGTGCGACCGGTACACAGAGGTTCTGGAAAATTACCGTCCCTTTGATAAAACCGACTACCTATTATGTCCTGATTAATTTAATTATCGGTTCTTTCAATGTATTTTTCGCCGTGTATATGCTGACGAGCGGCGGACCGGTCGGCACGACCGACGTCCTGCAAAACTATATGTATAATCAGGCATTCAAATACATGAATTTCGGTTATGCCTGTGCCATTAGTGTCATTACCGGGCTTTCAATCATGCTTTTGACAGTATTTCGGGATAAATTCTTCAAGTACGAAAGGAAATAAGTGTTTATGAAAAAGTACTCAGGGCAGATCATAAAGCACATTGTTTTATGGCTTTTTGTCATCATCTCAATCATCCCTTTTCTGTCCATGATATCCACCTCTTTTAGTCAGGCCATGTATGAGCTTCCGTATCCGCCAAGGATTCTTCCGGATACTGTCAATTTTGCGAATTATGCGAAAATAATTAAAGAGGATAATTTTGCAAGGTATTTCCTTAACAGCGTATTTTTATCCACGGTTGTTACCGTCTGCGTACTTTTTATTTCTGCAATGTCCGCATATGGTTTTGCAAGGTTTGATTTTCCATTTAAAAAAGTTGTGTTCAATCTATATCTGTTTACCATGATGGTTCCTGGAGTGTTGAACCTGATCGCGCAGTATTCCGTAATTAGCCGTATGCGCCTTGTCAATACCTATATGGGCATCCTTCTGCTAATGGTCGGAGGCGGCATCGCCGGGAACACATTTTTTCTGCGCGGCTTCTTTGAGGATATTCCTCACGAATTGGAAGAATCCGTCGTCATTGACGGCGGTGGGCGCTGGTGCATTTTTTGGCATATCGTCCTGCCTCTTTCCAAACCCGCACTCGGCACGCTCGGAATCGGCATATTTTCCGGAGTATGGAGCGATTTTTTCACCGTCTTGACTTTTATCAAAGATTCCGACAAATGGACTCTGCCCGTCGCACTTCAGCTTCTTCGCGGCGAACACGCAACGGAATGGGGACTCGTGATGGCCGCCTCCGTGCTCCTGTTTGTCCCTGAACTGATCATGTTTATCATCGTCCAGAAAAATTTCGTCCAATCCGTTGGCGGCGAAGGTGCCGTAAAGGGCTGAAACATGATTTTGCTGTAAATATTACAAAAACGGAGGCCAAATATGATTCAGGATATCACACCGATGAAATCGCAGTTCCGAATGGACGATGCTCTGACATTCGAGGTACATCTCGCTCCCGGATTTTTACCCGACGATACCGTAAAGATCCAGATTTTTCACTTGGGGCATCTTCTCTTCGAGGAGGAAAAGAAAGCCGAGGTGCGACTGGAGTATCACTATGCGCCGGGGCCGGGCTCAAAAGCTGCCGAAGGTTACTGGGTGCGTGCGGTTCAGTTGCGCGGCGAAGTGACTGTTTCACAGGCGAGCACCGCCTGCGACAGGGCATCAAGCTGGAGCTGTGCCCCACGATACGGCTTTTTGTCCGATTTTGACAAGGGGGAATTTGCGGACGGCAGCGACGTGAGGCAAATGAACCGATATCATCTGAACGTGGTGCAGTTTTACGATTGGATGTACCGGCATCATGATTTTTTTCCTCCTCAAATCGTTTTCCAAGACGCTATGAGAAAAACGTCGTCTATGGATGCAGTGAAAAAAAAGATTGAGCTGTTGCACCAATGCGGCATGAAAGCGTTCGCGTACGGCGCCGTCTACGGAGCGGAAGAGGAATACAGGAAGGATCATCCAGCTGAATCTCTTTTTAACGCAAACGGCCAGCCCATGAAATTTATCGATCAAATCTATTTTATGGATATCAATCGGAATTGCAAATGGCATAATCATATTATCGAAGAATACAGAAAAGCGATTGATTTCGGATTCGACGGAATCCACATGGATCAATACGGATTTCCAAAAGAAGCTTATGCAAGGGAAAACGGCAAATCCGTGCTGCGAAAGTTAAGAGATGATTTTCCCGCGCTGATCAACGACACAAAAGCCGCGCTGCCGGGCAGCGGAGTGATTTTCAACGCGGTCAACGACTGGCCGGTGGATACAGTTGCAGCCACAGCGCAGGACTGTGTTTATATCGAGGTCTGGCCCCCGAACGATACCTATGATGATCTGAACCGGCTAATTGCAGATGCAAAAAAATACGCGCCGAACAAACAGGTTATTCTTGCCGCATACCTCCGCCCGTTTTCAGAATGTGAAAATCCGGAGGGAATCATGCCGACCGCATTTCTCGCGATGGCAACCATTTTTTCGAGCGGCGGGTTTCACTTGCTTCTCGGAGAAAACAACGGCTTACTGACACAGGCATATTATTCCGACTATTGCCATCTGCAAAGTCAGAACTTTATTTCTAAAATTCGGAATTATTACGACTTCATCACGGCATACGAGGAACTTCTTTTCGACTGCTCCCTGATTGACGACACAAAAACATATACCGGCGGAATCAACGACGATTATCTGTTTTCGGGAGTTGAATGTTCGACAGCGCCGAAGGCTGGTTGTGTCTGGACTCAGGTCAGGCATAAGGATGGTTACAAGGTCATTCTTCTGGTCAATTTTTCCGGTATCACCGATATGAACTGGAATTGTCCGCAGACTCAATTTCCGAGGACTATAAAAAAGATCAGCGTTGACGCTGAAGTAGCTGAAGACGTGGAAGAAGTGCGTCTGATGTCGCCCGATCTTGACGGCGGTGCATCCAGAAAGCTCAAGTTCACCAGTACGATCCGGGATAACGGATGCCGGGCAATCCGTTTTACTGTTCCCGAACTTAAAGTATGGGATTTAATCTCCATTCAGGTTAAACAATACATTTAATTTTACTTATGACGGCGAGGTTAGAGCAGTGGAAAAACAGTGGTGGAAAGAATCAATCGTCTATCAAATTTATCCGCGAAGCTTTCTTGACAGCAATGGTGACGGCATTGGTGACCTTCGCGGGATTACGAAAAAACTGGATTACATCCATGATCTGGGTGCGGATGTGATTTGGCTCTGTCCCATCTACGATTCCCCGAATGCAGACAACGGCTACGATATCCGCGATTACCGCGCGATCATGAAAGATTTCGGAACCATGGAAGATTTCGATGAGTTACTCTCCAAAGCGCATCGAAAGGGACTGAAGATTATTATGGATCTCGTCGTGAATCACACTTCCGATGAACACGAATGGTTCCGGAAAAGCCGGATGGTTCCCGCAAACAGCTACCGTAATTACTATATCTGGAAGGACGGAAAAAATGGAGCCGAGCCCAACAACTGGGGGTCAGTTTTCGGCGGCTCCGCATGGAAATACGACCAATCTGTCGGGCAGTATTATCTTCATCTGTTTGCAGAGAAACAACCTGATTTGAACTGGGAAAATCCAGAGGTGCGCCAAGATGTTTACGGCATGATGACATGGTGGCTGCAAAAAGGCATTGACGGATTCCGAATGGATGTCATTAACGCGATTTCCAAGGATCAAAGATTCCCCGACGGGGAAATCTCTCATGGACAGAAATTTGGCTCCGGGTGGAACTATGTCACAAACGGTCCACGCGTCCATGAATTTCTGCATGAAATGAATCAGAAAGTCCTTAGTAAATACAACATCGTGACCGTCGGAGAAACGGGCGGCATAACAACGAAAGAAGCCCTGAAATATGCAGGCTTCGATCGTCATGAACTCAATATGGTTTTCCAGTTTGAACACGTCGACCTCGGCTCCAACGAAGATGGAAAGTGGAACGATAATCCCATTGACCTGCACGACTTGAAGGAAATCGTGACCCGATGGCAGGCGGAGCTCGACGGGAAAGCATGGAACAGTCTGTTTTTAGGAAACCACGATCAGCCGCGTGCCGTATCCCGGTTTGGGAACGACGGGAAATATCGGAAGGCATCCGCAAAGCTGTTGGCAACTCTGCTTCTTACGCTGCAAGGGACACCTTTTATTTACCAAGGTGAAGAGATTGGAATGACAAACGTCCCTTTTAATGAGATTCAACAGTTCCGCGACATAGAGACACATAACGCCTATCGGAATTTAATCCGTAAATTTCCGATGGATAAAACCATGCAATTCATCCGGGCAAAAAGTCGCGACAATGCACGCACTCCGATGCAGTGGAATGAAGAGCCCAACGCGGGATTTTCGAAAGTCGCGCCTTGGATACCGGTAAATCCGAACTATACCGAAATCAATGTAAGTCATGATCTGTCCAATCCGGATTCCGTACTTCATTATTATAGAAAAATGATTCGACTGCGAAAAAAATATCCGGCACTGATTTATGGAACGTATTCTCCTTTTCTAGAAGACCATAAACAGCTGTTCTGTTATCAGCGGCAGCTGAGAGAACAGATATTGCTGATCCTGCTGAATTTCAGCGAAGAAGAATCAGAAGCTCAATTACCAAAAGAATTTGCCGGGCGCAAAGCGACGCTCCTGATTTCCACTGATTCCACTCATAAAGACCAAATTTTTGCTGAAGCCATGACATTTAAGCCTTATGAGGGCAAAGTCTATCTATTACAATAGATTATAAAGTAAGAGTGAAGACAAAGTATCGAAAAGAGGTACTTTGTCTTCACTCTGGGCTTGCCTCAAAGAGGCAGGCGTTTCCAATATTGACGAATATAACGCTAGAGGGCGGGAGCAATTTATCCCGTGGCTCATTGTAATTGACGAAGCCGCCGAAATCCTTGATGTAAAACCAAAAGACAAAGCAGAAAAGGAATTGTATGCCGACATAAATCAGTATTTGCGAACGCTGGCACGAATGTCAAGATCTGCCGGGGTTCATATCTTAATGGGATTTATTCGTCCTTCCTCTGAGGTTCTGGATGGGCAAATCAAAAACAATCTCTTGTGGCGGGTTTGCGGGTACTTTGCTTACCCTGCGGCGGCGCGCATTGTATTGGATAACGACCGGGCAACAGAATTACCCCAAGAAATTAAGGGACGATTCATTGTTGGTGAAGAGGAAACGCAAGCCTATTATCTTCCAATTCTGCCCGTCAAAGGTAAAGATAGCGATTAAACACCCGGACGGGACGGGCGGCGGAGCGGAGCGAAAGACGACAGGCCCGCCCGCCGCCGCAAGGCGGTATTAACTTGATTCTTATTGAATAATAGCAGAAAATCCAAAGTTGGGAGTGATGTGCACGAAAGTCGAATGAATGGAAAACGATATTGCCCATTCTCCTAACTGCATGGTAAGTGTAAAGCGAATGGGGAATATTACGGAAGTCCGATATATGACGAAAAAGCCAGAGATCCAAATACAGAAATTCGATAGCGAAACATTTTTAAATCTGCTTACTGGCGAGGTTTTGCCCTTTGAGCATACTGAAAGCCGTGCCGACAGCAAAACCAGTGTAAAACAGTCTTTGAGAAATCTTCGCGACCTGCTCAATGCAAATATTACCAATACGGAAAATTGTCGTTGGCTGACGCTAACACCGGGAAAATATGAAAGACACAAATCGGCTGTATGATGATACACGGAAATTTCATATGCAGATGCGTTATTACCTTGAACAGAACTGTTTGCCACGTTACGAGTACATAGAATGCGCCGAACCGCAAGCGCGGGGTGCATGGCATATGCACGTTGTAATGATATTCGTGGAAGAAGAACAAGTCCCATTTATTCCAAATGGAACCATTGAAAAAATTTGGTTGTATGGGTTCACAAAAATCCGCAAACTGACAAGCGTGGATAATGTCGGCTGTTACCTGACAGCATATCTATCCGATATGGAACTGTCCGACGCTATACAAAAAGGTGCTGTCAAGGGAGATTTGAAAGCGGCAACGGTCACAGACGAACACGGAGACAAATATAATGGTTCGATTGTCAAGACAAAAATTTGGCAGAAAATTAGTGAGCCAGA
>ENA-UOOE01002727-UOOE01002727.1-fermentation-metagenome-genome-assembly--contig:-NODE-2727-length-12182-cov-3.959347_pt1 | contig 12182 bp, 11 predicted proteins | sample MGYA00245776_ERZ724021 | MGnify/ENA primary metagenome ERZ724021 (study PRJEB28704, sample SAMN03018321) | fermentation metagenome | biome: anthropogenic terrestrial biome; feature: soil; material...
ACCAGGAATAATACAATTTTTTTATTTTTTATAGCTGCTTTAATTAATCCCATATTATATTCTCCTTCTATTTAACTATAACTTTGTATCCTGATTTTAGGTTCTTCATTCCTTCAACTACAAGTTCATCTCCATCTTTTAAACCCTCTATTAAAACTTTATCCTCATCAGTATCACCTAAAGTTATATTTTTCTTAACAGCATGTCCATTTTCAACTACATAAACATAATCTTCTCCATCATTTAAAACTGAACTAATTGGAATAGATATAGAATTCGTTTCACCCATATCTATGTAAACTGTTGAAGTTTCACCTACATAATATTTGCTGGCATCTATAGGAGTAGAAATCTTAATTTCAGTACTATATGTTCCAGACGTACTATCTGCTGATTGAACTATATTTATAATTTCACCCTGTGCTTTATCATCTCCAATGTTTACCTGTGCCTTTGTCCCAACTTTTACTTTCTTTACGTCATCCTCTGACAGACCTACTGTAATGACTTGATTTTCGCTTCTAAACAATATTACAGGGTTACCTGCCTGCTGCATTTCCCCCTCTTTACCTAATATATCAACAACATAACCATCCATATCTGCGGTCATAGTAGCATCATTAAGTAAACTTTCTTCTAAATCATAATTTGCTTTTGCTGTATTTAACTGATTTAAAGCTACTTGTTTATCTTCTGATCTAGATCCATTTTGGAGCTGTTGCAGACTTTGCTGGGCACTATTTAATGCATTCTGGCTGCTGTCCAGCTGAAGTTTTATGTTTTGCAATTCTTGATTTGAAATAGCTCCCGACTGATTTAATTTAAGATTTTTGTCATATAAGTCTTTATAATAATTATTGCTATCCTGTGCATTTTGTACTGCTATTTGAGCCTTATTTATATCTTCCTGCTGTGCCCCATTTACTGCTTTATTATATTGTGCTGAAGCTGTGTCCATTTGAGATTTAGAGGCTTCTGCAGCAAACTTTAAATCAGTTTTATCAAGTTCAGCTAATTTTTCACCTTTTTTCACATGTTGACCTTTTGATACATATATTTTTGAAATTTTAGCTGAACTTTTAAAAGATAATTTTCTAACCTCACTGCCCCCTGTTAACCCCTCATATTGAAGTGTTATAGGGAAACTTCCACTTTTAACTTCCATAGTTTTTACCGGATAACTTTTGGTAGTAGTAGTAGTCTCTTTTCCCTCACTTTTTGGGGAAACTGTAAAATACGCCACCAATAAAAAAATAACTACAATAGCTAAACAAATAATAAGTGCTTTTTTTTTTATAATATTAAGAACTTTGTTTGGCATAGTGAACCTCCTAATATAAGAATGATAAGTCGCGACCATATAGTTAATCTAACAGATTATATCATTATATTTTATATATTGTCAATACTACAAAACTCACTCATAAATGGTATAATTATTATGTTAAGGACATTACATAATTTAGAAATTTATACTTTAATCTTTATTGATTATAAAACTATGAAATTAGGGGTGATAACTTTGCCTAATAAAACTTTTTGCAATTTGCCTAAAGAAAGGCAGGAAGAAATTATAAAAATATCTATTGAGGAATTTGCAACTCACGATTTTGATTCAGCTTCCTTAAATCGAATTATAACTAACCTAAAAATTGCTAAGGGAAGCTTTTACAGATATTTTAATAATAAAACAGACTTGTACATCTTTCTTATTGAACATACTTTAAATAAGCAATTAACATATATAACCAATTTCAATCCAGCAGAAGAGCACTTAGATGATATAGCACTATCGAAAAAGCTTGTACTTCATTTATTACAATTTGATTTTATATATTACAACTATGCTAATTTTCTTTTTCATGCTTGTAAAAGCCAGCAGTTTAAATCATACTTACCAATGAATCGAAAAGAATTTGTACGTATAGTAGATATACTTCAGGATAAAAAATTAATACGCAAAGATTTAGATAAAAATATTTTAACATTTTACATATTTAGGAATATGATACTTCTCAGAGATTTCGTTATGGAAAAACTCAATATACCAGAGGAAGAATTTTCTAAAGGATATGCCACATATAAAAAACATGAAAAATCTATAAGTGAAATTACGGAAGAATACTGTGATTTACTACTAAATGGCATAAAAAAAGTGACTTATAGAATAAATATATAAGCCATTTTGTATGATTCCATATAGCTTGAGAACGTACTAGATTTGTGTAAATCAAATCTAGTACGTTATTTTTATGTATGTATATCTGGTAATAATTAAGAATCTTTCCTTAATACTATAAATTTTTTTAAATTTTAGAACAATTAAATTTAAATTGATCATTCTTATCCTACATATTGCCACTAATATCTTAACAAATTAAGCATGAAATTATATGAAAAATATCCATAATATCAATTATATAACATGTATATCTCTAACATAGCATAAAATATATTATTATTATTGTATATGAGGTAAATATCAGTGGTAGAAATTTTTTTATCTTATAGTAGAGCAGATAAAAATTATATAGACACTATTATTGATAATTTAAATTTACCATCTTCTCGATATAATTTATGGTACTATAATCCAGATTTCAAATTGTCTATGGACGAAGTCTTAAGAAAAATACTACCAGCATCCCACTTATTTATTTTAATTGTATCTAATAATTCTTTAAACAGCCTTAATGTTCAAGAAGAACTGACATTAGCCATTGAACTAACAAAGAAAGGACAAATAAAAGGTCTTTATCCCATTCTAATTGATAGTAATATTAATATAGGACTTGATAGGAGAATTCCTCAATACATAGAAAACAGAATTTATTCTGCAAATTCCCCATTTGAAGTTGCTAAATTAATTGAAAAAATTATAAAAAAATATTAAATTAAAGAGGTGAACCTAATGGGTGATAGTAATAAATGTAGTCCAGAAGAATATTTAGAAAGTTATTATAATTACTATGATATAAAGGCTATTTCATATAAAAAGTGGTACACTATTCTAATTATATTTTATACCACCATATCAGCACTTATTCCGTTTACAACCCTGTATTTTGACACTTTTTTTTCAGCTAAGTATATAATTGCATTTATGGGTTCTATTGCTACAATTGTATCATCATTAAGTGCAACTTTTGGATTTCACAAAAAGTGGATTGAATATCGAACTACAGCGGAAATACTCAAATTCCATATGTGCCTCTATATAAATAAATTCGCTCCATATAATGGAGAACACAGAGGAAATATTCTTGTATCAAACGTTCGTTCAATTGTGGAAACAGAAAATAAAATTTGGAGAGCAATTTCATATAATAACAAAAAAACAAATAGTGAAAAATAAACTATGTAAATTTTAAACACCTCTTTACACATTATTTTACGACTTGGTATTAACTTTGTGTAAAGAGGATTGATGTAGTTCTATAAAAAACCAAGGAAACCTAAAGTCTATTGTTTAAACAAAGTATAGGTTCTTAAAAATATTTCCTTTTTACATGGATATCTTTCTCCATCAACTCCAGTTATTATATAGTCACCATTACTAATATAGTGCTTTCCCTCTAAAGTTTTAATAAATGGAACTTTATCTGTATTGACTGGGTTTGTATAACTCTCAATATCTAATCCAGAATTAACAGCAACTTCAACCTCATCAAAACCATCTTCTAATCCACATTTATATTCTTCAGCCTCAACTGGTATTGGATTCTTAATATATTTTGGCATAATAGCAGTCACCTCATATATATTATTGTACATTTTTGGATTCTTTAAACAAATGAACTATCGTTCTTCATATATCATATGCACTACAGTCTACTACTGCTATCTTTAATTACTTATAGCCTGTTGAATAACATTAATTGTAAAATTAAATAAGTCATCACTTTATGATATAATGTTTTCGCTAAAAAACAGAAAAATATCAGTAAAGGATGACTTTAATTATGATTATAGCACCAAATATTGACAGTAAAAACACTTATTATAAAATTTATAAAGCAGTTGAAATTGCATTTTCCAAATTTGAAATTCAAAAGTCTAAAACTAAAGGCAGACCAAAAAATATTCTGACCAGCAGATAGTTGCATGCATGATATATGGAGTAAAAAATCAACATTTTGCCTATTTTCCCTTAAACAGCCCCAGTTCCTTTGCAATATCCAGATTTACCTTCAGTACATTTACTGTCTCACTTCCAAAAATGCCCAAAGCTTTGCCCTGAGTATTATCTTTAACAATTGTCTCCAGCTTATCCTTTGATAAACCAGTGTTTTCCACTAAAGCTGGAATTTGAACAGCAGCGGACTCAGGACTTATATGTGGATCAAGGCCAGAGCCAGATGCCGTCAATAAATCAGTAGGAATATTCTCTTTTTTAATAGAAGGATTTGCCTTTAAAAATTCATCTATGTCCTTCTGTACACGTTTAGCCAGTTCAGGATTGCTAGGTGCATAGTTATTCGACCCAGATCCAACGCTAACGTAATGGCCACTATTTTTATCTTCCTCGGTATAGGTATTATAATTCACTGCAGATGGACGGCTTTTCATAAATCTATCATCTGTAAAGCTCTGACCTATAAGAGCCGAGCCAACAGCCTTGTCGTTTACCATCACCAAGCTTCCATTGGCCTGCTTTGGGAATATTACCTGACTGATGCCTGTGAAAAGCAGCGGGTACACTAGCCCACATACTAATAGTAACACCAGAGTAACCAAAAATGGTTTTTTTATTCCTTTAAAAAATGTACTCATTTTATCACCTCCTATTCTAAAACTAAGTGTATTATGGTAAGGTATTTCTTTATCAACTTTTTTAATGGATCCACACTCCTTGCCACATTCAAGAGATTCCAATTGTTCAAAATCATAGTAGTCTAATATCTTTTTATAGATATAGACCACTAGAAAGCCAATTGCCGTAATACCTACATTTTTTAAAAAACTTTCCATAAAGACACCCTCCTTTTCCCCCGAAAGAATTTTTTATAGGCCAAAGGCCGTAAGCAGCGGAGTAATAATAAGATCAATCACTTTGATTCCTACAAAGGGTGCTATAATTCCCCCTAGACCATAAATCAACATATTACGGGTTAGCAGCTTTTCAGAACGCTGTGGTTTATATTTAACCCCCTTCATGGCAAGTGGAATCAGAGATGGAATAATAACAGCGTTAAAAATCAACGCAGCCAAAATCGCACTATAAGGTGTGGATAATGACATAATATTCAATATATTCATCTGCGGAATGACTCCCATAAATATAGCAGGTATAATTGCAAAATACTTTGCTACATCGTTAGCAATACTAAATGTAGTTAATGAACCACGTGTAATTAAAAGCTGTTTCCCAATTTCTACAACATACAATATCTTCGTAGGATCGGAATCCAAATCAACCATATTGGCCGCTTCTTTTGCGGCAGAAGTTCCACTGTTCATTGCAATGCCCACATCTGCCTGTGCCAATGCAGGAGCATCATTGGTACCATCACCTGTCATGGCAACCACCTTACCCTCAGCCTGCTCAGCCTTAATGGCTTTAATCTTATCCTCCGGCTTGCATTCTGCAATAAAGCTGTCTACGCCGGCTTCCTGAGCGATGGTAGCTGCTGTCAAAGGATTATCACCGGTACACATTACAGTTTTAATTCCTATGGCCCGGAGTCTTGCAAAACGCTCCACAAGTCCAGATTTGATGGTATCCTTCAAATAAATAACTCCTAAAATCCTATCATCTACACAAACCACCAGCGGAGTGCCACCAAGTTTCGATACTTCATTTACCTGTATGCTTAAATCTTTTGGAATTGTACCACCCAGTTCCTGAACATATTTTTGAATTGCATCAGAAGCACCTTTGCGAATTCTTGTGCCATCTTGGAGCTTCACACCGCTCATACGCGTTTGTGCAGTAAATTCCATAAACTCCATGGCGGGTATTTCTTCATGTTGTATTCCACTAAGCTGCCCGCCAAGCTCTACAATAGACTTTCCCTCCGGGGTATTGTCTTTTAAAGAGCTGATAACAGAATAATGAATTAACTCCTGTTCTTTCACATTTCCTACAGGGATGAATTTTGATGCCATACGATTTCCATAAGTTATGGTTCCAGTTTTATCTAGAATCATGGTATCCACATCTCCACAAGCTTCTACTGCTCTACCAGACATAGCAATTACATTAAAGCGAGTGACACGATCCATACCTGCGATACCAATTGCAGACAGCAGTCCACCAATAGTTGTAGGAATTAGGCATACAGTTAGTGCAATAAGTGTGGAAATAGGAATACGCACCCCACTATATACTGCTATAGGATAAAGGGTAACTATAACAATCAGAAAAATAATTGTCAAACTGACCAATAGTGTATTTAATGCAATCTCATTTGGTGTTTTTTTGCGGGATGCACCCTCTACCATGGCAATCATTCTATCAAGGAAGGACTGTCCGGGATCGGAAGTAATCTGTATCTTTAGCCAGTCACTTACTACTGTAGTACCGCCGGTCACGGAGGCAAAATCGCCTCCGCTTTCTTTTACTACCGGAGCAGATTCACCAGTAATCGCTGATTCATCTACAGAGGCGATTCCTTCAATAACTTCACCATCATTTGGGATAAACTCTCCTGCCTTCACTAAAATAACATGGCCTTTTTTTAACATATTGGCATTGACAATAGTTTCTTTTCCGCCATCATTCAAAATACGAGCCTGCATGTCTTTTTGCGTTTTTTTCAAGCTTTGGGCCTGTGCTTTGCCGCGGCCTTCAGCAATGGATTCTGCAAAGTTTGAAAACAACACTGTAATGAGTAAAATGACAGATACTACTATGTTGTATAAACGCAGATTATTTCCCTTATCTCCAAAAATATCCGGGAAGAATGAAAGGAGAAGAGTGACCACAAAACCCACTTCTACTACAAACATAACAGGATTTTTCATCATATATTTGGGATTGAGTTTCTTAAAGGCTCCAAAAATGGAGGTTTTAAGAATATCTTTTGTAATAAATTTTGTTTTTGTATGTTTACTCATGAAAGATTCCTCCTTAACTCCATAAAGTCAAATGTTCTGCGATGGGACCAAGTGCCAATACTGGAAAAAATGTAAGTGCAGCAATAATAAGTACAACCATGAGCAATGCTACCGCGAAGGTTCCTGTATCTGTTTTCAGTGTACCCACAGACTCACTGACCGGATGCTTCAACATTAGCGAACTTGCAATGGCAAGCTGAATTATAATGGATAGGTAACGTCCAAAGAACATAGCAAGCCCTGTGGTGATATTCCAAAAATAAGTGTTGTCAGCCAATCCCTCAAAGCCTGAACCATTATTTGCAGCTGAAGATGCATATTCATATACAACCTGTGTTAGACCATGAAAACCGGGATTGGTTACTCCTTGCAAACCCGCTGGAACTGTTATTGCCAATGCAGTAAAGGCTAGAATAAGCAGAGGATGTACGATGATGCCGAGTGCTGTCAGTTTCATTTCTTTTCCTTCAATTTTTTTACCTAGATATTCCGGTGTACGGCCAATCATCAGTCCACAGATGAAGACTGCAAGAATTGCATAAAGGATCATATTCATTAATCCCACACCTTTACCACCAAATACCACATTGAGCATCATAAACAACAAAGCAACAAATCCACCCATAGGTGTTAGGGTGTCATGCATATTGTTAATTGAGCCCGTAGTGAAGGCAGTTGTAACTGTTGTGAAAAGTGAGGATTGGGCAATGCCAAACCGTACTTCCTTGCCTTCCATGCTACCCATGCTTTGATTCAATCCAGCTTGTGCCAATAAAGGATTCCCGGCACTCTCAGATATGAAACAGACAACAAGCCCCATCACAAAGATAATGGCCATAACGGCAAAAATTGTTCTTCCTTCTCTTCCCAAAAAAATTCTCTTTGATTTTTCATTTTCTTTTGTACGATTGTGGACCATATGGCCAAATGCAACTACACAAGCCCCTGGCAAAATCATCATGGAAATTATTTCTATTATATTTGTAAATATATTAGGATTTTCAAATGGCGTCGATGAATTTGCACCGAGAAATCCACCACCATTTGTTCCTAAATGTTTAATTATCTCCAGCGAAGCAATTGGTCCCACGGCAATATCTTGAAATTTTCCCTCAATTGTTTGAATGGTCACACTGGCCGACAAAGTTTGAGGAACTCCCAGATAAACAAGAAGTAGTCCAACCAATATAGAAATAGGAAGTAAAACACGGGTTGTAATGCGAATTAAATCCATATAAAAGTTGCCCATGGTTTTTGTCTTTCCCGTAAGACCGCGAATAAACGCCATAGCAGCAGAAAATCCGCTAGCAGCGGAGGCAAACATCATAAAAGTAATTACCATCATCTGGCTCAAATACGAAAGTCCGGATTCTCCGGAGTAATGCTGAATATTTGTATTCGTCATGAAACTGATAATGGTATTAAATGACAGAGTAGGTTCCATCCCACCGATGCCATTAGGGTTAAAAATTGGAAGTGCCTGAAGCCTTAGAATCAGATATCCAACCAATACCATGAATGCATTGGTCGCAAGCAATGCTATAATATATTGCTTCCAATTCATTTCTTTTTTGTCAATACCGCATATGCGGTAAACCACATTGTCAATTCGGTCAAATACCGGATCGCCAAAGGTATGCTTTCCAGCTGCAATGTGGTATAAATATTTTCCCATTGGAATAACAAGAGCAATAAAGATTGTCAGTGTTAAAATGATTTGCAACATAAGTTTTCCTCCAATCTCCAATTAAAATTTTTCAGGATTTACTAGAGCGTATACCAAGTATGCTCCCAATACCAAAATGATAATTCCAAGTAATAGCATAAAAAGCCCTCCTCTTGTACTATTTTTCTACCTGACGACCGCACCAATCAACCAATAATTTAACCAATATAAAACACACTCCTAAAATGCCAAGCATTAAAAAATCCATTTCGACTCCCTCCTTCACCTTGAATATGCTTTAGTGTATCACATTTCTTATTAATCCAGTGTTAGAGTTTTTTTAATCACATTAATACTTCATTAAGATGATCTTTTGGAAATATTCTCCTAAAAATTGAACAACAAAAATAACCTGCACTTTTATAAAGAAATAGTACAGAGTTATTATTTGTATTTATTAAATTTATTATGCCTTTCTACAAAATACAGCTTAAATGATCTCGTTATCATCTACAGCCCGCAGCATGCGATAGCCAACCCCAATATGGGTTTGAATATATTTAGGTCTTGAGGGCTCTTTTTCTATTTTTTTTCGTAGGGTCGCCATAAAAACACGCAAAGCAGAAACATCACTGGCATAGTTGCCCCAGATTTCATGCAAAATAAAATTATGTGTCAGAACCTTACCTACATTCTTAGCCAATAGACAAATTAATTTATATTCAATTGGGGTAAGATGGATCTCCTCTCCCTCCAACCATACACAACCGGCTGCATAGTCGATTTTTAAACTGCCATTGATGAAAATAGTGGCATCCTTGAGAAGCTTCTTACTATCATAGCGAATACGGCGCAAACTAACCCGAAGTCTTGCTAAAAGCTCTTCAACACTGAAAGGCTTCATTAAATAATCATCTGCACCAGCATCCAGCGAATCAATTTTATCTCTATCCTCACTTCGGGCGCTGACAACAATGATCGGTATATTAGACCATGCCCGAATCTTTTTAATAATCTCAATACCATCCATATCCGGTAATCCTAAATCCAAAATCATAATATCCGGCTGCCTGGAAACTGCCTCTAAGATAGATGCACTGCCAGTTTCGGCAGTATGATATCGGTATCCCTGTGTCTCCAGTGTGGTGGTAATCAGCTTGCGGATGGCTTTATCGTCCTCCACTACGAGAATCAACGGTTTATTCATGATAATTTACCTCCTGTGCCTGCAAGGTAAAGCAAAATACTGTACCATGCGGAATATTATCTTTTACATAAATTGTACCGCCATGAGCATGAATAATAGACTTGCATAAAGAAAGTCCCAAGCCCAGTCCGCGGCGGCTATCTCCACGAATGTTGTCTGCAGTATAAAACATGTCAAACAGCCTGGTCTTTGCCTCATCTTCAATACCAGGACCATCATCTTCTATTTCTACTAAGATGAATTGTTTTTTCCGTTTTGCTGAGATTGTAATGTGAGAACCAGGCTGCGTGTATTTAATGGCATTATCCACAATATTGATAATGACCTGGATAATGAGACGAGAATCCATTTTTGCCATAATCAGTTCATCATCTACTATTGTTTCAATATGGTGGTTCACGCTATTGCGGTTGATATGGCACAGCGCTTCTGTAATAACTTCTTCTAAAAGTTCCGGCTGCAAATTCAAGTTTATTTTACCGTCTTCAATTCGGGTGATAGACAAAAGATTTTCAACCAAATTGATTAGCCACATGGAATCATCATAAATGTCTGCATAAAGTCCCTTCTTTTGTGCTTCACTCAGCACTGTAGAATTTCCCATGAGAATACCAGCATTGCCCGATATACTTGTAAGGGGTGTGCGTAAATCATGGGAGATTGTTCTGAGCAAATTGGCACGGAGCTGTTCCTGCTGTATCTGCATGGAAATCTGTTTTTGCCTTTCATTGAGTTTTTCTTTTTCCAAAGACAGAGCACAATCACCTAACATAGCAATCATCAGGCTTTTTTCAAAAACCTCCAACGGTACTTTCTTATCCATGACAATTCCAACAACAGCCAATACCATATCACTGCTGCGCACCGCAAGATATAAACATTTGGCAGCAGAAAGGGTATTCGTTGTAGCACCAGCACGTTTATTATTTTTATACACCCACTCAGCTACTGCACGTTCATCCGTTTTCAGGTAGGTCTTAAAATTACCTTCCCATCCATCCTTTGTGAAAACAAGTGGTTCAGATAATGTATTTTTCTGTTCAGGATAAAAGATCACAGTTCTGTCAAGAAGTTTTACCAATTGATGTGCCGTCTCGCTGAAAATTTCAGATTTATCCTTTGCCTGCTGTAATTTCCGGTTGGTTTCCAAAAGCACTTCCGTACGATAAGCTTTTTGTGCAGAATAACGAGCCTGTTCCTTTACCCGTTTTGTCAATGTACTAGCTATAAAAGAAGCCAACAGCATAACCAAAAAGGTAACAGGGTATCCCGGATCATATGCTAAAAAAGAAAAATAAGGATAAGTAAATAAATAATTGAACAGCAGTACACTTAATATAGATGCCACTGCGCTGTATATTTTCCCCTTTGTAACCATAGCATTGAACAAAACACCTAAAATATATACCATAATAATGTTTGATTCACTGAATCCAAGAGAGTCAAACCACAACCCAATCAAAGTACATACAAATAAAATACCTGCAGATTTAAAAATATCAGACAGCGATAACTCCAGGGGTTTTGTAAACTTATAAGTTCTAACATAAAAAGATGACTGTGTATCCGGAATAATATAAATATCAAGATTAGGTGCTAACGTAATCAACCTATCTACAAAATTGGTTTTTGCAAACCATTTTTTAACATGATTAGAACGTCCTATGACAATCTTTGATACCCTACTTGCTGTAGCATATTCTGCAATCTGTAAAGGAATATCTTCACCATACACTGTGGCAATCTGTGCGCTCAGCTGTTCAGCCAGCCGCAGATTTTCTCTCAGATTTGTCTTGTTTTTCGCCGATAATTCTTTGATTTCCGGTGTTTCCACAAGTAGTGCTGTAAATGTGCCGTGAAAAGCATCCGACATTCTCGCTGCTGTACGGATGACCTTAGCGTTGGAGGGCGCCGATGATAAACAGACTAAAATATGCTCATTGGCATAATGACTATTGTTTTTTAATTGTTCATTGTTTGATACCGCAACCCGGTTGACTTGATCTGCCGTCCGGCGTAAAGCAATCTCCCGTAAGGCAACCAACTTCTCTTTCGTAAAAAAATTGACAAGTGCTCTCTGTGCCTGTTCTTTCCGGTATACCTTCCCCTTATTAAGCCTATCAATCAAATCATCCGGTTCTATATCTACCAATTCCACTTGATCGGCGCTGTCGATCACACTATCTGGAATGCGTTCCATTACTGGGATTTCAGTACGTGAACGCATTCCAGATAGTGTGTTCGACAGCG
>ENA-UOOE01002728-UOOE01002728.1-fermentation-metagenome-genome-assembly--contig:-NODE-2728-length-12179-cov-3.841389_pt1 | contig 12179 bp, 11 predicted proteins | sample MGYA00245776_ERZ724021 | MGnify/ENA primary metagenome ERZ724021 (study PRJEB28704, sample SAMN03018321) | fermentation metagenome | biome: anthropogenic terrestrial biome; feature: soil; material...
TAATATAGAGGATTTAACTAGAATAGAAAATTTAAAGGAATTAGTTTCGGCAGCTGTGGATTTTGAATCCTATTCTGAGGATAAAAGTCTTTCTGCATTTTTGGAACAAGTAACTTTGGTTTCAGATATAGATAATTTTGATGAAGAGGCAGATACTGTAGCGTTGATGACAGTACATAGTGCTAAAGGGCTAGAGTTCCCAGTGGTATTTATGGTAGGTATGGAGAATGGAGTTTTTCCTGGGACACAATCTTTAGATAATGATGAAGAAATGGAAGAATCTCGAAGACTTTGCTATGTAGGTATAACTAGAGCAAAGGAAAAATTATATATGACTTCTGCAGAAAGAAGAATTATATTTGGAAGAACTGTAGCTTATGCTCAATCATGTTTTATTGATGAGATTTCACCAGAATTAAAGGAATTTGTAAGAGAAGGCAGAAAAAATTTAAATAGAGATAATTTTTATAGAAAGGACAGTGTATATTTAGATAAGCAATATTCACATTCTAATGCTATAGCTGTAGGCAATGGTAGTGAAAAAAAGCATTGCCATAATAATAAATTAACCTTGGAACAAGCTACTCCAGGGAAAAAAGTAAAGCATAGTAAGTTTGGAATAGGGACTATAGTTAGTGCCATTCAAAATGGTGATGATATAAAATTAACTGTAGCTTTTGATAAAATGGGCGTTAAAATACTCATGCTCAGCGTAGCTCCTTTAGAAGCTGTTTAGGGGAGGTTTAATAAAATTGTATGTTGAACAAAAAAAAGAAAGAATACATGAATTAATAGAGGAATTAATAGAAGAATTAAACAAATATGCTTATGAATATTATGTTTTAGATAATCCTTCAATATCTGACAAGGAATATGATAAAAAGTATGATGAATTGTTAAGATTGGAAAAGGAAACAGCATATATATTACCTTATTCTCCTACCCAAAGGGTGGGAGATAAGGTGTTGTCTGAATTTCAGAAGTATGTACATAAAGGAAGACTTTGGAGCTTAGATAAAGCTCAAAGTATTGAAATCTTGAGAGAGTGGCATAATAGAAATGAAAAGATAATACAGCAATATAATGACACTCATGAAGATCAACTTCCTAAAATATCCTATATTATAACAAAAAAGTTTGATGGGTTAACAATAAATTGCACCTATGATGAAAGCGGAGTTTTGACAAAGGCTGCTACTAGAGGTACTGGATTAATAGGTGAGGACATAACTCAGCAAGCTAAAACAATAAAATCCTTACCTCTAAAGATAAAAAATAGCCATTTTATTGAGGTTCACGGTGAAGCCATAATGACAAAAAAAGCTTTTCAGGAATATAATAAAACAACAGATATACCATTAAAGAATTTAAGGAATGGTGCAGCAGGGGCCCTTAGAAATTTAAACGTAAAGGAAACTGCCAGAAGAAACCTATCAGCATTCTTCTATGATGTTGGTTATAATGAAGGGGGAGCTTTTAAAAGTTATACGGAAATGCTTAATTTTATAAAAGAAATGGGTTTCCCTGTGGATCCATATATAAAGCATTGTAGTACAGTAGAAGAAATAGAAAAGGAAATAGAATATATAAATAGTATAAGAAATGATTTAGATTATGATATAGATGGTATTGTTATAGCAATAGATGATATGAAAACAAGGGATATTTTAGGATACACAATTAAATTTCCTAAATGGGCTATTGCTTATAAGTTTGAAGCAGAAGAAGCTACTACCACACTTTTGGATGTGGAATGGAATGTAGGCAGGAGTGGAAGGGTAACACCTACGGCTATTTTAGAACCTATTGAGTTTGCTGGAGTCACTGTAAAGAGGGCTACCTTAAACAATATGGACGATATAAATAGGAAAGGTGTAAAAATAGGAAGTCAAGTATTTATAAGGCGCTCAAATGATGTAATACCAGAGATAATAGGGGTCGTAGAGGAAAGCCTAGAAAATAGTAAAGAAATAGAAGTACCTAAATATTGCCCATACTGTGGCAGTGAGCTTATACAGCAAGGAGTTCACTATTTTTGTGAAAATACTTTATCCTGTAAACCTCAAATGGTTAAGAGTATAGTACATTTTGCTAGCAGAGAAGGAATGAATATAGAAGGGTTTAGCGAAAAGACTGCAGAACAATTTTTTGAAAAATTGAATATTAAGTCTATACCAGATCTATATAGGATAGAAAAAGAAGATTTATTGACCTTAGAAAAGTTTGGTGAAAAGAAAGCCAGTAATATTATTAATGCTATAGAAAAAAGTAAAACACCAGAATTATCCTCATTTATTTATGCATTGGGAATACCAAATGTAGGGAAGAAAACTGCTAAGGATTTAGTTAAACACTTTAGAAGTTTAGAAGGTATCCAAAGGTCTACATTTGATGAATTACTATCCATAAAGGATGTTGGTGAAATAGTAGCAAAAAGTATTATAGAATTTTTCAGACAGGAAAAAATAATAAAAAGTATGAATGAATTATTAGAACTTGGTATTACACCTGTAGTTGATAACTTAGAGGTAAAAGAAGAAAGTCCATTTATGAATAAGACCGTGGTTATAACAGGTTCATTACATAACTATACTAGAACAGATATAAAAGAGAAATTAGAATCTCTAGGGGCAAAAGTTTCCAGCAGCGTAAGTAAAAAAACAGATTTTGTACTAGTAGGTGAAGAACCTGGTTCAAAGTTTGACAAAGCTATGGAATTAGGTGTGAAAATTATAAATGAAGAAGAACTTGAACAGTTAACTAAAGGTTAAATTCCAATGGGAAGGTAGAATTGGAGGAGTTTATCATGCGAAAAACCATAGGAGTATTAGGATGGTGTACAGTATTTATAACTACTATAGCATTAATATTGACATTGCTTACCACTTGTCAATTTATCTATATTAAATACTTTAATAGTTATCTTACCTTGCAGTGGTGCATTTTCTTCACTATGATTGTATGGGCTATAAAACTAATAGACTTAAAAAGCAATATAAATAATAAAATAGTATATCCTGTATTATGTATGATTTTTGCAGTAGGTACAATGTTTTTTATATTTATGGGAGTATATTAAAGGGTAAAAGATATCAATGTGCATCAAAGGCTATTGATATCTTTTTATATGATTTTAAGTATATAAAAAATAATTTTTATGATACAATATAGGTGTTATTCACAAAATAGTATAACTTTATAATATTAAGTTTAAAATTATTGTATTAGTTAACATTTACTAATATATTATTTATTTTATAAAGAAAGTGAGGGAATAAAGTATGGCAGTTTCAAAAAAGGATGTAGAATATGTTGCTGAACTAGCTAGAATAGAATTAATGGAAGATGAAAAAGAGGGAATGATAGAGGACTTAAATAAAGTGTTAACTTATATGGATAAGTTAAATGAGCTAGATACAGATAATGTTGATATAATAGTTAATCCATACTATATTGAAAATAAATTTAGGGAAGATGAAGTAGAAGAATCAATGCAATTAAGTGACATAATGGAGAATGCACCAGAGAAACTTGAAGAATATATATTAGTTCCAACAATAATAGAAGGCTAGTTAGGAGGTATTATACATAATGGAGTTATATAACCTTACAGCTCATGAGCTGAAAGATATGATTAAAAAGAAAGAAGTAAAGGTTGAAGAAGTTGCCAGAAACTATGTAAATAGAATAGAGAAATTAGATCCAAAATTAGGAGCATTTTTATATACTGGAAAAGAAGAAGCTTTAACAATGGCAAAAAAAGCAGATGAAAAAATTGCATCAGGTGAGGAATTAAAGGGTTTAGGCGGAGTTCCAGTATCAATAAAAGATAATATAAGTGTAGCTGGTATGCAAAATACTTGTGCTTCAAAGATGCTAGAGGGATATACTGCGCCTTATGATGCTCATGTTGTGCAAAGAATAAAAGAGGAAGACGGTATAATTTTAGGCAAGCTAAATATGGATGAATTTGCAATGGGCTCTTCTACTGAAAATAGTGCTTATAAATTAACAAGAAATCCATGGAATACAGAGAGAGTTCCAGGAGGGTCTTCAGGTGGCTCAGCAGTTTCAGTAGCAGCATTAGAAACACCATTATCCCTTGGAACAGATACAGGTGGATCAGTAAGACAGCCAGCAGCTCTCTGTGGTGTTGTAGGACTTAAACCAACCTATGGAAGAATATCAAGATATGGGGCAGTGGCTTTCGGCTCTACTTTAGATCAGGTAGGGGTTCTTTCAAAAGATGTAGAAGATTGTGCACTTCTTACAGGGAATATTGCAGGATTAGATAGTAGGGATTTTACTACTGCTAACATACCTGTACCAGACTATAGTGCTTTTTTAAATAAAGACATAAAAGGAAAGAAAATAGGAATTCCAAAGGAATTCTTTGGAGAAGGCTTAGATAATAATGTGCGTAAAGCTGTAGAAGAAGCTATAAAAGTTTTAGAAAGCAATGGCGCAGAAGTTAAAGAATGTTCGCTACCATTAACAGACTATGCTCTAGCAGCTTACTATATTATATCTAGTGCTGAAGCATCATCAAATTTAGCTAGATTTGATGGAATAAGATATGGACATAGAACAGATAAGTATACAGATGCTGTTGATATATATTTTAAATCTAGAGATGAAGGCTTTGGAAAAGAAGTTAAGAGAAGAATAATGCTTGGAACATATGTATTATCTGCAGGATATTATGATGCATATTATAAAAAAGCTTTAAAAGTAAGAAATTTAATAAAAGGGGATTACCAAAGAACATTTAAAGAATTTGATGCCATAATATCACCAACTTCTCCAACAACGGCTTTTAAGATTGGTGAAAAGGTGGATGATGTATTGTCAATGTATTTATCCGACGTATATACTGTTCCAGTTAGTGTAGCAGGATTACCAGCCATATCTATACCATGTGGGATGGTTCATGGACTTCCAGTTGGATTGCAGGTGATAGGAAACTATTATAGGGAAGATACTCTTTTCAATTTAGCATATAGCTATGAGCAATCCACACAGTGGCATAAGATGAATCCTAATTTATAAGTTGTTGAGAAAAGGAGTGGAAAAGACAGATGGAATTTGAAGCAGTAATAGGTCTTGAAGTTCATGCAGAACTTTCTACAAAGACTAAGATATATTGTGGATGTACTACAGAATTCGGAGGCAAACCAAATACTCATGTATGTCCTATATGTTTAGGGCTTCCAGGTTCACTGCCTAAGCTAAATAAAAAGGTAGTAGACTATGGAATAAAAGCTGGTTTAGCTTTTAATTGTAAAATAAATAAAGTAAGCAGAATGGATAGAAAAAATTATTTTTATCCAGATTGCCCTAAAAATTATCAGATCACTCAGGATGAAATTCCACTTTGCAGTGATGGATATATAGAAATAGAATTACCAAATGGAGAAAAGAAAAAGATAGGTGTTGAAAGAATACATATAGAAGAGGATGCGGGAAAGCTTTTACACACTAAGGTAGGAACCTTAGTAGATTATAATAGAGCAGGTGTACCTCTTATAGAAATAGTTTCAAAATCTGACATAAGGACTACTGAAGAAGCTACATTATATTTGCAGAGATTAAAAAGTATTCTTTCATCTATAGATGTTTCTGATTGTAAAATGGAAGAGGGTTCATTAAGATGTGATGGAAATATTTCTGTTAGACCTAGTGGAAGCAATGAATTTGGAGTTAAATCTGAAATAAAAAATATGAACTCCTTTAAGGCTTTAGAGAAAGCACTTTCCTACGAATATGATAGACATATAGAAGCAATAAATAATGGAGAAAAGCTAGAACAAGAGACTAGAAGATGGGATGAAGCTAATAACGTTACTGCGCTTATGAGAAGTAAGGAAAGAGCAAATGACTATAGATATTTTCCAGAAGGAGATTTAGTTACTATAAATATATCTGATGAATGGATAGAAGAAATAAGAAAAACCATACCAGAGCTTCCTCATGAAAAAGCAGAAAGATTTGTAAAGGAATATGATATACCCAAATATGATGCAGGTGTATTAACATTAACCATGACAATGGCTAATTTCTTTGAGGAAACTGCTAAAGTTAGTGGAGATGCTAAGGCTGCATCAAATTGGCTAATGGGAGATATATCAAGATTATTAAATGAGAATGCTATGAGTGTAGAGGAGTTAAAGTTTACACCTGCACAATTAGCAGAATTAATTAAATTAATTTCATCGGGAACAATTTCAAACAACATAGGTAAAAAGGTTGTTGGAGAAATGTTTAAAACAGGAAAGTCTCCAAAATTAATAGTGGAAGAAAAAGGATTAATTCAGAATAATGACGAAGGAACTATACGTGACGTTGTAAAGAAAGTAATAGCTGATAATCCAAAATCCATAGAAGACTATAAAAATGGTAAGAAGAGAGCTATTGGTTTCTTAATAGGTATAGTAATGAAAGAAACAAAAGGGAAAGCAAACCCTCAGATAGTTAATAAACTTGTTAATGAAGAAGTTCAAAAATTTTAGCAGATAAAAGACCTTATGGAAATCCATAAGGTCTTTTATCTATACTTTGAAAACGTTTTTAGCTTTTTCTATATCATCATCCTTACATTTAATATCATTGTTTTTAGATAAGTTATAGATATGTAAATTGAGTTTTTCTAATAGATAATTTCTATATTTTAACTGATTAAATATTTGCTTTAAGGTTATAAAACTCCACACTGCAATTAAAGTTAATACACACATGGTTATTATGGCTAATATCTCTATAGCTAGGATCATATAAAATTCCCTCCATATTGCGAAAATTTCTAATATTATAATATAAGTTTAGTATATAACACAGTGCTCTATAAGTAAATGGCATAGCAATAAAAAAATATATTCAACATATAATGTAATATACTTAGTATTTCGGAGGGGGATATGGTAAACATATATAATAAAATATATTTTAAATTTAGAAAAAGAGAAGTTTGTAAAGCCAAAATTATTATGAAAAAGCTGGATTTAGGTAATATTGACAAAGGCATATCTAAAATATGTTGGAATAATGGTATAGAATATGAAGCAATATTAAAAAAACCAGAGACTCTTTTATTATTACTTAGAGGAAAGAAAGATGTTCTATTATTAAAATTTGTAAAAAAAGATATGATTTTTTTAGAGGAGTTTGAAAGCTATTTAGATGATTTATATAAATATGATGTGACTAAAGGGGTATATATAACTACTGGGGTATTTGAACAAAGAATAAGAGATAAATGCAGCTTTATACCAATGTATAAAAAAATTAAGTTAGTAGATAAATATAATTTTATAAAAGACCAGTTAGGTGTTAATGGAAAAGCTTTAGAAGTATTTAAGGAAAATAGATTTAAACTATATAAATACTTGCCAAATTAAATAAAAAGTTATTATACTTGATTAATTTTATGATGCAAGGCAATAATTATTAAGAGTCAGTAAATTATTATAGATAGTGGGAGAAATCCAATGAGAAAATTAGCCAGTATTTTTCTTGTTATAGCTTTTTTATTTAATGGTTGTGTAGAGAAAAAAACAAATGTAAATTACATTAAAAATAGGAATTATCCTATATATGGAGTAAGTGAGTTTCCTAAGGACTTAATATTACTTGATAATTTAAACATGGGATATAATGACATATTAATCTCATTATTTGAAGGGCTAGTAAAAGCGGATTCTTCTGGTAAAATAATACCGGCTTTAGCAGAAAGCTGGAATATAAATAATAACAATACAGTATATACTTTTAAAATAAGAAATAATGCAAGTTGGAATAATGGTGATAAAATAACCTCAAAAGATTTTGTAGTTTTTTTTTCTCAAATATTGAATAGTAATGTAAAAAATATATACGATTACCAGCTATTTCATATATTTGGGGCAGAAAATTATAGAAAAGGAAAAACAGATTTTAATAAGGTTGCTATTAATAGTGTTAATGATGAAACATTAGAGATAAGATTAAATACTCCATGTAATTATCTATTAGATATACTATCTAATCCAATATACTCATTGAGGAAAATAGATAACAACCTGAAAAATTGGATTATTAATTATGATAAATTGCTTTATTCTGGACCATATAGAATTAAGCATATTAAAGATGAAGAAATGGAGATTGAAAAAAACTTATTTTATTGGGATAAGGACAATGTTGTAAGCAATAGGATTATAATAGAAAATAATGAGAATAGGGAAAATTCCTTAGCTGCTTTTCAATCTTCCAAAATTGACTTCCTTGTATCACCACCTTTAAGTGAAATAAAATCCTTAAAAACTAAAAATCAGATTATGCAAATACCATCTAATTCAGGTAAAGCCTTAGCTTTTAATTTTAAAAGTGAGAAGGTTAAGGATAAGGAATTAAGAATGGCCATAAATAATTGCATAGATAGGGAAAATATATGTGGTAATATATTAGATGATACGGGTGAACTATGGAAATTTGGTATGACAGATAACAAGGGAAATGTTAATAGTAATGATATAACCAATAAAGGAAAAGCTTTTAAGGAAAATTTGAAGCTTATATGTGGCAATAGTATAGAGAATAAGAAGATAATTGAAGAAATAAAAAAAGATTTAAAAGAAAAATTAGATATAGATTTGGACATAATTTTTTATGAAGAAAATGATTTTATAAATAGGTTAAAAGAAAAAGAATATGATGTAGCACTTATAAATATCCCAAAGGAATATAAAAATTCTATATGCTGCTATGAAAAGTTTTTGCAAAATAATAGTTTTAATTTTATTAGTTACAAGAATAGCAATTATGAAAATATCATTTATAGAGCAAAAATAGAAACAAATGAAAGGAATCAAAAAGAATTATTGACAAAAGCAGAAAAAATATTAATCAATGATGTGCCCATTATACCTTTATATATTGAAAAAAATATTATATGCAAAAATGAACAAATATATAATGTGCAAACCAATTACAATGGCAATATATTATTGAGTAGGATATCCTTTAGCAATATGTAAAATAAAAGCTTCCCAGCTATATGTTCTGGGAAGCTTTTTTATTAGATTTTCTTTTTACAAAATAGGCACAATTATGCTGAAAATTAATGCTATTAGAAAATGAGGATACATTATCCAAAGTACATGTTCCATTGTTACAGTATATACAATTTTCAGAGCAATTTATGTTCATCATGATTTATACCTCCTTATAATAGAGCGTTCTTGATGAAGTATAAAATGCTTGTGCTTGTACTGATAATAATATTATATGCAAATATTATATTATTATTTTATTAAATTATTTACTTTATAGGTAACAATTATTGCATAGATATATTGTAAAGAAAAAAATAAGCATATTTTTGTTACTATAGAAGGAGGTTTTACCTTGTTTAAATTCATGTTTCCTTTCACTAAAAGTAATGTTTTTTATAAATATTGATGCTAAATTAATATTCTCAGGAGTTGGAATAGATGACATTCTAAAATCTTGTTCTTCCAACAAATCATCAGAATTTAAAGAAAAATTTTTATACCTTTCTCTATCATCTAGACTAGGAGTTTCAGGCCAACTCAATATTATGCCGGAATTTACTAATTGCTTTTTAAAAATACTAGATATAATAGGTGAAGAGTTATCTTCACATTCATTAGTATTTAAGAAGAGACACATAATATATAAACAGATTTCTGTTGGTGAAAATTTAAAAGGGTCTCTCTCGTTGTTTTTTACAATAATTCCAAGTTCGTCATTATAAAATTTTAGCAACTCTAAATATAATTTATCTACTGTATCTTTATATATAATATAACCTGTATTTTTATATGAAAGAAAAGAACTTATATAATAAATACATATATTTTCTAACTTTGTCTCAGTGATAAATGAAGCATTACTAAAAAAGTTTTCATTAATTAATTCAAATAGATCTAACATTAATATCTTAGCATTTTCATTTTTAGAATATTTGTAAAAGATATTTAATCCTAAGGAAAGTTTTAATAATTCTTCAAAAGAAAGAGCATAAAGTTCCTCTTTAAATTCTATAAACATATTCAGTATGTCAAGGGAAAAGTTTTTATACTCCACACTTTCCTTTGAATCATCTTGCAAAGAACTTTTATAAAAGGCTGCCATTAATATTGCTTGATCTGAAAACTTGAATTTATCTTCTTTTATTTCTAATTTAAGTTCATTTGATGAGGAATCGGAAATGTCAATTTTATCTACGAATACTCCCTCTTCATTTCTCATGTTAGATGCATAAAATTGAAGCTGCCTTTTAGCTAGATTAGCGTAAATTATGCTTAATGCATATTTTGAATCATCTATGTTCTTGAAAAAGTCATAGTAATCAGTAAGTTCTAATAATGATAATGTCATAAAAGCATTAGTGTCTATATTTATTTCCTTCTTTGCTTTTTCATCACTCCAATAAAGTTTATCATTTACGCTTTTTAGCTTTGGGTTGGATTTTTTGTATATACATAATAAAGGGTAAGAAGATTTTAATATATTTGTATCTAGATCAGATAGTTTTTTACTTTTTAATTCTTTTGTATTAATTATGATACCGCATTTAGAATTAAATATTATGTTTTTCATTGATTCTTTGGATAGATGGAATAGCTGATTTTTTATATTGTTCTGATTTAAACTATTTAGTCTTAGAAATGGACCTATATATTTCAAACACAACACCTACTAAAAATTAATCCTTATATAAATAATATGATACATATTTAGAAATAGTGCTATGTAATTTTTATTATAGACAATAAAATTATTCGCTAGTAAAATAAAAAATGATGACAGAATAAAAAGTTTAATTTGAAATTTTTTAATAATAAGAAATTATTCTATAATTATGGTATAATATAAATTTCCAGGCAATTTTATTGTATAATTATGTTGAAAATAAATATTTTTAATCAGGATGGTGAATTAGATGAAAAAATTGATTTTAGCTAGTAATAATGAAAATAAGATAATAGAAATTAAAGATATATTGTCACCATTAAATGTTCAGGTTATTTCCTTAAAAGAAGCAGAAATTAATGTGGAGGTAGAGGAAGATGGAAAGACCTTCATGGAAAATGCCTATAAAAAGGCAAAAGAGATATTTGATATAGTCAGTGACAAGGATTATATGGTATTGGCAGATGATTCAGGATTAGCTGTGGATGCCTTAGGAGGAGCACCAGGTGTTTATTCCGCAAGATTTTCTGGAGAACATGGAAATACTAAAAAAAATAATGAAAAGTTATTAAGATTAATGGAGAATATAAAGGATAGAAGGGCAAAATTTATATGTGCTATGGTATTGATTGTTGATGAAAAGAATACTATCAGAGTTCAAGGGGAAGTAGAAGGAGCAATCTTAGAGGAAGAAAGAGGAAAAGATGGCTTTGGATATGATCCCCTCTTTTATGTTCCTCAATATAATATGACTTTTGGGGAAATGGATTCAAAGGCTAAAAATTCAATAAGTCATAGGAAAAAGGCTCTAGTAGATTTGGAAGAAGAACTTAGGAAATATTTACAGGGGGAATAAAAGTGTTAATAGGAGTTGTTAGCGATACGCACAGACATACATGGATAATAGAAAGAGTAATGGAAAAACTTCAGAATATAGACCTATTAATTCACTTAGGTGATAATACACAGGATATAAAGGAATTTCATAGGTTTTATAGTGGCAGAATTATAAATGTAAAGGGCAATTGTGATTACTCTAGTACTATACCTTCAGATATAATTGAAGAAATTCAGGGTCAGAAATTTTTTATAACCCATGGGCATCATTATGATGTAAAGCACAGTTTATCTAGATTGAAATATAAGGCTATAGAAGAACAAGCTAATGTAGTTTTATTTGGGCATACTCATGTTTCCCAAATTGTATATGAAGATGGTATATGGTTTATAAACCCTGGAAGCCCTGTATTATCAAGGGATGGATTTAATAGTGTGGCTCTTATAGAGATAAAAGATGGTAAAGTAAATGCCAGTATTAAGGCTATAAGATAAAAAAATAAAAAAAAAGTTCAAAAATTCTATTGACGGATTCTAAAATATCGTGTAGAATAATCTATGTCGTCGGGAGTTAATAATGAATTCCCGACGAAATTAATCGGGGTGTGGCGCAGATGGGAGCGCGCGTGGTTTGGGACCATGAGGTCGCA
>ENA-UOOE01002732-UOOE01002732.1-fermentation-metagenome-genome-assembly--contig:-NODE-2732-length-12165-cov-4.626012_pt1 | contig 12165 bp, 10 predicted proteins | sample MGYA00245776_ERZ724021 | MGnify/ENA primary metagenome ERZ724021 (study PRJEB28704, sample SAMN03018321) | fermentation metagenome | biome: anthropogenic terrestrial biome; feature: soil; material...
CATAAGATATATAAAATTAATCTTTCCATGAGCAAAGGACGAAGTTTAAATATAAATTATTTTTCTATAAATAAAAATGACTTAACTATGAGAAAAGTGGATCCTTATGATTTAATATTTAAAGAGGGTGCCTGGCATATAATAGGATATTGTCATATGAAAAATGATGTAGAGAATTTTCAATTGGATAGGATAAAAAGTTTGAAAGTAAGTAATGATATATATATGAGACCACATACTTTTTCTTTAAAAGATTATTTAAATAATCATTGGGGATTATTTGTTGAAGATAAAATAAAAATAGTAATAAGATTTGATAAAGAAATAGCCAGTTTTATTCAACATACCAAATGGCATGTGAATCAGATTATAGATGAATTACAGGGAGGAAGTATATTATTTAGCTTATATGTAGATGATATTAAAGATGTAAAACAGTGGATACTGGGATTTGGAAAAAATGCAGAAGTAATTGAACCTAAAGTACTAAGAGAAAGTATCAAATTAGAAGTAGAAGAATTATATAAAAAATATTATAATTTTTAATTTATGTGAATACTTTATTCCTATTTGGATATTATAATAAATGTAATTGGAGATATAATTCTCCTTTACATCAGATAATAAGTGTTATTTGATGTAATAACCCCCCATCCCCCTTGGGACCGCATTAAACGGTCCCTTTTATTTTTACTTTTGTTTGTACATGGAAGCAATTCTAAAATAATAATTATCTTTACTGTTTTTATCCGGTGTTAATGTTAAATCCAATGTGTAGTTCTTTACTATACTATTATCAGAATTGGATATACCTCTGAAATTTAGCGTCCAACAGATCTCTGATATGTTCCCATTATTATCACATTTATTTTCTTTAAACAATGCATCTTGAAATACATAGGAATTATTTTCTCCCGACAGATTTCCTATCAAGGACATGTCCTCTTTAGATATATCAGATGAAAATATACTGTTTGGTTTATAGGACTCACTTTCGGGAAGACCTTCAATGAGTTTTATGAATGTACATATGGTATCTTTGCCTATAAAAGTTTTATTGGTATCATAGCTATAATTTGTAAATTTATAATTCAAAAAAATGTAATTTGAAAAAGCTATGGTATTTCCTTGAATTTTACCAGATATAACCTTTGGAGTTTTATTATTTTTACAATCTATAAATCCCAGTATGTTATTAGAATTAGAGAGAACATTATCGAAATTATTATTATGGAATATAAAAACACGTTGTAATGGTTTGTTTTCTTTGGAACCTTGTATAAATATTTCTGGAATCTTATTTCTTGATACGTCCATAAGAGTAACTCTTATGGGCCAATAGGGAGAATAAGTTTCAATTATAGGAGAATTTTCATCTGTTTTAAAACTAAAGGTTTTATTGTTAATTGTTACTTCCATTAAGTAATTGTTATCTACCCGGGTAACAGATAATATATCATCTTTTCCGTCTCCATTAAAATCTGCCTTTATATTTTTATTATTGGAAATAATATTGGATGTAGGAGAAGTTTTGGATGTTATAAAAAGTATAAATAATATTGTAAATAACAATATTAATATTACAAGATATATATGTGTCTTTTTTAGAAATAGTACCCTGAATTTCATGAATTTCACCTCCATTTAATTATATGAATGTATTATATATTTAATTATTATGTATAAAATAAATTTGTAGAATATTAATATTGAATTTGATCTGTATCTTATTAAAAAGTGAGATGAGGAAAGGTATGGTTTATAAGAATAAGAGCATAGCGATTTTATTAATTATAATATGTGCATTTAATTTATATGCCTGTGGTAGAAAAGAAGAATCTTCAAAAAATGAACAGATAAATTTATATATAGGTGTAAAAGATAAGGAATCTTTAAATATAATAAAGTTTTTAACAGATGAATATAAAAAGGAAAATCCTAAAACTCAACTTGATATAAATAACGCCATAGGGGGTAAAATAGAAGAGGACATAAGTGAAAGTAAGGATATAGATGTTGTATTTACTTCTAGAAATGATATGTTGAAATTAGTTAGAAAAAGTCTTTTATCTAATATGTGGAATTTATATGAAAAAAATAATTTAAGTAATAGATATTATACTGTAGCAAAATCCTATGGTCGGTTTAATGATAGATATTATGGAATTTCTATTATTCCCTATACAGTAGAGATAATATTTAATAAAGAAGCTTTTAATAAATTAAATTTAAAGGTACCAAGTACAATAAGTGAAGTAGAGACAACTTTAAAATCCCTTAATTCTTCATCACAGAGAGTGCCTGTAGTATTAAATGAAGGAATGGATATAAATAATACCATATTTTCTATTATATTAAATAATATGATTCCAATGAGAAAACTTGAAAATATATATGATAGTAGTCCTTCAGAATATAAACAATTAAGTCAGGTTCAAAAAAGTTTTGATGTTCTGGAAGATCTAGTAAAAGGTGGATATATAGATGAAGATACTTTTGAAATAGGTAATGAGAGTACTATAGAGAAATTTAATAGAAATGATATTCCGATGATTATAGCATCTTCTTATTATGCAAATAAGTTTGACAATCCTAATGTAGAATGTTTAAGGTCTTATGATCTAGAAGGCAAGAATAAATTAAAAGTTCCAATTATGTCAGATGTTATAGTAAGTATTCCTATGAATAGTGAAAATAGAGATGTAGTAGATGATTTTGTAAAGTTCATATTTAGTGATGGTATTCAAAAAAAGCTATCTGGCAAAGGATTTGTGACAGCCAACAAAAATGCCAATACTTCTAGAGAAGGAGTTAAAAAAACTGTAGTAGAACATTTACAAAATAGTACAGAAGATAATATTAGTTTTATATATAACATACCAGAAAATTTCACAAATAATATATCTTCTAAAATAGACAGTATACTTTCAGGAAAATATACTGATAATGAGTGGAATGAAGTGGTGGATGAATCTTATTAGAAGAATAGGGGCATAGAGTGATTATTCCCACTTTAAATGGGGTATTAAATAAGTACAGTCTTCGGAAAAGGTAGGCAGTTACTTGTGTTTATTTAAAACAGTAACTGCCTTTAGCAATCTCAAGCAACTTATTGATGGGTTTTATTTTTGCCGCAATCTTTACATATTCCATAAAAATAAACTTGGTTGCTTATTACCTCATAATCAACACAATCTTTAATTTTGTCGTTTAAACTTGTAAAACAAACTCCTTCTACATCATTGACTTTTCCGCAGCATAAGCACTGTATATGAGAGTGAGGAGAAGTATTTCCATCATATCTGAAGTTCCCTTCACCTACATTGATTTCCTGAATTAAATTTACCTCAACTAGCGTTTTTAATGCTTTGTATATAGTTGCCAGGCTCATAGTAGGGTAGTTTACCTGAAGGGTTTTATATATGGTCTCAGCAGATGGATGTTCTTTAGTAGATTGTAGATACTTATATACTGCAATTCTCTGAGGAGTAAGTTTCAGTTTTTTTTCTCTAAATATAGAAGTTAAGTTATTCATATGCACCACCTTCATTCTGGATTAATTATAATTATATAATAAAAATTATTGTTTGTCAAAAATAATCTATAAGTAATGATTTTCAAAATTGTAAAATTATCATATAATTTGTCATAAATATTTTAAGCATATGTAAATTTGTATATACTACATTGTTATAATATAATAAATAATATCAGTATTTGATTAATTATGGAAAGGTAAATTATTATGAAAGAACTTTTAAATGATTTCTTTTTAATACTTCAATTATTAACTAGAATTCCAATCAACGGAAATTTATTTTGCAATAAAGAAAATTTTAGAAGAGGAGCTAGCTTTATGCCTCTTGTAGGAGTAATAGTTGGGGGAATACAATGGATTACATATAAGTTATGTATAGGTATATTTTCGCTAAATATTTCTATTGTTATTGTGATTTTAATGGGAATAATACTTACAGGTGCATTGCATATAGATGGGCTGGGGGATATGTGTGATGGTTTTTTTGCTTTTAAAGATAAAGATAAAATAATAGAAGTTATGAAAGACAGTAGAATAGGAACCTATGCCTGTTTAGCTATAATAACAGATATACTTTTAAAATATAGTTTTTTTTGTTTTATAGTACCCTCATTTTCTTTAGTAATAGTAATTGTACCTGTTATAGCTAGATTTTCAATAGTTTTTATAGCGTTTATAGGAAAACCAGCTAAAAGTACGGGTTCTGGAAATTTATTTATAGGAAATATAGGTAGGTGGGAACTTTTTCTGGCTGCTTTCATAACAGTAATTACTTTGTTCTTTTTAATGAATATGAATTTTATATATGTGATTATGCTAATATTTGCTGCACTACTTATGTCACTTTTAATTAATGTATTCTGTAATAGAAAAATAGGAGGGCTTACTGGAGATTTATTTGGAGCAAATAATGAAATAATAGAAATACTTACTATGGCCATATTATGTGTTATAATTACAAGGTAGATTAAGGTAGATTATAGTTTAGTTAAGTACTGATTAAAGGGAGATAAATAAAAATGACCTATAAAAAAAATATATGTATGATTTTCACTGCAATCATGGTGGTTTGCGTAATTTTTTTGTGCTCATGTGTGAATAATTATTCTTCTGTAGAACCCATTTCAAAAACTGAATACATGTTAGGTACTATATGTACTATAACTGTTTATGATGATAAAAGGGAGGCAGTTATAGATGCAGCTTTTAATAGAATTAAAGAAATTGAGAATAAGATGAGTGTGAATAAATCTGGTACGGAATTAGATGCAGTAGCAGATTATGCCGGTAAAAATTTTGTTAAAGTATCAGACGATACTTTCTATGTCTTAAAAAAAGGGAAGTACTATTCACAGAAATCATCAGGAGCTTTTGACATAACTATTGGACCTTTGGTAAAACTTTGGGGAATAGGCACAGACCACGCTAGACTTCCATCCCAACAGGAGATCAATGAAAAAAAAGTATTAGTCAACTATGAGGATCTTATATTAGATGAAGAAAATAAGAAGGTAATGTTGGCTAAATCAGGAATGTCTTTAGATTTAGGAGGGATAGCTAAAGGATATTCGGCAGACGAAGCTGCCAGAATATTAAAAGAAAAAGGGGTTAAGCATGCTATTATAAATTTAGGAGGAAATGTAGTGGTTATAAATAATAATATAAATGGCAAACCCTGGAATATAGGAATACAGAATCCTTTTGAAGCTACAGGGAAAGAAGTGGGAACTATAAAAGTTACTAATAAGACTGTAGTGACTTCAGGCATATATGAAAGATATCTGGAGGAGAATGGTAAAAAATATCATCACATATTAAATCCATTTACGGGGTATCCTATGGATAATAACCTGGCGAGTGTTACTCTAGTTACCAATGTTTCTATAGATGCAGATGCCATGACCAAAAACATATTTTATCTAGGAGTAGATAAGGGAATGAAGTATGTGAAAACAATACAAGGTTTAGATGCCATATTTATAACTAAAAATAAAGAAATATATATTACAGATGGATTAAAAAACAATTTTAATGTGGATGATTCCAGTTTTAAATTGATGAATATTAAATAATAATCTTTTTCATTAGAAAAGTTATTTTAATCTTGATATGATGTGATTTTAGTATTAAAATAGATAATAATTATAATTAAATAGTTAACTATATACTTAGTAAAAAATTATTAAAGAGAGGTTAATATTATGGATAAAATTAATAAGGATACTACTGTAGGTGAAGTAATAAGAATGAATCCTGCAAATGCTCAGACACTTATGAATTTTGGAATGGGATGCGTGGGTTGCCCTTCTGCACAATCTGAGACATTAAGGGAAGCTTCCCTAGTGCATGGAATAGATCTAGAGAGATTGATTAAAGCATTAAATGACAGTAAAAACTAAATAAGAAGTTAAAAGCAGATAGGATAATTTAATTCCTATCTGTTTTACATTCTACTGTTTTATAAAAAGAACAGTTTTTACAATTATTATTACAGGATTCTAAGTGAATCATACATTCTGTATTTTTTAAAGAATGTTCTATTTCTGTTTCTATTTTATCACAAATATTATGGGCATTTTTTACAGACATATTTTGTGGAAATACCAGATGAAGATCTACATATCGCTTATCTCCTGATTTTCTAGTTCTTAACTTGTGGAAATCACAGTATCCGAAGTTGTATCTATTTAAAATTGTGGTTATGATTTCAATTTCCCTATCACATAACTTTACATCTACTAAAGGGTCAAATGCAACTTTTAGCAGGACAAAGGCCTCTTTCAAAATAAATAAAGCTACGAATATAGCTATTAGCGGATCTAAAAAGTGAAGATCTGTAATCCATATAAAAAATAATCCCAAGCCTACTCCTAAAGAAGTATATACATCAGTTTTAAGATGAAGAGCATCTGCCTCTAGTGCTATGGAATCCACTTTTTTTGATGTGCTATATAATTTTTTAGATACTAGATAATTTATACCTGCAGATAAAAACATAACTATAAAACCTATATTTGATGAAATAACCTCCTGTCCATTTACTAATTTTTTAGTAGATTCTATTATTATCCACAAAGATGCTATAAATATCAGTACTGCCTCTAATACACCAGATACATTTTCAAATTTACCATGTCCGTAGGGGTGCTGTCTATCTGCAGGTTTAGATGATATTTTCACAGAAAAAAATGCTATTATGGATGCAGCTAAATCCATAGTAGAGTGTATGGCTTCTGATATAATACTAACCGAACCGGTGGATAATCCTACTACTAATTTCATACCAATTAATCCGGTATTTGATAAAATAGAAAGCCTAGCCACTTTTACTTTTTCTTTCACTTAAAACATCTCCCTTTAAGTTCAATAGTTATCAAATGATAAATAACAATACCTATATAATAGAGTAAAAATTCTTATAAGTCAATAGATTAATGCCTTGATATATTTTATCAATTGATAATGAAATTAATTTAGGTACTATTTCATGATATATAATTTAGCTGCCTATATAGTATATGTGAAATAGCTTGTTTTGATTAAGCTATTTGAAAATAAAATGTTTTTATGGTTTATATGCATGAGAATTTATATATTTCAAATAATAGATAAAAGAATATATAAAAAGGAGGGTAACAAATTATGGTTAAGATTAAGAAGACTATGGATGGGAATGAAGCGGCAGCTTATGCTTCTTATGCCTTTACAGATGTAGCTGCTATATATCCAATTACACCATCTACACCAATGGCCGAAGGGGTAGACGAATGGGCCGCCCATGGGAAAAAGAATATTTTTGGTCAGACTGTTAAAGTAGCTGAAATGCAGTCAGAAGCAGGAGCTGCAGGAGCAGTGCACGGTTCTTTAATAGCAGGTGCATTAACTACTACATATACCGCCTCGCAGGGACTTCTGCTTATGATTCCCAATATGTATAAGATGGCAGGAGAGCATTTGCCTGCAGTATTTCATGTAAGTGCCCGTGCAGTTGCAGCACATGCACTTTCAATATTTGGAGATCACCAGGATGTTATGGCCTGCAGGCAGACTGGCTTTGCACTCTTAGCATCTTCTAATGTTCAAGAGGCCATGGATTTAGCTTTTGTGGCTCATTTAAGTGCTATAAAAGCTAAAGTACCATTTTTGCATTTTTTTGATGGATTTAGAACTTCTCATGAATATCAGAAAATAGAAGTTATAGATTATGAAGATATCAAATCTCTAGTAGACTATAATGCAATACAGGAATTCAGAGATAGGTCCTTAAATCCAGAACATCCTACAGTCAGAGGTACCGCCCAAAATCCAGATATATACTTTCAAAGTAGAGAGGCTTCAAACAAATTTTATGATAAAGTGCCTCAAATTGTAGAAAGATATATGGAGGAGATAAACAAGATAACGGGAAAAAATTATAAACCTTTTGAATATTATGGACACAGGGAGGCTGAACATGTAATTGTGGCTATGGGCTCCGTATGTGATACTATAGAAGAAAGTATAGATTATTTAATGGGAAAAGGGAGAAAAGTGGGATGTATAAAAGTACATCTTTACAGACCTTTTTCAGAAGTACATTTTTTGAGGATATTGCCTTTAAGTGTTAAAGTTATTTCAGTGCTGGATAGGACCAAGGAACCAGGCTCCATTGGGGAACCTTTATATTTAGATGTATGTAAAGTATTTTATGAAAGAGATAATAAACCTTTGATATTGGGTGGGAGATATGGACTTGGATCTAAAGATACTACCCCTTCTCAAATATTAGCTGTATTTGAAAATATGATTGCCAATGAACCAAAAAGAAGATTTACTATTGGAATAATAGATGATGTAACTAATACTTCTCTTAAAGAGAAAGGAGTGGTAGAAACCACTCCAGAGGGAACTATAAGCTGCAAATTTTGGGGGTTAGGTTCGGACGGTACTGTAGGAGCAAATAAATCTGCCATAAAAATAATAGGAGATAATACGGAGCTTTATGTTCAGGCCTATTTTTCTTATGATAGTAAAAAGTCTGGAGGAACTACTGTATCCCATTTAAGATTTGGTAAAAAATTTATAAAATCTCCTTATCTTGTACACAGCGCAGACTATGTAGCCTGTCATAATAATTCTTTTATATATAATTATAATATATTAAAAGGATTAAAAAAGAATGGGACTTTTGTGCTTAATTGTCCTTGGAAGGAAAAAGAATTGGAAGAAAGACTTCCAGCGTACATGAAAAAATATATTTTTCAAAATAATATAAAATTCTATACTATAGATGCGGTCAAAATTGCAAGGGAAATCGGTCTCGGCGGAAGAATAAATATGGTAATGCAGGCAGTGTTCTTCAAATTGGCTAAGGTAATACCTATAGATGAGGCCCTTAAATATTTAAAAGAATCCGTAGAAAAAACCTATGGAATAAAAGGTAAAAATATAGTAGAAATGAATAAAATGGCAGTAGATAAAGCTATAGAAGCTCTTGTAAGGGTGGATGTACCTGTAAGTTGGATAAATGCAAGGGAGTATGACAGTAAACCTGGTGATATTCCATATTTTGTAAAAAATATTCAAAAGCCTATGGCAAGAAATGAAGGAGATGATTTACCTGTAAGTGCATTTTTAGATAGGGCAGATGGAGTCTATCCCCTTGGAACAACGGCCTATGAAAAAAGAGGCATAGCTGTAATGATACCAGAATGGCAAATTGATAAGTGCATCCAGTGTAATCAGTGTGCAATGGTTTGTCCTCATGCCACCATAAGATCTTTTCTTTTAAATGAAGAAGAAGTAAAAAATTCACCACAGGGATTCCAAAGCAAAAAAGCCTTAGGCAGCGGATTAGATGGATTGAATTTCAAAATACAGGTAAGTCCTATGGATTGTACAGGATGTGGAAATTGTGCAGATATATGTCCTGCACCTGGAAAAGCACTTGTTATGAAACCTTTAGAGGAGAAAGTTGAGGTTGAATCAGAGAATTGGGACTATGCATTAAAAATAACTCCAAAGGAAGATTTAATAAATAGAAATACGTTAAAGGGAAGTCAGTTTATAAGACCTCTTCTAGAATTTAATGGAGCTTGTCCAGGATGCGGAGAAACTCCTTATATAAAACTGCTTACACAATTGTTTGGTGAAAGAATGATGATCGCGAATGCTACAGGATGTTCTTCTATATGGGGAGCAAGTGCACCTTCCATAGCTTATACTAAAAATTCAAATGGAAAAGGACCTTCCTGGGGAAATTCACTATTTGAAGATAATGCAGAATATGGTTATGGTATGTTCTTGGCAGTAAAGCAAATGAGAGAAAGATTGAAGTTTATTATGACTTCTTATCTGAAAGATTGTAAATATGATAATATAAAAGAAGCCTTTAATGAATGGCTTAATACCATGGAAGAGGGTAATTTAAAAAAAATAACTTCAGATAAAGTGGTAAAAGCCATTAAAAATTACGACTATTTAAAAGATCCTATATTAAAAGAAATAATTGACAGGAAAGATTATCTGGCTAAAAAGTCCCATTGGATAGTAGGTGGAGACGGATGGGCTTATGATATTGGATTTGGGGGTGTAGATCATGTATTGGCTTCAGGAGAAGATGTGAATCTATTTGTAATGGATACAGAGGTTTATTCAAATACAGGAGGTCAGTCTTCTAAAGCAACTCAAACTGGTGCTGTAGCAAAATTTGCAGCTTCAGGTAAGGTGACTAAAAAGAAAGATTTAGGTCTTATGGCAATGAGTTATGGATATGTATATGTAGCCCAGATTTCCATGGGCGCTAATATGAATCATACTATAAAGACAATAGTAGAAGCTGAAAATTATAAAGGACCATCTCTTATAATAGCTTATTCACCATGTATAAATCATGGTATAAAAACAGGGATGGGAACTAGTATGGCTGAAGAGAAAAAAGCAGTGGAGTGTGGATACTGGCATTTATATAGATTTAACCCTGCGCTAAAATTAGAAGGTAAAAATCCTTTTGTTTTAGATTCTAAAGAACCGTCATCTTCTTTCAAGGAATATATAGATGGAGAAGTAAGATTTTCTTCATTAAAAAGTATTTTCCCAGAAAGAGCAGAAGGATTGTTTAGCCTATCAGAAAAAAATGCCAGAGATAGATATGAAATATATAAAAAATTGTCCCAAATGTAAAAATAGATTAAAGGCCGTTTTAAAACGGCCTTTAATCTATTTTTCATTATTGTCTACCCATTCTTTAGCATTTTCAACTTCTATTTTATTCGGTAAGGGTACTTTTGAAGTTGGCTTGGTTTTATATATATTTGCCCAGGAGGCTGTTTGGTGATTTTCTACAATTGGTTGTTTGAGTTTCTGCTTATTTTTTGACATGATTTTTATCACCTCTATATATAGTATTTTCGAAAAATCATAACATATAAGTGGAAAAATTTGTAGTGAATCAACTGCTTTTTTTGATATTTATCCTCCTAAAGTTATATCTTGATGTTTATACCATTTAAGAGCCTGCATTAAATGTTCGGGTTTAAAATCTGGCCAGTAATCGTCTATTATATAAAAATCTGAGTATACTGATTGAACAGGAAGGAATCCGCTGAGTCTTCTTCGGCCTCCCCAGCGTATAATTAGATCTATTCTAGTTATATCACTGGAATTTAGATTACACATAATGGAGGATCTGTTTGTAGTTCCAAGATTTTTTACATTACTTAGATCCCATTCCCAACCGTAATTTACTAAAAAATTTATTTTGATCCCGCCTTTCCCAAATTTCTTTCTAACAGTATAGGGAAGAAGTGATTTAGGGAACATAGGAGAATCTAAATTTCCTACTACTAAAAGGGAAGCATTTTCTTTAGACAACATTTTTACAGCGTCTATGCATGCTTTAGTGAATGCTTTGGTTTGTAGAGCAGGACGTTTTGTATTATCTGTGGTAAACCCATAATAAGTTAATTCTTTTATACCTAATTTTTCGCATAATTTAAATAACTCTATGCCAGGCTTTAAACCAAAATTATAGCCATTTTCCTTTGCCATACCATTTTTAAGTGCCCATCTCCTATTTCCATCTGGAATTATTCCTATGTGAGCTGGCATTGACATTTCTTAGTCCTCCTTTTTACTTAAGACATCTGAAAATGAATAACAAGTCAAAAGTGGTAAGACTATTTTCCATAAGACAAGGAAGTAGGTTTCTTTGATAGTGGTGCTATCATAGGGTTCTGCTGACGCAGTATTATGGAAAATGGGCTACTGTACTGACTAGTTATTTATTTGAAAATGCCTAAGTATATCTTTAAAACAATACTTTAAATTATTGCCAATACACTATCAGATTATTCTAAAAAGATATAATTTAAATTTTATTCTGTAACATATGTTACGGACTATAAGTATTGGGACTGCTAAAATAAAAAATAACATCAAGTGAAATTTTAATTATACGTTTTAGGAGGGAAAATATATGAATACTAATATGTTTTGTTTTCAGTGACTAATGTAAATTTTGACGAAGATAGATTTGTAGAACTTATAAAAAAAGCTAACCATATAAAGTCCCAACTTATAAATATGGCAGGCAATATAGATGTGCCAGAGGATGCAAAATATATGGCACCTGTTGAAAAAGAAAATAT
>ENA-UOOE01002735-UOOE01002735.1-fermentation-metagenome-genome-assembly--contig:-NODE-2735-length-12160-cov-24.054853_pt1 | contig 12160 bp, 9 predicted proteins | sample MGYA00245776_ERZ724021 | MGnify/ENA primary metagenome ERZ724021 (study PRJEB28704, sample SAMN03018321) | fermentation metagenome | biome: anthropogenic terrestrial biome; feature: soil; material...
AAAATACTTGAAAAATGTAATTATTTTTCTAATTAAAAAATGCCCCAGCAAAAGGGAGTTCAACTTAGGGATTTACGAAAACAAGTAAATTTTTGACCGGCTCTCTTCAAGCGGAGACTCGAAAGTAAAGACTGCACCGAAGGATAATACCTTTAGTGCAGTCTTTCTTTATTGTTTTTATTCGAAAGCCCAAATGGTTTCGTCACCACAGATATTGCGGATTTTAAGACGAAGTGGTTGTTTTCTACATCGAATTGTTGAATCCCAGAAATCCTTTGTTTTAGCACCATCCTTGATAACATAGCCGCTTTTATCGATTTTGATTTCACTATCAGAATGCCATTCGCCCTCAGCAGCAGTACAGTCAAGGCTTAAATATTCTATAAGTTCCAGTCCTTCTTCACTGATTTCAATTGGCTTGTATGGCTTCTTTTTTGATGAATTAAGAAACGCCTTCTGATTGAATTCGGCAATTTTTTGCATAACACGATCACTAACGAATTTATCTATAGTAACAGCATAATCGCCGAATAAATCTTCGTGTGCCTCTTCAACGTGAAATTCAGCGTAATCATCGACTACAACATCATCAAGAATTGTTTTTAAATCTCGTAGTTCAATTTCAACGGTTGTACTATCATCATCGGCAATAAAATTATCAATTTCATCCTTATTTGTAATATCAACATAGTAAACAATTACCTTTTTAATATTATTGTCTAATTCGGGTATTGCCTGATGAATAATACGATTCATAAGAACAGTATCAAGCAACTTAGTAGAACTATCCATCAAGTTAGGAACATATACGGGAATTGTGCCCAGCTTACTGTCAGAAATTGCTCCCTCCCAGAACGAATCCAATGAATCCTCATTCTTTAAACCAGGTATGAGAAATTTAATTTTATCCATTGTTTGTACTGGATTGCGGTACAGTTGAACCCCATCCTTGATTTCAAGGACATCAAATTCTGCACCTTCAGACTTCAGCCTGTCGCGAGTCGTTTGAATCGAGTTAAGACCTATATCGCAATGAATAAATTTTCTTTCTAATTTGTTTGCGACAGCAGCGGTGACACCACTACCACCGAAGAAGTCAGCAACGAGCATATCCTTATTTGAAGATGCTTTAATAATCCTTTCAAGTAAAGCTTCTGGCTTTTGAGTAGAATAATCTACTGCCTCATCAAAGTGTGATTTTAGTGGAGATATATCATCCCACCAATCAGATAATGGTTGTCCTTTATTGATATCAAGCCATGGTTGAGATAAATCATTTGGATGTCCTTTTAACTTTGCATAGACGCCTGGATTGTTGTCTTTTAACCATTGATATGTAATGCACCCATTTTCATCAAAATATGTTCCGTATCTGTCAATTGTACTTTGTGATAATTGTTGCCTCTGAATATTAAAAACACGTCTTTCGTCATCTGTTTTTTGATAAACATAAATGGTATCATGTTTTTTCTTGAAATATGGAACAGCCTTTGCTCCAATATCCTTGTATCCCCACACAATTTCGTTTAAGAAATTATCTTCTCCAAATATCTCATCCATGAGGATTTTTACATAATGTCCTATGTGCCAATCCAAGTGAACATAGATAGTTGAGGATTCACTCATAACACTTTTTATTGCAACCAGATTTTCATACATCCAATTTAGATACTTCTCTTTATCCCAAACATCACCGTACATTTTTTCTTCAAAAGTTTTTAGTTCGTCAATATCCAGTTCTTCCTCTGCTTTTGCAATAGTCTCAGCCAACTTAGGATTGCGGCGAACATAAACCTGTTTTGCATAGTCTGCACCGCTGGCAAAAGGGGGATCAATATAAACAAGGTCAACTTCTATCCCTTTCTCTTTCAAATATGCACAAGCTGAAACGCACTCACCACGGATAACCATATTACCATTTTTATTTTCACCAACAGTTTCTATCTTCTCCATATCATAGAGTGGCATACCGTGCTGCAAAATCATCGAAGTTTCATCTGCACCACGATATCTAAGTATTCTGTTAAAATTGCCAAGAACCGCTTGTCCTTCAATTGGTTCCGGTATAAATGGTACATATTTAATCGGCATTATTGTACACCCCCAAAAAATTCTGTGATTTTTCTATTCGTTGCGGAAATTCTATCATTTTCAGACATTGTGTCTTCTAAGTACAAATAATCGAAACGCTCATAGCCAAAGGCTGTATTGTTCTGCTTTGAAAATTCGGTTTCCATAAATTTGCGTTTATCCTTGAATGTTGGGTCATTAGCATATATCTCACCCTTCGTTTCAACAATAACTACTTTATGGATTTGACCATTTTTGCGTTGAATAACAAGGAAATCCGGAGTATAAATGCCAATGTAAATCCACTTGCTCCCGCTTTGCTTATAGCATTTGATTTTAAATTCTGTCATTGCTCGGTCACCATTGTAATACACTTCAAGATCAAGTCTTTCCATTTCGGAAAAAGTAAGTATTTCCTTTAAGAATGTCTGCTCGTAGTCACTATCAGTACGGTATGGCAGGTAATGGAAAGAGCGGTTTTTCTGCGGGTGCGATGCATTCTGCTTGCGTAGTGTGTCTGCCATTGCTTGATTACCGGTTTCTTCTGCCAACTGAATCAACTGTTGAACTTTAGGGTTAACCTTCAGCTTGCCCTTATCATCGAGTATGATATTTTCAACAATTGCTTGTTCCGGATAGTAAATATTCGGATTAACCGTGCGTACTTCTGGTGAGAAGTTGGCAATATTAAGCAGACTGGACTGCTGTGGTATCAGTTCTTCTGTAGAAGTGAAATCCCTCTTTGCAGTAAAAGCCTTCCTGATATTTGCATTAACAGTAGAAACGTCATACTTGGAACTAAAATAACGAGCATCGCCCCGTTGATATGTTATCGCATCATAAACACGTTGAAGCTGCAATTCGTATTTCATCAGCTGTTCAACAGATAGTGTATAAAAGCTCTCTTTAGCTATCGCATATAACCATGACGTGAAGGTTGCCTGTGTAGCTCCACGCTCGGTAGTATCAATTTCCCTTGTTATCGTCTGTAATGAGAAATCAGTAACTCTTGTAATGTCTGCGGATAACTGTGCATTATCGGCTGCTTGCAGAATATCCTTTTCTGGATTTGCTTCCTCAACAACAAGCGTATCATATTTAATTTTAAACTGATAAAAATCGATTTTAGGCAGCTTAAGGTAAGAAGAACGGTCATAGCGGTGTAATGTCACCTTATCATCATTGCCCTCTGTAAATTCTTTTATAGAGATGTGGTGCTGCTGCTGTAACTGCGATTCCAGCTTTTTAGCATTATCCCCATTGAGGTAAACCAATGCAGTCTCTGGCTCATCCTTGACCACTTGTCGTAAGCATCTGCATGAAGTTTGGAGAACCATGTTTTTAGGACAATCGCCCTCCTGTGAAAGAATAATACCGGTAAGACTGCGGCAATCCCATCCTTCCTTACCAATTTGTACAAGCAAAACTATACGTATTTTAGACAGTGATGTGTCGAGCGTGTCAAATTGAAGCTGGCTATCAATTGGCTGTGGATATTGTTTGTTACCTTTATGAAATTTTAGAATAGCATCATTACCAATGCCGTATTCTGAAGCTATACGATTAACCAATGGGTATACCAGTTCTTCCAGCTTTTCAATAGTGCCACAGTAAATGCCCAGTTTCGCTACAAGGTTACCTTCATATAAAGTATCCTTATAATTATCAAGAAATTCTCTGACACCTTTTTCAATAATGCGACTGCTATTAGCTATTTCTGATATTTTAACAATAGGTCGCTTAAGAAAATTACCTATGCCTTTTATCAGAGGATAGTAATAGACTATATTTGTAATTTCTGCTGTTGCAACAGTCAATTTATCAGTAACCGAGATTTTTTCGGCTTTTTCCAAATAAGGAGTGCCTGAAAAACCTATGACAGAGTTTACTGTCCTGTTTTCTGCCCACTTGTTTACAACGGCACGGAGTTTGATTTCATCACTCACAGCATGATGAACTTCATCGATAAATATCGCTAATGAAGGAAGCTTCCCGATTAAGTTGCGGAGTTCGTTTGCTTGCCTATCCCTTTCATCGTCACTTTGTTCAAACAGGCTTATCTGTCCATTCTTTTCTTGAATACGGTCAAGAATAACCTTCTCTGCATTTGTAACAGCCACTAATCCGAATAGCTCAGACAACGGCTGATGGTTAGCTATTTTCTGTACATTCGGATTTTTCGTTTTATTAGACTTATTTGTAGTTTTGCCCTGATCGAGAACCTCAAAGGATATTATTCGCCTAATATCAGATGCTGCTGGCTCTGGCAAAACCCATGACGGGTCAAATTTTTGTATGGTTTTAAGGCTTGGAACAACAGAAGACTTCAAACCAGACGGTGCAAATATTATAAAGTTGTGTGCAAATGCCGGATTATTAGGCTCATTAATACCAAAGTACAAATCAAGATAGATAAATGCAGCCATTAAATATGTTTTACCTGCACCCATTGGAAGGCTGAACAGATAATCTGTATATGATACACCATAAAAGGCATCTTGGAAAAATTTAATGTAGTCAATTTCTTCCGGAGCCTTTTTTATCGCTTTTTCCAGTTTTTCTGAAACCTGTTCACCCTTTTCATTTTTTAGACACGCATATTCGAATAGTGCAGCGGCGGCCTTGTTATTCTGCAAATACTGATGCACAGAACTCGACAATTCAATGCTATCCAAATCAAGCGTATTAAATTTACCTGCTTGGAATAGATCTGCCAGAGGTTGTCCTTCACAAGCAATTTTCAAATATAAATATGTTTTTATGGCATCAGTCTGCGCATCACGCATTTTGCCGTTGTTTTCTATGTAGTCAATTATTGAGTTCACAGTGCATTCAGATGAGGAATACCATCTGTTACAAGCATTTTCAATCATTTTATAAAACATTACACATCCTCCTCATCCAGAATAAATTCCAAAATATCATCCACCTTGCAGTCTAAGACTCTGCAGATGGTTTCTATGCTCTCCAAAGAAACATACCTATTGCGTCTGAGCCGCGTGAGAATGTTGCCACTGAAACCGGCTTTCTTCTGCAACTGTGATGCGGTTATATCTTTCTCTATCATTAAATGAAAAAGTTTCTTGTAGCTTACAGCCATAGCCTTATCCTCCATCGTAAACTCAAGAAAAATTATATCACGCAAAAGTGACTTTTACAATATTAAGATGTATGTTTTGCAGTCATCCAACCTACCAAAATGGTACTCGAGAGTATTGTATAGACCACCTTATTACTCCAAGTTGAGTAATGGAAAGTGGGGGAATGCCTTGCAATTTCCTACTTTCAGAGCAATATATGTAGTGAAGGAGGTGCCCCTATGAGTAGAGACTGGACACAGGAAGAATTGCAAGCTGCAAGCAAAGCTATGAAAGCCGCCGGGCATTTAAGTTATGATGAGTTCTGCGAACATTTGAATAAGACCATCTTCATAGCTTACTGCAAGGACGCAGATAATAGCCTGATTACAATCAGTGGCTCATATAACTGTAAGGAAGAATTAGAAAAGCAATTGCAGGAGCATTTTAGCTACTTAAAAGTAATGACGGTGTTATCCGAGGAGGATATAGTTTTTATCAAGAAAAATCTCAGATAAATCATCACAAACAAATAGACCTCGTTACTGTACCCACACCAGGCAAGGTAGCGAGGCCTATTTTTTATTCTTTATTTTCTACTTATGTAGCCTTTTTACGAGCATAGCTGGCTCGTCTGTTTCTACGATTACGCTCAGCTCGGCAATCCTAACTGTCACAATATAGTTGACTGCATGAATGCCATACAAGGTATTTGCCACAAGCAGGCAGGAATGTTAGATCCACAGAATTGAGATTCTGAGGATTTAACATTCTTTTTTTATATTGGGAGATCGGTTTTTAGGTTTTGCATACATAAAAAATTATTTTTTCAAAAATCGTCAGATTTGTTCCTTTCCCAAGGCTACAAGTTAGGAGCAAAAATATTTTTCCAATAAAGTCGTTCAAGTTCGCGATAACTGTCCTGTGAATAGTGAAGGGGTTAAATATTTCGGCTATTAGTAGATGAAAGAAAATCCCTCTGAACACATCATCTGTCCTTTGAATAGCAGAGCGGCAGAAATACACAAGGAGGAGCAATTAAATGAATTTTGATAACATTCCCCAGTATGTCAAAGAGAACGCCGAGTTCTGCTGTTGGCGGTACGAAACCGTAAATAACAACCATACCAAGGTTCCGTATAATCCAAAGACAGGAGGCAGAGCCAGCGTATCTGCACCTGCAACCTTTACCAACTTTGCTGCAGCGGTTACGGCATCTGTAAATTACAGCGGTATTGGTATCCGTGTGTCAAACTGCATTATCGGCATCGATCTTGACCACTGTATTAAAGACGGAGCAGTACTACCGTGGGCACTTGCCATTGTGCAGATGTTTCCACAGGCATATATCGAGATAAGTCCAAGTGGCACAGGCTTACGCATTCTTTGCTTAGCTCCGGATGGCTACACATACGATACGGAAATTTACTACATCAAGCGCGGTAATATCGAAGTCTATGTTCCCAATGTCACCACACGCTTTGTGACCGTCACAGGCAATGTGTATCAAAGCGGTGATGTTGTTAAATGCACAGAAGCCTTGCAATGGCTGCTCGACACGCATATGAAGCGCCCTACTCCAAAAGTGTCTGCGGAAATCATGGAGAGAGAAAGTTACTTATCCGATGAGAGCGTACTGGATAAGGCTTTGACTGCAAAGAACGGGGAGAAGTTCAAAAAACTGTGGGAGGGAGAAATAACAGGCTATCCCTCACAAAGCGAAGCAGATCAGGCACTCTGTTCTATTCTCGCTTTCTATTGTAATGGAAATTACGAGCAGATAGACAGACTGTTTCGGTAGTCCAGTTTGATGCGTGACAAGTGGGATAGCCGCCGCGGCGGTGATACCTATGGTAGCATCACCATTCGTAATGCCATCAGCGGTGTGACAAATTTCTATAAACCCATAATGCGAAACAGTGCTATCGAGGACTTTGACGAACGTATGCCCCGACTTGAGGGAATGAAGCCAGAGAACACAAGCCAATATCCCTGGACAGATATTGGTGCAGGCAGGTTGTTTGCGGACTTCTATAAAGAAATTCTCCGTTATGTTCCGGAACGCAGGATGTGGTTCTGCTACGAGGATGGTATCTGGAAATCAGATGTAGGAAATCTAAAAGCCATGAAACGATGTATGGATTTGGCAGACCTCCTTTATATGTATGCTTTGAATATAAAGGACGAGCATAAGCGTAAAGGCTACATCGATCACATTAAAAAGTGGCAGTCCCATGGCTACCGCGTGAATATCCTTAAGGATGCACAGGTTCACCATCCCATTTCCATTAAAAAGTTTGACTCTAGCCCTTATACTTTCAACTGCAAAAACGGCACCTTGCATATGGATACAGGCACCTTTTCCGGGCATTGCAGCGAGGATAAGTTGACAAAGATAACCCCTGTAAAGTTTGACCCGCAAGTTCGCTGCAAGCGTTGGGATTCATTCATCTATGAAATCACAAGCGGTGATGCAGAGAGAGCTAGTTTCTTACAGAAAATCCTCGGCTACGGCTTGACGGGAGATACCCGGCATGAATGCATGACCATCCTCTACGGTGCCAGTACCCGCAACGGCAAAGGGACGCTGTGCGAGAGTGTATTAAAGGTTTTTGGCAGCTATGGATGTTCGGCAAAGCCGGAAACCATCGCTATGAAGAACAGCACCAACAGTTCCCAGCCAAGCGAGGATATTGCCAGGCTTGCAAGAGTGCGCTTTGTGAATATACCGGAGCCGGGTAAAGGCTTGGTGCTCAATGCTGCGCAGGTAAAGAGCATGACGGGTAATGATACCATTAACGCAAGGTTCCTGCATGAAAACAGCTTTGATTTTAAACCTCAGTTCAAACTTTACATCAACACAAATTATCTGCCCGTTATTAACGATATGACGATTTTCACCAGTGGGCGTATCATCATCGTTCCCTTTGAACGGCATTTTGAGGAAGCCGAGCAAGATCGAACGCTGAAAGATGAATTTGCCAAACCGGAAGCACAATCGGCAATCCTCAACTGGTTGCTGGATGGTTATCGAATGCTAAATGCAGAAGGTCTTGCATTGCCCCAATCGGTAAAGAACGCCACTGCTCAGTATCACCATGACAGCAATAAAATCCAACTTTTCGTTGAGGATTGTATGGGACAGGACGGAACTGCCGAGGAGCGCACCTCAACCGTTTACGAGCGATACAGGCAGTGGTGCGGTGAAAATGGTCAATACCCGGAAAGCATGAAGAATTTCAAGCAAAGTCTTGCTGCCGTTGCCGAAGTCAAACGAAAGCGTCCACGCTCCGGCGGTGAGAAAACCACAATGGTTATCGGCTACAAGCTGATATCTGAATTCTTGACATAAACACATGGGGCATTATGTGGCAAATAAATATGGTTGTTTCAAAAATCAATATCTCTATAGAGGATTATATATATTTCCTGCCACAGCTTGCCCCACTGTGAACATGAAAGGCGGTGGTGCGTATGTGCTGAAAAACCTAACCCCCAGTTACCCTTAATTAAAAAATCAAAGGAGGACATGAATATGTCGCAAAATTACACTCTTATCACAGTCGGTCACGGTCGCTTGATTCCAAGCGAAACCACGATGACCGAAGAGCAGCTTCAGAAACGAACAGGCCAAAGTAGCGCTTTCTGGCTTACCCGAATTATGGATGGCATCTACCGTCTGAATTGCAAAAATCAGATTACGGCAGAGCATTGCGTAAGAAATTATCAGGTGTACTGTCCGCGATGCAAGCTCGTAATGGAACCTATATTCCCAGCAAACAAGCACGAAACCCCGGTCTACACCTGTAAAAAATGTAGTAAATAAAGGAGGATTATTACCATGTCAAACACAACCTACAAAACTGATTTCTGGAATATGATACGCAGAGGTCAAAATCTTGCCGGCCAGTATCGCGAGATGGCAGACACAACCACTGGAACATACTTGCTACCGGAAGAAGCTGATAACCTCTATAACGAGGCTCTCAATAAAGAAAACCTCTTCCGTAGGCTCGCTACTATAATACAAACACCTACTCTTGACAGCACTGTTCACGCTATTTCTGCTACTTCAGTAGCAGACTGGATACCACAAGGCAGCGCTATTCCAGAAGACAATGACACCTTCAGCCAATACGACTTTGAAGCATATAAGCTGGCTTCTATTGCCAAACTCCATGTTCACTTCATCGAAGACAAACAGTTTGATATAGAGAAATATCTAGTTAGAGACTTTGCCCGCCGATTTGGTAAAGCCGAGGAAAACGCCTTTATCAACGGAGATGGAAACGGACGCCCAACGGGAATTCTTAACAGCACAAATGGAGCAGATGTCGGAGTAACGACTTTATCTGCAACAGCAGTGACTCTTGATGAAATAATGAAGTTATTCCATTCCGTAAAGCCGGAATACCGTGAAAAGGCTGTATGGGTTATGAGCGACACCACAGCTCTGGCACTCCGTGCACTCAAGGACAATGGAGGAAACTATCTCTGGCCTGAGAATTCGACTAATCTGCTCGGCAGGCCTGTGATTATCTCAAACAATATGCCAACCATTGCCGCAGGAAATAAGCCAGTTGCTTTCGGCGACTTTTCCTATTATTGGATTGTGGAACGTATGCCGCTCACAGTAAGGCCATTGTTTGAAAAATATGTATTATCACAGCTTAAGGCTTATCTCGGTTACGAGCGTCTCGATGGCAAGTTGATTCGTCCAGAAGCTATAAAGGTACTTCAGATGATGGTGTAAAACGAGCAATTAAATACCTTATAAACGGTGAAAGTGTCCTAAACTCATTAAAAATAGGCACTTTCACCACCCCTTTGGGGCTATTACCCTATTTGAATCCGCGTTTTTTTATACGAAGCCCCACGCCGCTGTCCGCTTTAAAAAGCTGTGGAGATTTTACCTCCCCCTACCGGTCTATAAACAATATAAAGAGAGTAATGATTCGTTACACCATGTTGAAAGGAGGAATTCCAATGGATGAAAAGACCATCAGCGTAACCGAAAAAGTCATCGGTGACACGCTCTACATTATAGAATCAGCAGTCAGCAGCACCGCCAAGGAAACCGCTTATGACAAGCTGAAACGCATGATACTTAATGACACTGCAAGCCTTGAAATAAAGGCATCTTAGACTGAATAACTTGACTTCTTCACAGTAGTACGGGAATATAGAGTACCGCTTGAAGACTGTCGGAAAGGAGGTAAACATGAATAACAGACAGTCTTATACTACTGTGAAGAATAACGATAAAATAACTGCTCTGTACTGCCGTCTCTCACGAGATGACGAACTACAGGGTGATTCAAACAGCATTAAAAATCAGAAAAGTATTTTACAGAAGTACGCTGATGACAACGGATTTGCAAACACTGAATTCTTTGTAGACGATGGCTATAGCGGTACGAACTTCGATCGCCCGGATTGGCAGCGCCTTATATCTCAAGCTGAAGAAGGGAGCATCGGCACCATCATTGTAAAGGACATGAGTCGTCTCGGTAGAGATTACCTTAAAGTCGGTTATTACACCGAGGTATTATTCCCCGGCTCTGATATTCGATTTATAGCCATAAACAACAATGTGGACAGTGCCAATCAGCAAGACAGCGATTTTACACCTTTCCTTAATATCATCAATGAATGGTATGCCAAGGATACGAGCAAGAAAATCCGCTCCGTTTTTAAATCAAAAGGTCAATCTGGCAAGCCACTCTGCACCAATCCGCCTTATGGCTACATCAAAGACCCGGAAGATAAGACCCGCTGGATTGTTGATGAAGAAGCCGCTAAAGTGGTAAAAGATGCATTTCACTTGTGTATGCAAGGTTATGGCCCTACTCAGATAGCTAAAGAGTTTAGTAAACGCCGTATAATGAATCCAACGGCTCACGCAAAGGCAAACGGAATCAATATTCCGGACAACAGAGGCCATGACGATGATTATATCTGGAGAGGCAGTACAATCGTTCATATGCTTTCAAGGCAGGAGTATTTAGGACATACGGTAAACTTCAAAACCTATCGCAAGTCCTATAAGCAGAAAAAGCAAATGAAGAATGACCCGTCAGAATGGGTAATTTTTGAGAATACCCATGAAGCAATTATTGAAGAACCAGTGTTTGAGGTAGTGCAGAAAATCCGAGATGGCAGGCGCAGGCTTACACCAATGGGAGAAATGCCAATCCTCTCCGGTATGCTCTTCTGTGCAGACTGCGGTGCAAAACTTTACCAAGTGCGTCATAGAGGTTGGGAGCATGACAAGGAGCATTTCGTGTGTGCTACCTATCGTAAGATAAAAGGTGGCTGCAGTTCTCACCAGATACGCAATGTGGTCGTTGAGGAATTGCTTCTTGACGGTATCCGCCGGGTAACCGCTTATGCAAGAGACTATGAGGATGAATTTGTACAGATGGTTACCAAGAAAACAAGGACAGACCTTGACAAAAGTATGCGTGACGGCAAACGAGAATTAGAGCAGTCACAGGCTCGTATCAGCAAGCTGGATGATATTATCCAAAGGCTCTATGAGGACAACATCGAAGGTAAAATTTCCGATGAGCGTTTTGCTAAGATGACTGCTAACTACGAAGCCGAGCAGCATACCCTTGAAAGCCGAGTGGCAGAACTGAAATCCACTATGACTGAGGAAAAGGAAAGTGCACTGGGTGTAGGCCACTTCCTCACCTTGGTACGAAAGTACACAGACATAAAGGAACTCACAGCGGAGATTATCCGGGAGTTTGTTGAAAAAATCTATGTTTACAAGGCGGAGCGCATTGATGGAAAACGAGTACAGCGTATCAAGATTATTTATAACTGCATTGGCGAATTTGACCCACCGGTTTCTACATCCACATTAAAAAAAGAAAAATCGGCATAGCCGGTAACACATACCAAACTATGCCGATATTTTTCCGGGATTAAAAATCCCTAAGACGAACCCTCTAAAGGAGCATTTTTTATTTTACCCGATAGCAGTCATCCGTAACCCCACCTAAGCC
>ENA-UOOE01002736-UOOE01002736.1-fermentation-metagenome-genome-assembly--contig:-NODE-2736-length-12159-cov-4.041804_pt1 | contig 12159 bp, 6 predicted proteins | sample MGYA00245776_ERZ724021 | MGnify/ENA primary metagenome ERZ724021 (study PRJEB28704, sample SAMN03018321) | fermentation metagenome | biome: anthropogenic terrestrial biome; feature: soil; material...
TTGTTTTGGTATTATATTGACCGCAGAGATCGTGACACGGCATGTGGCCGGCGTCAGACCGGATGATATGGGGAGCAAAAATCCCGGCATGGCAAATGTCATGAGGGAACTTGGCTTCAAGCCGGGGATTATTGTACTTGCAGGTGACTGTGCAAAAACAGCAGCAGCTTTGTTCCTCTGTCGTGCTTTATTCCCCTCTTTACATGCTTCGTCGATGTTCTACGCTATGATGGGCGTTGTCCTGGGTCACAATTTTCCCATATGGAAGCACTTTCGGGGAGGAAAGGGTGTGGCTGTTACCTGTGTGTCAATATTTATTATTTCACCCCTATGGGGCCTTGCGGCAAACATCGTAGGATTTCTGGCCGTACTGATCACGGGCTATCTCCCTCTTGGTGCAGTATTGATTCCCCTTGCTTTCATTCCTCTTGCCTTTATTTATTTCGGGCCGGAATCTGGAGTGCTGATAGGACTTTGTACTGTAATAATGTTTTTGCGGCATTGCAAAGGACTGAGGCGAATACGCCGCGGGGAAGAGAAAAAAATGCATTTACTGAAATGGATAAAAAATAAGAAACAACACGGAGAGCGTTAATGAAGAAAGCTTCTCTTACAACAGAATAATTGCTGCCTCCCCGGAACTCAACTTAATTTCTTTTCTATTATTGCTAAAATGACTGTTGGACAGCAGAAGCGTACCTTCTTTCCATTCTTGATCTAAATGTACTTCCTCAGCTCCAAAATTGGCAGCAATCAGTATGTGCTTATTTTCCAGTATTCTTTCATAAGCGAAGACCTTATCAAACTCCGTAAAGCGGGGAACAATTTCACCGGTGGCAAACACTTCCTTATACGCTTCGCTTTTCCGCAGCCGGATAGCTTCCTTATAAAAATTCAAGACAGATTCCGGATCTTTTTCTTCCTTATTCACATTTATTTCCTGATAATTTTTATTCACTTTTAGCCAGGGCGTACCCTTAGTAAATCCGGCATTATCAGCATTATTCCACTGCATCGGCGTACGGGCATGGTCACGGCTGCGTTCATTACAGACTGCCAGGGCCTGCGCTTTATTCAGTCCGGCATCTATGGCCCGTCGATATTCGTCTTTCGTATTTATATCATCAAATTCTGATATGTCGGCAGCCGTAAAGTTTTGCATACCGATTTCCTGTCCCTGATAGATAAAAGGTATTCCCCGGAGAAATAAATTGACGCAGGCCAGCATTTTAATCCCTTTTGGATTGCGGAGATCCTCCGGCAGATATCTGGAAGCACCTCTTGGCTCATCGTGATTTTCAATAATATTGGCATAGTAGCCAATTCCCTGTGCCTTTAACTGAGTTTTGAAAACCATGTCCCTCCACTTTTTAAAGTCATGCTTTGGAGAGTCATACCAGCCGTGCCCGCCTTTTGTGAGCACCTCTCCGGAAAAATCAAACATGGTGGAAAAGTGCCCCTCATCTCCGATAAATTCCCTTAGTTTATCCTCCTGCATATTAAAGACTTCCCCTACTGTAAAGGCACCATATTTATCGAAGGTGTTCGTTTTTAGCTCTTCCAGCAGTTCCCCTACCCCTTCTGTATCTGCTATCATAGTCGTAAAATCTGCCAGCCCATCATCACCGTCCGGCTCATAAGAAGGTAACTCAGGGTGTTTTTTTATATTAATAATCGCATCAATACGAAAGCCTGCAATTCCTTTGTCAAGCCACCAGTTGACCATGTCAAAAAGCTCTTTTTTCACTTCTGGATTTTCCCAGTTAAGATCCGGCTGCTCCTTTGCAAAGGCGTGCAGATAGTATAGATCCCTCCCCTGTACCGGCTCCCATGTGCTGCCTCCAAAATAAGAGCGGTAGTTGGATGGCACCTTTCCATTTACTCCCTTGCGGAAATAATAATAGTCCCCGTACTTTCCCGTCGGATCCGCCAGCGCTTTCTGAAACCATTCATGCTGGTCAGATGTATGGTTAATAACAAGATCCATGATAATCTCCATATTGCGTTTTTTCGCTTCAGCCAGAAGCTCATCAAAGTCTTCCATAGTCCCAAACTGTTCAGCTATCTTATAATAATCGGAGATATCATATCCTTGATCTACAAAAGGAGACTGATAAACCGGAGATATCCAGATAATATCAATTCCCAGTTCCTTCAGATAATCCAGTTTTTCAATAATTCCACGCAGATCGCCAATGCCGTCCCCATTGGTATCCTTAAAACTTTTGGGATAAATCTGATATGCAACCTTATCAAGCCACCATCTCTTTTTCATTCTCTTATACCTCGTTCTTCCTAAAGTCTCTTCATAATATAACTTATGCGCATAAGTTATATTAATACTACCAGCAATTCTGATATTTTTCAATACTTATGCGCATAAGTTTTTTGCGTAATAGTTCAACAGAATCAAGCTGATGGCTGAACTGAATGCTTGCATTTCTATTTGACGACTGTTGTGAAGGTCAAAGACCCCGCAGCTTGCTGCGCTGCAAGTTTGATGCCCCGTCAGCTTGCTGCGGGGTCTTTGACTTTTTTGACACTATCTCCTATAAATAGTTCCACCGGCAATCTGATATTCCCGTACTCCTGCTTCTGGTTCTCAATCATCTTAACCAGCTGCTTCACTGCGGCTCTGCCTTTTTCGGTTACGTCCTGACACACGGTGGTCAAAACCGGCCTCACCATTTTGCCGTACCGGTTACCGTCAAAACCCGTTATCGAAATATCTCCGGGGACCTTTAGCCCCTGATCCTGAAAATAGTTAATAACCGTAGCAGCATAATAATCTGAGCAAAACATAAAGGCTGTAACTTCTTTTGCCTTTTGCATAAGTTCTGCTAAAGTATCCTCTTTTTCCAAATGCCCGGGCAGAATACTAATCAGCTGATCTTCCTCGGCCGGAACCATATATTCCTTCATGGCCCGCTTATGTCCCAGATACCGGTAATAATCAATACCCTCCATGTTGTCGGTGACAAATCCAATCTTCCGGTGACCGTATTTTATCAGATATTCCGTCATTTGATAAGCTCCCTCTTCATCCTCCAAGCCTACATTTAGATGCCTTGCTATTTCCTCCGATATGTAGCTGTCGATGATGACTGTGGGCTTTTTATAACGCTGCCGTACTTTCACATAATCATCCTGAGACATCCCAACCAATATCAGGCCATCCGCATTCCATGTGGAAGTGTAACGTATGATTTCCTCAATACTTCCGGAAATATAAAGCATCATAAAAAATCCGGCCTTGCGCAGCTCGTGTTCAACCGTTCCGATCAGCTCCCCATAAAAAGGGTCGGCAATCAGGTTGACATACTTTTCTTCACTACCCTTAATCGCCATGCCGATGATCTTTGAGCTGTTAACCGCAAGATTGCGGGCGTTTATGTTAGGCACATAATTATATTCATCTATTAGTTTCTGTACCTTGGCCACAGTTGCCCCGGATACTTCCTTTGTCTTACCGTGAATAACATTTGAGACCGTGGTAGTACTTAATTCCAGCATTTCTGCCATATCCTTAATCGTTATCATTATCCCGTTATTCCCTTTATGAAATCATTACTTTCATTTTTTATTCCCGCGAGGGTCAAATGCTTGCTGCGGGGTATTTGACTTGTTACAGCCCAATTAACAGCCCTATACCATGTACAAGAAATGCTGCCGCCCATGCAATTACACACTGCCCCACAACAACGACTGCTGTCCACTTTCCTCCCAGCTCCCGCTTGATAGATGCAACGGCAGCAACGCACGGTGTATATAAAAGGCAGAATACTAATAATGAGGCTGCCGTTAACGGAGTCAGTATGCTAAATAACATTGTTTTCGACGGTATGAGCACAGACAATGTCGACACGACACTTTCTTTTGCCATAAACCCTGTGATCAGCGCAGTAGAAATCCTCCAGTCTCCAAATCCTAATGGCTTAAAGATAGGAGCAATAATCCCCGCAACAGAGGCAAGAATACTGTTCTGGGAATCGGCCACCATTTTAAAATGCAAATCAAATGTCTGTAAAGTCCAAATAACAATTGTTGCTATAAAAATAATGGTGAAAGCTCTCTGAAGAAAATCTCTCGCTTTATCCCACAACAGCTGAGCTACATTTTTGGCCCCCGGCATGCGGTAATTCGGCAGTTCCATTACAAAAGGAACAGGTTCCCCTTTAAAGACACTGCCCTTTAGCAGGAATGCCACAAGAATTCCCACTGCAATTCCTAAGAAATACAATGCAACCATGACCACAGCTCCGTGCTTAGGGAAAAATGCCGCTGTAAAAAATGCGTAAATAGGAAGCTTTGCAGAACAGCTCATAAAAGGAGTCAGCAGTATAGTCATCTTTCTGTCTCTCTCCGAAGAAAGCGTTCTGCTTGCCATAACTCCGGGTACAGTACATCCAAATCCAATCAGCATAGGAACAATACTTCGCCCTGAAAGACCAATCTTTCTTAAAAGTTTGTCCATAACAAAGGCTACCCGCGCCATATATCCGCTGTCTTCCAGCATAGACAGGAAGAAAAAGAGTGTCACAATAATAGGAAGAAAACTCAGCACACTTCCCACGCCGTTAAAAATACCGTCAATTATCAGTGAATGAAGGGCAGGATTAACCTCCAATGCAGTCAGGCCCATATCGGTGATATTGGTAAGCCAGGTGATTCCCATATCAAGCAAATCAGCCAGAAAAGCACCGATTACATTAAAAGTCAGCCAAAATACCACACCCATAATAGCAATAAAAGCAGGGATGGCAGTATATTTTCCTGTCAGAACCTGATCAATTTTCCTGCTCCTAACGTGCTCTTTACTCTCTTTCGGCTTAATTACAGTTGCATCACACAGCTTTTGGATAAAGTCAAACCTCATATCCGCAATTGCCGCAGCAGGATCCAGGCCCCGCTCTTTTTCCATCTGAAGGATAATATGTTCCAGTATATCCTCTTCATTGGAATCAAGATTCAGCTTCTCCAAAACAAGTCTATCTCTTTCTGCCAGTTTCGTGGCTGCAAAACGCACCGGAACTTCCGCTCTTTGTGCATGATCCTCAATCAGATGCATAATGCTGTGAATGCATCTGTGTACAGCACTCCCTTTCCCATCAGGAAGGCAGAAATCAACCCTTCCGGGTCTCTCCTGATATTTTGCCACATGAACCGCATGCTCTATTATCTCATCGATACCTTCATTTTTTGCTGCAGAAATGGGAACTACAGGAACTCCCAGCATCTCTTCCATTTCGTTGATTAATATAGAGCCACCGTTTTCCCGCACCTCGTCCATCATATTAAGTGCTAAAACCATTGGAACATTCAGCTCCATCAGTTGTAAAGTTAGGTATAGATTTCTTTCAATATTTGATGCATCTACTATATTTATAATGCCCTTCGGCTTTTCATGCATTATAAATTCTCTGGTTACAATCTCCTCACTGCTGTAAGGAGACATAGAATAAATTCCCGGTAAATCCGTCACAAGGGTATTCGGATGCCCCTTTATCACCCCATCTTTCCGGTCTACCGTAACCCCCGGAAAATTTCCCACATGTTGGTTTGCTCCCGTCAATCGGTTAAAGAAGGTAGTCTTACCCGAGTTTTGATTCCCGGCGAGTGCAAATGTCAGTTTTTCTCCATCCTTTAACGGGTGCTCACTTGCTTTCACATGATATTTTCCCCCTTCACCAAGCCCCGGATGAGGAATCGGCTTCCTGTTTGGAATGCTTGCTTTCTCCTCAGCAGGGATATCCCCTTGTTCAATTTCTATCTTTTGGGCATCAGCCATCCTGATTGTCAATTCATACCCATGTATTCTTAATTCCAACGGGTCACCCATAGGTGCCAGCTTTACCATCGTAACTACAGCCCCGGGAATCAATCCCATATCAAGAAAATGCTGCCTTAAAGCACCTTCACCTCCAACGGATAAAATAGAAGCGGATTTCCCTATTTCCAGTTTCTCTAATGTCATGTTTAGTCCTCAATTCTACAAATGCAAATATTTGATAAAACTTATCATTAAGGATAGTTTGCGCTAACTATTTACCGTTGTCAATAGATCTTGAAAAGAAAAAGTTGGAAGACTTCCTTAGTATTGCCTTACTCTGATAAATGTTCTTGCCTAAATAGCTGTTCTCTGAATTCCTCGTCCTCCGTCATACGAAAAATAGTTTCCTCTTCTCTCCATCTCGCACCATTTCTTCAATTGCCGCACACATATTGACACCTCCTTCGTCGTCTTCAAACAATTCTGATTTTTCTCGTAACACCGGAATATCCAAAAACACTGCATAGGGGTCAAAAGGTATTTTGCCCTCTGATACCTACGGATTGCTCCGCACTTGTCGATTCACAATTCCAGCTTTTCCTCTCTGAGAAGCTTCTTCCGGAATTCCTGATCCTCTGTCATACGGAAAATATCTTTAGTACGGTTCTCCTCAAGGAGCTTTTTCAATAATTGGTTATACCTTCTCTCACCTCTTCTCTCACCTCTTCTCTCGCCCCTTTTTTCTCCGTCACGGACCATTTCTTCAATTGCTGTACACATATTTACGCCTCCTAATTCGTTTTCGTAAAATTCTGGTTTTTCTCTTAGTGCCGGTATGTCCAAAAATACTGAAATCAATTCGCACCGCTCTCTGGACAAATGACTGTAATGTTCCTCATTCTCTTTTAATATCTTATACAGACCTTTTTTATGATGACAGACTTCAAGTAATTCAAAAACTTCCCGGAGTCCTGTTTTAAAATTCTCTTTATTGACAGTATCACTGCTGGCAATATGCAGTGCATAATTTGGAAATTTTTCTCTCCACCGAGTAAAGCTACCTGTAAAGTTCAGCATGTCATGCAAGTGGACAGGTTTCGCCCAGTTCTTCTTATCTCCATAATAAAGCACAATAGTGAGCACGGGTGTCAGTCTGTCATCTTCTGTCAACCCAGAGAGGAATTCAGCAGAATTTTTCAGGTTATGACTGTGCCTGTTACGTTTGGCCCTTATTTGCATCTGGTCTAAATAATCAACACTGTCGTACGCAAAGCATCTTATGGGCATACCGTAGTGCACCTCCCTCTGTGCCTCCACCGCTAATATAACCTCCGACTGCCCTTTATCATCCAAACTTTTCATCTGCATCTTGATATCCCGAATCCGGTTTATGTCTCTGATCTTATCGTTTTCCGTTTTTACCTGTAAAATCTGCCTCTCGCTGCAAGCCACAAGTCTGCTCGGATCTATTACTTGTTCCCCCTGAAAAATGGAGCCGTTAAATAGATCTGCGAATGTTGTGGCATTTGATAACGCCTTGCAGACCGCGGCATCCCAAGCATTCAGCTTTATTACTCTTTTTCCCACGTACTTCCTCCTTTTCTCACATTGTCCGGAAAAGTGGAATATAGGGAGAAGAGAGATTTGCAATATTTGTTGATACAAACATTGTAATCTATAGTATTTGCTATTTCAATGCTATTTATCAGGCCACGGGAGGTGCTCCCGGCATGGGGATGCTGGCATGGATCGCAGGCGGTTTTGCAAGTATTGTAGCTGCCCTTACCTTTGCGGAGGTGGCGGTTCTCATTCCCAGAACCGGGGGTATGGTGGCCTATCTGGGTGAAGTTTACAACGAAAAAGTTGGCTTCCTGGCCGGCTGGATGCAGATTGTTATTTTTTATCCCGCCTTTTTGGCCGGCTATGGTGTGAAGATTGGCACAGAACTGGGGGAATATTTAGGCATGCAGTACACTTTGCCCATAGCAATGATCGTGATTATCACCTTAGTTGCCCTGAACACACTGGGCTCTAAAACAGCCGGGGGCATTCAGGTTGTCTCTACCATATGTAAATTGATTCCTCTGTTACTCTTAATGATCTTTGGCTTTATTTTCGGCAGCGGAAACAACCCTGTCTTTACCCCGGTGGTGGCAGAGGGTAAAAACGTGGCCGCAGCTTTCGGCTCTACATTGCTGGCAGTGCTTTTTGCTTTTGAGGGCTGGACGAATGTAGGTGCTATCGCCGGTGAGATGAAAAATCCGGGCAGGGATCTTCCCCGGGCAATCGTCGGCGGTGTTTCTATCATCATGGCTGTATATCTCATTATCAACATTGCATATTTATGGGTAATACCGGCGGATCAGCTTATGAATTTAGAGTCCCCGGCTTCCGCAGTAGCAATGAAGATTTTCGGGCCAACAGGCGGCCTGCTGATTAAAATTGGTATTATTATTTCCGTTCTCGGCGCTGCCAACGGCTTCCTGATGTCTGGCTCGCGGGTTGCCTATTTGCTGGCAAGTCAGAATACTTTGCCTGTAAGCCGCCGGCTGAGCAGTTTGAATAAGAATCAGGTTCCGGCTAATTCTATCATTTTAGTGGGGTTTTTGGCTTGCCTTTATTCTTTAAGCGGCCGGTTTGATATGCTGACTGATCTTGCGGTATTTTCCTGCTGGATTTTTTATACCTTGACTTTCGCTTGTGTTATGAAACTGCGCAGAGCAAAGCCTGACCTTCCCCGTAAATACAAGGTGCCCCTTTATCCTGTCGTTCCCATTTTGGCAATTATAAGCGGCCTGTACGTAATTGTAAGCCAGCTTTTCCTGTCAGGCTCTTTCACTAGGATGCTTTCTATTGGCAGTATTGTTATCACTTTGCTGGGTCTTCCGGTATATATTCTGTCAAAAAAGTATTATGCCGCCCGTACGTAAACCGCACGGTTGAAAAATCAGCAGTATATCTAAAATGTGGCCCTAATTTTTACTGCATCCACTCTTTTATCCACACAAGCATTTCCCCCGGCACTCGGTTACACCAGAAGGCATAGGGGATTGCTGTAATCTTTGTGTCTTCATATTTGGGTTTAAAAGTGCTGTATAGCTCCTCACCTTTCCAGCTTCCATTTTGGATTCTTTTTGCTTCAGCCTGCAGCACGTAGGAGCCGCCAAAGAGATCTTCTGACCATATCTTCTCAGGTGCTACATCTGTTTTAATATAGTAGGACTGTAAATTTTCCTGATTATCCTGTTCCTCTAAAGCATATACAAGAGGGCCATACATCATACAAACCTTGCCTTCATCTTCCCTTACATTGGGGTTCGCATATACATATTGGGGCAGCATCTCATAATCAATAATTATTTGCTGTCCTCTTTCTATGTTCTTCACAATTGCATACCCATTGTCTTCGTTAAAATCACAGGCTTTATCATTAATTGTAATCCGATAATTTAAGGCATATTCCGGAATGCGCAGAGCCAGGCTCTCAGCCCCATTATTTTCCTGAACCTCCAGAACTACATGCCCTCTCCACGGCATCCACGACTTCATATGCACAGATATGTGTCCTTTATCCAATGGTATTTCTGCTTCATTTCCTATATACATATTCACATATAGCGTACTGCCTTCCACGCAATATATATATTGTCCCAGGCTGCCCAGGGTTCTGGCAATATTAGAAGGGCAGCATGCAACGGAAAACCATTTCTGGCGGATGCTTTTTACATGTTCTTTTGATGTCCGTTCTATACAGGACGGCGGCCACACCTCCAGTGGATTTACATAGAAAAAACTTTTTCCGTCCATGGCCATTCCCGCCAACACAGTATTATAAAGAGCTCTTTCTACAACATCATAATATTGTGCATTTCTGGTAATCTGTGTCATTCGCCGCCCAAATAATGCAAGTCCGACAGAGGCACAGGTTTCCGCATAATTATATGCATTCGGCAAATCATAGTCTGTGGTAAACCTTTCAAGTATCCCGGAAGACCCAATACCTCCCGTAATATACATTCTCTTTTTTACAATGTTGTTCCAGAGCCTCCCGCATGCCAGAAATAACTCCTCATCCTGATATTCATATGCAAGATCCGCCATAGCACTGTACATATAAACTGCACGTACTGCATGTCCTTCGGCTGTCTTCTGTTCCCTGACCGGGAGATGTGACTGAGAATACTCCGGCCTGTAATCATAAAATTCCGGAAAAATTCTTCTGCCTTCATTTTTTTCAAGTTCCTGCCGGAAATAATCTTTTTGCCCTCTCGCGTCAATAAAGTACTTCGCCAGCTCAAGATATTCTTTCTTCCCAGTGACTTCATAAAGCTTTACCAGCGCAAGCTCAATCTCCTGATGCCCGGGCACACCATATCTTTTATTTTCTGCGTCTCCAAAAGTATCGTATACTAAATCCGCCATCTTGCATACGACCCCCAGCAGCCGCTTATCTCCAAGTACTTCATAGCATGCAACAGCAGCTTCAATCATATGCCCCAGAGTGTAAAGTTCATGTCCTTCGCAAAGATTCTGGAATTTTTCATCCGGAGCCTTCAAAATGAAATAAGTATTGAAATATCCATCTGGCTGCTGCGTTTTTTCGATTAATGTTACCGCTTCGTCTATTTTTTGTTTTAATCCTTCATTTGGCTGAATAGATGAGATATATGCTGCCGCTTCAATCCACTTTGCCAAATCAGAATCCTGAAAGGCAGCCCCATAAAACTCCCCCTCTTCTTCGCCTGCTGCAATCCGGAAGTTGGCCAGACAATGGCTTTTTTCTGCCCCTTCAATCTGGTCATTCATGGCTTTCCACTGATACTCCAATACTTCCTCCTTTACCAGCTTTTGAAATTTTCCCCAAAACTTATCTTCAATCACAATATTCCTGACCGGAACTAATTTTGCTTTTTTCATGTGTGTCCTCCTTCTCTTTCAGTACACCTTCCAAGCACAGGGTAACAAAAGTGCCTTCCTCCCATTCACTATTTACCGTGATGCCGCTTTTGGAGCCATACATCAGCCTGAGTCTTTGATGAACATTCCAGAGGCCATAGCCTCCCTGCTGCCTTTCTTCTTGCTTTTCGCTGTCTGCCTGTAATTTTTCTCTCAATGCATCCAGCTGATTTGGAAGCATACCTATACCATTATCCTGTACTTCGATAATTAAGTCTTCCTCCTGCTTTTTGCACCGGATTATAATCCTGCCTTTTCTGCCGGCATCTCTCAATCCATGATATACACTATTTTCCACAGCCGGCTGGACAATGCATTTCATTACTCTGACATTTTCCAATCCAGAGGGCAGCTCTATGTTCCATGACAGTTGTCCGGGAAATCTGATGCTCTGAATTTCCAAATACGCACTTACCTGGGCAAGTTCATCTTTAAGTCTAATAATTTCCATTCCCTGGCTTAAACTGATCCTAAAAAAATCTGATAAAGCAATCGCCAGCTCTGCACATTGTCTATCATTATTTTTTCTTGCAAACATAACGATAGAATCCAAAGCATTATATAAAAAGTGGGGATTGATCTGGTATTGCATGGTTTCCAGCTCTAGATAATTTCTTTCCTTTTCATCCCTGATCACTTTTTCCAGCAATTCTTCAATCTCACTGGACATAGCATTTAAGGTTTTTCCAAGCTGCCCGATTTCGTCATCTCCGCTGACCGGTACTTTTACCCTTTTGCCGCCCTCACCGATCTGCTTCATTGCTTTTTTCATATCTGAAATTGGTTTCGTAATTCTTCCTGATAAATAGACAATCAGTACAATACTAATCAAGAGCAGGCAGACCAGTTCTGCCATTATTACCTTCAGAATTGTATATACAGATTTATAAGCCACTGCTTTTTCAATCTCAGCAGTTAATACCCAGCCTTCCATTTTCTCCGTACAGGAAACCGCAATTTTATTTTCGGCTTCTGGTTCTCCCTGCGTAAGATTCAGTTCATCCTTCGTCGCATATAACCTGTAAGAACTGTTTTCATCCATCAGAAACTGCTCCATGCGCCCCATAAATTCCTTTTTATCTATCATCATACAGACTACACCTATTTTCCTTGTTAAATCTGTAGTATTATTATTTATGATTCTGTACACCGTCAGCTGATTGTCTTTATCTGAGCCATACCAGACTGCTGATGCATCTTTTCTGATTGTGTTCTCGGGATTACTTTTCAGAAAATCAGACATTTTCCCTTCTCCAAGGTTACTGTAAATACGTCCCTGATTATCCAGCAGGTAAATCCCCTGAATAATATTATCATAATCCGTATAGGACAAAATTTTGTTGCGGAGTTCAGTCTTGAAAACGGGCTTCGTTTTCCCCTCTGTCTGATTTGCCTGTTCTAAAAAATTTTGAATTTCAGGGTCGCCAATGATA
>ENA-UOOE01002738-UOOE01002738.1-fermentation-metagenome-genome-assembly--contig:-NODE-2738-length-12157-cov-6.012560_pt1 | contig 12157 bp, 13 predicted proteins | sample MGYA00245776_ERZ724021 | MGnify/ENA primary metagenome ERZ724021 (study PRJEB28704, sample SAMN03018321) | fermentation metagenome | biome: anthropogenic terrestrial biome; feature: soil; material...
TCTACAGCTTTAAAACCCAGCGCAATTTCAGAATTCCAAGGATGACAGAGGCAACGCAATGAACTCTGAAATTGCGCTGGGTTTTAAAGCTGTAGACCAAACCCTGAAACGCAAAGCGAAAGCTTTCCCATAGGGTTTTGGCACGCAAATTACACCCTCCCCAAGTTTAATCTAGCAAGGATTTTTTCTTCCATGGCGCGCATCTCAGGGTTTGGTTCCTCGCCGTGGTCATAGCCCAGCAAGTGCAAAATTCCATGCACTAATAAAAAGCAAAATTCTCTTTGGCGGCTGTGGCCATACTCCTGAGCCTGACTCTCCACCCGCCGCCAACAGATGTAAATCTCGCCGGTGATCTCATCTCCTGCTCCCAAGGGAAAACTAAGGACATCGGTAACAGAGTCATTATGCCGAAAATCCCTGTTTAACTGGCGCACCAGCCCTTCAGAAGCCACAATAACATTATAACATTCCTTGGGAAAAGATGTACTGAAAGCCTCTTCCACCGCTTGCGCTGTCTGATTCACAAGAAAAGCCAGATCCCCTGCGCCCTCAAACTCCTGCTCATAAAAAAGTTGCAGCTGCATATCTGTCCTCCTCTTACGAACTCAATTTAGCCAAGTCTTTTTCAGTTGGATAGGCAATACGTTTATGATAAATGCCGGCAAAAACCTTTACAAAGGCTTGAGAAATCAGGCTAAGGTCCTTAAGAGTCAAATCACATTGATCCAGTTGGCCATCAGCCAATTTTTCCTGCACAATCTTGTCTACCATACCCTGAATCCGAAATTGATTGGGCTGGGAAAGAGATCTGACTGCAGCCTCAACAGAGTCGGCCAGCATTATTATGCCGGCCTCTTTGAACTGAGGCTTGGGCCCATCATACCGGAACTTGTCTTCCAGCAGCAGATCCTTATTGCCCCGTTCCGCAAGGGCCCGATGATAAAAGAAGCCGATCAAGGTGCTGCCGTGATGCTGTTCAATAATATCCTTAATTACCGGCGGCAGCTTGTACTGTTGGGCCAATTCGACGCCTCCGCGGACATGGGCAGTGAGAATCATGCTGCTGAGGCTGGGAGGGATTTTATCGTGGGGATTGTTGCCCTGAAATTGATTTTCAATAAAAAAGTATGGCCGGGTCAGTTTGCCCAGGTCATGATAGTAGGAACCAACCCTGGATAGCACCGGGTCAGCGCCTACAGCTTCTGATGCCGCCTCTGCCAGATTGCCTACCATGATGCTGTGGTGGTATGTGCCCGGCGCTTCCAGCAGCAAACGCTTGAGGGGCTTCTGATTGGGATTGGCCAATTCAAGCAGCCTGATTGAGGTGGTTATGCCAAAAGCTGATTCAATAAAAGGCAAGAGGCCTATTGCAAAGACAGAAGAAAGAAGGCCGCTGGCAACGCCCATGGCCAGATCCAGCAGTGTCCGCTGGACAGAGGTCTGCGTTAAAGCCAGGCCGTTGCTGATAAGGGTCAAACCAAGTATCCCTATAGCGTTGGCTGCTGCCACCAGCAGTCCGGCTCTGGTCAGGTCTGACCTTTGGTTGACCTTGGATACACTGTAGGCGCTGGCTATGCTGCCGATTAAGGCCATCACCAGCACGTTGAGTTCACTGCCGGCGGTAACGGCAATAACCAAAGCCAATGTGGTTCCGAAAAACAGGGCAAGGTTGACGTCAAAAATGATGGCAAGGAGCAAAGAAGCCATTCCTGCGGGAATCAAATATGCCGAACCCGCTTCAAAGAGCAAGCCGCCGAATAATTTGGCCGCCCATAAAGTGAGAATAATGATCAGTCCGATCAACCAGAGCCGGGAAGGGAATGCAAAGAGCTCTGGCCGGTAGCGGTACAAATAGTATCCCCAGGCCGAAAAAATGCAGAGAATCAAGATTGTCAGGCCCAGGTAATACCCGTAGGCAAAACTGGTTTCCAGCATTCCCAGAGCCCGAAGTTGGGTAAGATGTGCGGCGGTAACAGCTTCGCCTTTATCAATGATTTTGGCCCCTTTGAGAATGACAATATCCTCAACCTGATCCCTGGCCCTGCGGCGCTGGGCAGCAGTTTCTTCCGGAGAGTAGATTCTGTTGTGTCGATAATTTTCTTCCAGACTTGTGACGACCAATTCTCTCAGCTCGGGCACAATCTGTGCTTGATACAGGTCAGTTTTTATCTCTTGCAGACTTGCCGCCACTTCATCAGGCTTAATCCCTGGCTGCAGATTGGCGCTGATTAGGTTTCTGGTCAAATCCAGAGCTTGTTGGACACTTTCCCGTGGAATGGCCAATAAGGCCAAAGCCCTTTCCTCATCCCCGACCGCGGGAAAGGATTCCAGCAGTTGGGCAGCCAACTCTTGCCGGGAGATTTCATCAGTCTCTTGATCGGCTTCGTTTTCCCCCTGGTTTTCTTCTGCAGCGGCAGCTTCCCGGTCTTTTACTTCCAGCAAGTACACCAGCAATCCCGTAACCTGATTGCTGACTTTGCCTTCTACTGACGAATCATATAAGTAGACATCTTCAACCTGTTCAGCTGCTCTAGAGCGGGCAATGCTTGTAGCCTCCTGATCGATGACAGACCTGGACGCATAGATGGTATCAGGAGAAATTTCTCCCTCTTCCAATTCATATTGGGCAGGCAAGATGCCAACGGCCACCGTGGCCAAAAGGGCTAAAAATATGACGATTCCCTGGAATATTTTATATTCCGGCTCTTGCCTGAAGTGCTGCAGTTTGTCCAATAAATGTTTCAGCATTCCCTTCATATCCCCGCCTCACTTTCTTTTGGGGGCATATCTGGCATAGGCCTGTACAATATCTGCCACCAGCCTGTGCCGAATAATATCTGATTCGTCCAGATGAATTACTTCAATTCCCTCTATTCCCCGCAATATACCAATAACCTGGCGCAGCCCCGACACTGTATCCCGAGGCAAATCAATCTGAGTAATATCTCCGGTGACTATAGCCTTGGAACCAAAGCCAAACCGGGTGAGAAACATCTTCATCTGTTCAGGCGTTGTATTTTGCGCCTCATCAAGAATGATAAAGGCATCGTTTAAGGTCCTACCCCGCATATAGGCCAAGGGGGCTACTTCGATGACACCCTTTTCCATATACTTCTGATAGATATCCAGGCCTAGAAATTCCAAAAGAGCATCATAGAGTGGTCTAAGATATGGATCCACCTTATCCTGTAAGTCCCCGGGCAAAAAGCCCAGCCTTTCACCGGCCTCGATGGCGGGCCGGGTCAAGATGATCTTAGCGATCTGCTTTTCTTTAAGCGCCCGCACTGCCATGGCCACGGCGAGATAAGTCTTGCCAGTGCCTGCAGGGCCAATGCCGAAAACCAGGTCATTTTTTTTAATGGCCTGGATATAGCGGTGCTGCCCGGCAGTCTTGGCGATAACCTTTTTCCCCCGGGGAGTAATTAGGATTTCATCTTTGTAGAAGACCCGGTGGTCGGTTTTATGGGCTTTATAATTTTCCACCATATGCTTTACTTCTTCATAGTCTGGGCAATAACCTGCCCGAATTATTTCCAAAATCTGTTTTATTAAATCTTCTGCCAGCTCCCGGTTTGGCGAGGGGCCAGACACATGCAAGCCCTCATCCTTGAGGACAAGGTTAACCCCAAAGACTTTGGCAAAGAGGGCGAGATTTTTATCCTGCATTCCCAGAAGTTTCAGTGCCTCTCCGTTGTCAAGCTTTATATTCGCTGCTTCAGTCAATCACTCATTCCCCCCTGATTTGAACCCTTTCACGGCCAATACTGGTTTCAACTGTCAAGAGCACCCTGTAGCCAAACATACCCTCACCCAGCGAAACCTTCTCCACCTCTTTACTCAATATGACAGCTTGTTCTTCAACCTGTGCATGGGCGGCAATCATCGCCCGCAAAAGGGCAAGTTCATCAGCTTCCGCTGGCGAAAAAATATTGGTGTTCAAGATAATTTCCGAATATAAGCGGCGGAGGAAAACGATATTAGTGCTATAAATGCTTGTGGATGACTCTTCGACTTCGTAGTTGTCAAATCGGGGCCTGCGGGAAAGGGGTATTTTTTTGCCCCACAGCTGGAGAATATCAACTTGCTGCTGCCTTCCCGTATAACTCTTCTCAATTTCTTCTAAAGCCGCTTCGCCGTAACCCTCAAGAAACACTCTCCCTTTAACGGAACCGGCGGCATTAATCATGTTGTCCCCATCCCTGTAGCCGGCAATAAGCACATCGCCCTTGGCCACAGTCATGCCCGGCTCCACTTTGGGAATACCCTTTAGCACCATCATTTCAAATATTATACCATCATACTCCGCAACTATGTCAATAACCGCCCCAAATTGCATGGGGTTATATTCTTTTTCAACAATGCGAATGCTGATTTTCGTGCCTGTCCTGTCCACTGCCACCCAGGCCATCTGAGGAAACTTGACATAGAGGTTTTGTTCAATTTCATTTAAATTCAGGTCCCGAATTTTCCCCCATTTGTACACACCTAAATCCCTGATATATTCCCTGACTTCAGCCCTGTTTATCTCCTCCAACCCATTTAGCTCTACTGTCCAAACGAGGCCCGAAAGGTAATAGATTGCCAGGCAAAAACAAAAAAATCCTACCAGCAAGAACTTTCTCTTGCCCAGCAGCCGCAGCCAGACGACAAAGCCGGTTTCCCTGAGTATTTCCACAGAGAAGCCCCTGTCATGCTGCATTTGTTTTAACTTTTTCAGGCTGCTGAAATCGGTGGAAAAGACCAGTACTTTTCCTGCCACTTCCATATCCCATACTCTAATTTCCTTGTCTGCGGCCAGGTTGATGAATTCTTCCGGGTACATTCCCGAAATCTGTATTTTTACACTGCCGGATAACGCTGCATTTGTTCCCCCTTTCACCGCAATACCTCCAGACCAATATTATCGATCAGCCCTTCGATGAATATCTCATGAGCATAGACGGTGCGCACCTGCAAATCCTGGCCTTTGACCACTATCTCTCCCCCCTTGACACTGATGCGGATTAATTCCCTGTCATAGAGGATAATGCCCTTGTGGTTTTCCACAAATAACTGCCCTCTGCCCAGCAAAGTCAGGCGGAATAAATCGGCAACCAAATCCTGGGGAAGGTCAAAAATATCTGCTATCTTTTTCGAAACTATTTCTTTTCGGGCCATTACATCTCACCTCCCTAAAAAATATGCCTCCGGGCGATGAGGTATAACAGCAAAAAAACAGAAGAACACTGGTCCTTCTGTTTATAAGCTTGATGTGGTAACCTACTTGCGGACACCTTGAAGATGGACAATAATTAAAGATATGTCAGGGAGGTGTCGGCATGGCGAAATATTTCGATAGGGATACGAAGGCAGTTTATGTAGAGCAGATTAATTCCGGAAAAGTGTTGACAACCCCCAGTTCCCTACAATAACTTTACACTAACGCTGCAATCAAGTACTGATTTCTCCCTTTTGGGAGATATTGTCTTGACTAACAGCCTTTTGACTGAGCGACAGCTCAACCACACTTTCGAGGACTTCGGAAAGGTGTTTTGTTCCGGCAAAATAGTTTTGCACGATATATACTCTGCCATCCGCCGGATGTTGTAAATGATGGTATTACTTTCCACTCTGCCGCCCTCCTTTTCAAAAACCCTTCATCTAATGCACTGAATCGGGGTTTTTGAGGGGGGTGTTTTGCTAAAATAATATTGATCCTCCGTGAAAAGAAGGACAGTTTGGTAGGGTGGATTATACTGTAGACTTAAGTATTTTTCTGTGGATTCCACAGAAAGTGTTTTTCTAAGTGCGGAATTACATTTGCAAAAGAGGTATTATTTTAGAATGTGTTGTCTTAGCAAGCAATGAATTTGTGGATATAGACCTACAAATTCATTGCTTGTTAAGACGACGTGTTAATAGTTTGGAAATCCCGCCGCAACATATCACGCTAGCGGCGGGATAGACCTTATGTTGTTTGATAAATTTTTGCTTGCCTTAAATTGTAACCACAATATGCATCAATTATCATTTTGTCAAAAATATTCCATGAGCACCCATAAATGTATTGCTCATCATGCGGAGTAAACTCTTTTGTCGGCGGTTCAACATTCAGATAATTGCTCACATAAAAGATGTTATTAGGAATGCTCTTTTTTGATGTATTCAATAACTTTAATTTGTACTGAGGCAAAAATCCAAATTCATCTACCTCATATTTCTTTTTTGATTTTTCAGCTATATCTTCGTTAGGCCTTCTTCCGTCAATAGGCAAAAATCGGTCTTCAAATCTTGTTAACGCAGTCTGAATATATTCCAGCTTGTCAAATTGAGTTACACACGATGGAAGCTTTTCATCCTTTGTTATCTTCACTCTAACAATTGGAATTATATGACCTGGCCAACTTGAGGTTTCTCTAATTTTGTGAAACAAAACATACCTTCCAAAAAGATATTTTTCTTTAGCATAATTACTTTCTAATGGATAGGCAAAAACATCTCCGATTTTCCATTCGCATTTATAAAGACGGTATTGTGAAATTTTCTTTTCAGGTGGTTGAGGAGTATTCAGTTTTCTGCGCAGTTCATCTAATGCTTTTTCTCGTACTACTGCCAGCTTTGGGTTTTCAACTTGCCATTTTGCCAAATCTCCACCTTTATCTAACCATGCAACAGCTTGTTTTTTCACCTCCGGTAATAACCGGCCTAGTTCCCATTGAGTATCTGCTAAAGCAAACCAAAAGACGGGGCCATCGTCTTGGTCATTTATTGAGTGAGCATATTCAGAAACCAGATTGTTTGTAATTTCTTCGGCTGTTTTTCCCCTGCGTAACAAATCTTTAAATTGATCTCGAACATCTTGAGCGACATCATCTTGATATAACTTTGCTCCCCATGTACCCATAGAAAAACCTCCTTAATTTCCTGTCCAGTAAAGTATCTCATTTGATATTTGATTGCCTAGGTATGCTACAGCTCCTCTTCCGGCTTCCATATACATACCCAGTTTCGGATTAAAAGGACTTATTCCGTTTATTTGATTATTCATTCTATTGGCTGTGTTGATTGTATGATGCGATAACATTTGCATTTGTTCTATGCCACGAGCTTCAAGCGCGTTTAAGCCTGTTGCTAACGGCACCATTTCCAAATGGGACCTTGCTGGATTTTTTTCATGAGCCTTCGCCCTTTTTGCAGGACTTGTAGTCCGCCCTACATTGTAAACGGCAAGTACTTTTGGACGAATTTCGGCAAATAGTTTTACCCGTTTCTACCTAAGAATTGTATCTCTGTGTTTTAACCTGTAGCTGTCTCCAGTCATGTTGAAAATCTCGCTGTGATGGGTAAGCCGATACAAAATGGCGGTTGTAATAACCGGATCCTGGAGCAGTTCTGCCCATTCTTCAAACCCTTTGTTTGAGGTAATTATCACTGACCTTTGCTCATAAAGGTTTGAAATCACCTGAAAGAAGAGGTTTGACTCTTGCCTAGATATGGGCTGGAATCCAATTTCGTCAATAATAATCAGGTCGGAATTCATGATTCTCCGTAATTTCTGTCTGGCTCTAACTGAGATCTCCTCTGTTTTCAGTAACTTAATCAGTTTCTCCATAGTAACAAAGCTGACCTTATATCCCTGTTCAACTGCCTGAATACCAAGGGTAACGGCCAGATGTGTTTTGCCCACACCTGATGGACCAAGAAAGATTATGTTGTATGCTGCTTCAATCCAGGACAAGTCTAGTAACTGAGTAATCTGGCGTTTAGTGACCGAGTTGTTAAAACTATAGTCATAGTCGTCCGGGAGTCGAATGTAGGGGAAGTCTGCCGAACTTAAACGGCGGTCTCTGGCTCTTTTCTCCCTGGCTATAATCTCTTCTTTCATAATCTGGTGCAAAAACTCCAGGTAAGAAATTTCTTTGCCATTGATGTCTGGCAACAGCTGGTTAAGGTTGTCTCTGATGTGAGATAACCCCAAGGTAGTCAAGTAGCCTATTGTTTCGGCTTGGAGGGTCATTGTTTGACACCTCCGCATATTGCCACATAATCTCTAATATCCCTTGATTCCGGCTTAATTTTATAAGAAGCGGGGACTGATGCTGGTCCCACACTTGTGGCCAGTGGGCTGTCTACCTTCATTTTTGAGAAATGTTCGGTAGCCGCCCTAAATTCGACAGCGCTCCACAACTCATTGTTAACACAGTAGTTAATAGCTTCCTGAATGTAGTTCATAGCATAATTTCTGGTAACATCCCGGATAAGCAGAAACTGGTCCCGGGTATACCGTGGTTTTTCTTTCCTGATCATATCCAGCAGTATGCTTGCCTCAGCACTATCCCCCAGCAAGTCCTGTATGTGGGCCTGCAACCCGGATATTTTGCTGTTATCCCGAAGATGATTTTTATTTTGAATCAATTGTCCCTTGCCAGAGTTAATCTTATGAGTGGCAATGACCTGGTTATTTGCCGGGTCTGTTAGCACTATGGTGTCAGCTTCTATTGTTAGGAAAAGCTGCTTGCCCGGCCTATAGGTCCCCAGGGGAACAGAGTATCTGTTACTAAGATAGAGAATGGTATTGTCTTTCCTAACCCCTCTTGTTAGAATGGTAACAGAGTTTATTATTGGGGATACTGGCTGCAAGTATTGCTTTTCAAGGAGAAATACTTGCGCCGGTATCTTTTTTGTTATGCCATGCATTGTGGCGTTTCCGGTTCGGGACAACCATGCAAGGCAATCTTCGTTTAATGCAGCTAGATTGGTATATGTCCTGTGGGCAGCGAAGCTATTCTTCAAATACTTAACTACAGCTTCGACCCGGCCTTTGCTTTGGGGGTCGGCTCCCCGGCACAAGTGGACTTTAAATTTCATCTGCTGGCGATACCTTTCGAATTCATGCGTAAAAATTACGTCACCATAGTTTTCGCTCACTGCAACAATTTTGTCTTGATCGAAGACCAGATTCTTCGGCCTGCCGCCAAAGTACTCAAAGGCATGGTTAAGTAATTCCACCAGTTTTGCTGTGGTAAAGGGCTTGTCGCACCATTCGCCATATTTATATCTGGAGTGAGACAGAACCACGCCCATGCAATATAGTTTGACGGTTGTGCCGTCTGCCCTGCAGAGAATCTTCTCTCCGAAATCTACCTGGGCTTGCTCTCCCATAGGGGGATCCTCAACTGCCTGATGTTGTCTTGTGGGAATGTTTTTGGGAATGCAGTGTTTTTTTCGCAGGTTACTTACATAATACCTGACGGTGCGATCCTTACCCTTATATGTGTCAGGATGGTGCTCCTTGAGCCAATCATGTATTTGTGCGCTAGACATGTCCGGATGATCTGTAAGCCACCCTAGGATGTCATTTTCATATTGTTCCAGGTATTTGGGTCTTTGCCGCGAATTGACCAGCTTCTGATAATACTCATCCGGTTGCAGTTCCCAGTATTTGCGAACTGTCTTAACGTTAATACCAAGTTTTTGGGCTACCTGGGCTTTCTTAAACCCGTTTTCCTTTAGTTGATGAATTCGGCTGTACATGTTCCACCCCTTCAATTGTGTCCCCCTCCTGTCTGATAAAGCATACCAGACTGGGGAGGAATTTACGGAAAAAACGTCCGTTTTTGTTTGCCGAAATTCATCCCTTTTATTTTACCGCTTACAATAGAATAGTCCCGTCTCGCTATCATACCTGTAACCCCTATACCTGTAAGGGTTAATCTCAGCAATATCTCCGCCGTTGATACTCAGGTGATTCCCCCAGGCATCATACTCATAACTGGCAACCTCAACGCCATCACAGTCCACAATATGGGTAATATCCCCCTGAGCATTCTTCAGGTAATAATACTCCGTCCCGTTCACATTCATGCTGACGGGAGTGCTGTCACCGGCATAGGAATAGTGGATGGTCCACAATATATTCCCCTGGCTATCCCGGATTACTTCCCGGGTGACGCTGCTCCCCAGCAGGGTATACTCATGGGTCTGCCCGTTTGCGGTCTTCTCGGTGCGAAGGCCGTTTTCATTGTACTTATAGCTGGTATTCAGGCCAGTTCCGGTAATGCCCTGGAGTTGTCTCCCCATCTGCCAGGTATAGGTAAATTCTCCGTCGGTTATAAGATTCCCTGCACCATCATAGGTCAATGTTTTGGTGCTAGTTGCGACCCCGTCTACTTTCTCCACAATCTCGACCAGCCTGTCTAGGTCTAGGAATAGACATGATCCGTGACTTAAGTCTCTTCCCCCCGCTTCCCTGGACTGTCTCCGTCCCGCTGGTCATGTTACCATGGCTGTCATATGCATGAACTATGCAACTTGCCTATTCAGAAAAAAGGGCGGGTTGATGCCCGCCTAGGTTATTTCTACTCACCCTTGTCGGGAATATATCTCAAATAGTGATACGCCCTAGGGTCAGTCTGTTTTTGTTTTGTCCGCAAAATAGGTTTGAAGTAGTCTTTAAGCTGCGAGAGCTTTTCGTCGCTAAAGTCGAGAATTGACTCGGTGAGCTGAAGATAAACATTTCGACTGCCGACCTCTTTAACTTGGTAGCAGGGGGCATTCCGAACAATATTCTCTATCCCTCCCAGTGCGCGAATATGATTCTCGCTTAAGAGGTTGCCCCAAAAATACCCTCGGAAGTGGTCCTTGTAATCTGCCGTGTGAACGAGCCCGGGAAAATCAATGTACCTTTCATGAGGTGTCTCGACGAGACCAGGTGTGAGAAGATCATGAGTGATAAACCCAGCGACAACGTCAATCTCCTTACAAATTTCGAATAAACAATTAACGAGAAGGTTTTGAAAGTGGCCAATTCCAATAGCTGTCGCATACCATTCCCTAACAGATAAGTGAAGAAAAGATGTTTCTCCATTAAGATCGGTGTAGATGTATATATTAGCAAGTTCCTGAATGGATCCCATCATAACAAGTCTTGTAGGGTCAAACGTTGTGAAGCTCAGCATTTGCAAATTATTGTTTAAAATTTGCTCCTTAAACTTATTAGCTTTTTTGCGCAAAGCCAATGTCGTCATCAACTTGCCTTCGACAGTTTCAATCTGCAAATGAGCTTTGAAATTCTCCTTTGTAAGAGCTCCCACTGAGGTAACAATTTGGTCCAGCAGGTACCAGAGCAATTCACCCTTTCCCTCCAAGGATTCATATGATGCCGCCGACATAATCAAATTTTTCCGATACATTTGTTATTCCTCCTTGAAGTTTATCTGAAAGCATGTTCAAGACCCCATAAACCAGATCCTCCTGGAACTCCTCCCCCACCTCCTGCTCCGGCGGGTATTTTTTCAATCCATTTAAAGACAAAATCTAAGGAATAGTATAGAGCAAGTGCACAAATCGATTGCCTGGTCCTGTATGCTTCCAATTCTTTCTGTCTTACCGGGTTTGAAGGTGTGTAGGTATAAGTAATGATGCCGTCGGCTCTGGATTCAATAACGTAATTGTAACCGCCATTTGTCGCTGTCACCGAAAATACTTCAGTGCCTATTTTATAACCGCCGGTATATCGTTCAAGTTGTCTTTGAGCTTGACGTCTATACCGCACTCCAGCGGGTTTGACCTCATAAACCCCTGTCACATGAATTAAGTCGGCATACCCTCTGCTTCCCGGCAGACCACTTCTCCCTCCGCCCCGTATCGTTACATTAGGTATTGCTCCTACTAAGGGACTAGCCGGATTAAATGCTAACCATCCAACCACAAATTCATGATGGAACCCCTGAATCGGATGATTCCCATCGCTGTCAATTAGATTTACAGGGTCATTATCGCAATACAGGTAAGCATTTATCCCTATAATGTGGGAAGTCCGCAGAAGCGGGTCGGCACTAATAAACCGTCCCCACTCAGGGTTATAGTACCGGCTCTGCAGGTAATACAGTCCCGTCTCGCTATCATACCTGTAACCCCTATACCTGTACGGGTTCAGCTCAGCAATATCCCCGCCAGTGACACTCAGGTGGTTCCCCCAGGCATCGTACTCATAGGCGGCAACCTCATTGCCATCACTGTCAACAATGTGAGTAATATCCCCCTGAGCATTCTTCAGGTAATAATACTCCGTCCCGTTCACATTCATGCTGACGGGAGTGCTGTCACCGGCATAGGAATAGTGGATGGTCCACAATATATTCCCCTGGCTATCCCGGATTACTTCCCGGGTGACGCT
>ENA-UOOE01002739-UOOE01002739.1-fermentation-metagenome-genome-assembly--contig:-NODE-2739-length-12153-cov-6.437180_pt1 | contig 12153 bp, 10 predicted proteins | sample MGYA00245776_ERZ724021 | MGnify/ENA primary metagenome ERZ724021 (study PRJEB28704, sample SAMN03018321) | fermentation metagenome | biome: anthropogenic terrestrial biome; feature: soil; material...
TGTTTTCGTATGACTGCCAGATTCCTACAAATGCATTGTTATAATAACGGTCTGAAAATGCAAACATGTCATCATATTTTAAACGCTTGCTATTATCAATATACCATAATGAATGCAGGGTTCCTTCAAAGAAGCCCGCATTATTTTGCGTACTGTCTTCATACAGAATATACTTGGCAGTTAATATACCCGGAACAAGGTATTTACCTTTATACCTATTATCGAGCCCATGTCTGAAACGAATGGTCTCTTGTATTTTTTCGACGATAATCTTTCCTTTAAAATCGCAGATAACATGATTGACTTTAGATTGTCCACAGACAATATATTCTGCTGGATTGTTCTCATTTTTTTCAATACGCAAAAGTTTCATTTGCAAGCGTTGATAATTATCGCCGATAATACCAAGAATGCGATGAGCCTTCAAAATGTCAGAAAAATCATAGTTTAAATATTTTGTAGTTTGATTAGCTTCCAAAAGGCTGTCTCCACTGCTCGCTAATATATCCGTATATTTTAGTGAAACGGTAGTTTTATTAACTGTTTGAGCATTTATTCCAATGAATACAGATGCAAAATAAATGACCAATATCTTTATTGTTTTCATTTTACGTGAAATTATATTTATATTTTTATCCTTTTTTGTGTATCTCCACACTATGAGTCAAAATGTGTGTGCTGTATGGCTGAATGTCTTAATCTACTTTGGGTCGATTTTCCATACCAGTACCCCGGCTGTAGGAATTGTTGTATCTCCGATCAGTATTTCTGTCGTCTCCGGAAGTTCCATCTCAAACGCGCTATCTCTATAGTTTACGGCTATACCCAACCCGTCACGGTATTCTACCAGCACTCCGGGGGGGTAGTTTTCCACCGGGATGTGTAACCGGTCGAATACTTTGGAAAGCACGACACTTTCCAAAAAGCCCCCATGGCTGTCGGCTCCCACGTAGGTGACGCTTCCTTTCTCATGCGGGCAAAAACTGACAGCCGTTTTCCCGGCATAAAAGTCACCGCTGTATGTCGCCCAACTCTCGGTACCGGCAGAAGGCTTCAGTATGTCTCCCCAGCTGCTCCAGGCATAGGGTTTCCCTTCCATCATCACCGTGTCGGCTGCGTGTGCACGGAGTAGATCATAGAACTCGATTTCTCCACCGATTAATCCGTAAATAGGTTCCGCATGCCTTGCCTCCCAGAGGTGACCCCATTCATTCTGGTGTCCTGTGCGACACGACATGACCAGGTTTCCTCCATTTTCAACGTATCGGGTCAATTTATCCACCAACTCCAAGCTCATCTGCTGATATGCAGGTACGACGATGAGCGGGTAGTCTGAGAAATCCATCTTTTCCCGGATAAAATCGACCGGCGCGCCGAATGATTTGAGAGCCTTATAATATTTCAGCACGTGCTGTTCGGTATCCCAGAGGGTAGTTTGTTTATTCTGGTTGATGGCCACGGTATTGTCCGGGTCGTAGAGGATGGCGGTTTTCCTCTCACGGTATGTTGTCGGCACTTCTCCTGGCAGGGCATGTTGGCGCAACAGATTTATTTCACCGATAAATTGCTGAAACTCCAATCCTCCCGGAGTAGGCGTTACCCCGTCGGTTCCCACAATGCCGTAATGATACTGTTCATAACCGTATATGGGAGCACGGAAACGGTAGGTGCAGGTGAATCTGCTACCTCCTGCAAAGACATGCCACAGCCAGAGACGCACTGCACCTGGGAGTGGCTGGGAATTGATGGTACCCCAGTTGACCTGTCCCGGCTGCAGCTCCATCACACCATAAATCGGTGAGAGTGGCCTGAAGTAGTCGTTTGCCATGGCAATGCGGGAATATTCACCCACCCGGTATCCTTTCTTTCCAATACCTTCGTGTTCACCGTACACCATATAGCGGGTGTAGGTAATAAAATCAAGTTCTTTATCCGCACCAATGAAGCGGGCGTCATACATGGGAATGAAGTTGGTGGTGATCCACTGGTCACGACTGGTATGACGGCGGATCACCCTTGCCTGTTCATCCAGAAATGTGGCTGTCTCGTCATCACAGAAACGACTGTGATCGAGCCGCTGATAGAGGTTCATGCCCCACTGCGCGTGGTTGGGCAGGTTGATTTCCGAGAAATCGCTGTAGGTACCGCTCCAGAAATTGGTGCCCCATGCCTTGTTTAAAACATCAATGGTCTGATATTTCTCTTTCAGCCACTGGCGGAACCGTTTTAGGGCATCTTCCCCATAATCAACTGTTGAATGGGGTTCATTGTCGAGCTGCCAGCCAATAACCCGCGCATCGTTCCCGTAACGTTTGGCCAGTTCCTCAATCATTTTCAATGCATAAGAACGATAAAACTCATTCGAAAAGGAGGCATGCTGCCGGGAACCATGGTCATAACGAGTACCATCTTCCCGGGTGATCAGGATATCGGGATGTGCGCGAACCAGCCAGATGGGAGGGGTGGCTGTGGATGTACACAGGATTACTTTCAGATGATGCTTTGCGGCTAGCGTAATCGCCCTATCGAGCCACTCGAAACGGTACACTCCCTCTTCGGGTTCCAGCTGTGCCCAGGCAAACTCGGCAAAGTGGGTGAACTCGAATCCCATGGCTGCCATCTTCTGCAGATCCCTGTCCCACTGCGATTCATCCCAATGCTCAGGATAGTAGTAAGCACCCACAGAGGTGAGTTGATCTACCGGGAAATAATCTTTTTCATTTTCTGCAAGGGCCTGCAGCGTCATTAGAAATAGAATAAGGAACGTGAAGACCGGTTTCATATGTCGTAGGTATTGATGATGCTTATTTAATACATCGTGGATTAATCTGAAAAGCAAATATAGCTGAAATAATAATGTTGTGGAAATAGAAAAATTAATTGTTACTTTGCGTGACGGACTAGGAAGAAAAATCTATAAAGTTTATCAGCATGCAACGAAAGATTCGCATCAAGGATATCTCGGAGATGGCAGGCGTTTCCCCTGGCACGGTCGATCGGATACTTCATAACAGAGGAAATGTCTCAGAGACGGCCCGCACAGCAGTGGGGGAGGTGTTAAAGAAGGTGAATTACAAGCCCAATATCCACATCTCAGGATTGTCTTTGAAGCGAAAATACAAGGTGGTCATCACCACTCCCAGTGTGACAGAAGGTGAATATTGGGAGAGTATCCATTTTGGAATTCAGCATGCACTCGAGGAGTATGAGAATATCCGCATCAAATGTCTGGTGCATACCTATAATGAATTTGATGTCTATTCATGCAGGGAGGTGTATGACCGGATCTTGCAGATTGATGCCGATGGCGTGATTATTGGCTTGACTTTCAAGGAAGAGACACTCCGGCTCACCAGAAATCTTGAGGAGAAGGGGATACCGTATATTTTCGTGGATTCCACCATGGAAAATGCATCACCCCTGGCTTTTTTCACCTCCGATCATTACCGATGTGGCTATCTGATGGCCAGACTAATTACTTCCATCATTCCCCAGGACAGCGACATTGGCATTTCTTATGCGATAAGAATCGGTGATGAAAGTGCCAATACCAGTACATTGCGACAGAATGGTTTTAACGCTTATCTTTCTGAGAAGAAAAAAACACACAAGGTGCAGCTGATCCCATATTCCACTATGGAACCGGAGAAGAATGATGTGTGGGTGAAAGAATTGTTTCATCATCAGCATAATATCGGAGGGGTGGTATTCTTTAATTCCCGTGGGGGGTTGCTTGCCGATTGCTTTGCCCGAAACGGAATCAACAACATACCCATCATAGGAGTTGATCTCACGGTTCCCAATATCAAGGCACTGAAAAACGGGTATATCGATTTTCTGATTGGACAGGAGCCTGAGCATCAAGGTTTTCTCGCAATGAAGACCCTAATTGAATATTTAGTATACAGAAGACCCGTAAAAGTGCAGAATTATGTACAACTTGATATTCTGACCAAGGAGATCATCGACTATTACAACCAGTTTAATTACTTATCCTGAAGAGAGGAGCAGTCCTTAATTACCGGATCATGCAATGGAAAATTCGCATCAAGGATATTGCTGAAATGGCAGGAGTATCTCCCGGTGTACAATAAAATTGCGCAGCTCGATGCCGACGCGGTGATCATTGGTACCACTTTCAAGGAGGAATCGGTTCGGTTGGCTCATCAACTCGAAGAAAAAGAAATTCCTTATATATTGGTCGATTCCATGGTGGAGAATACCTCTCCATTGGCCTATTTCACCTCCGATCACTATATCTGCGGATATCTGGTGGCAAAGCTGATCACCACCATCATCCCGCCCAATGCCGATATCGGCATGTTACAGGCCGTCAGAATAGGGGATGAAAGCGCCAACACCAGTATATTGCGGAAGAAAGGATTTCATGATTATCTGACCGAACATCATATTACAAACAAAGTTGAGCGGATTCCTTTCACGGCAATGGAACCGGAGAAGTTCGACGAACAACTGGGTGCTTTCTTTCATGAACATCACCAGATTGGGGGCGTGGTGGTGCTCAATTCACGAGGTGGTATTCTGGCAGATTATTTTGCCAGAAAAGGAATCAATGACATCAAGCTGATTTGTGTGGATCTGACTGCCCCGAACGTAAAAGGACTCAAAAACGGATACATCGATTTTCTGATCGGGCAGGAGCCGGAACACCAGGGATTTCTTGCCATGCGGACACTGATTGAATACCTGCTATACAGACATCCCGTACGGGTACAGAACAATATTCAACTCGACATCCTGACGAGTGAGACCATCGATTACTACAAACGGTTCAACTTCATGTCCTGATCAGACTATTCTGACGCAGAGGCTTTGGTTGTGGAAAGAAAATAGTTTAGTAGGTGAGATTTCCGACGGTATCTTTGGGTGCCATGGTGGAATCGCCGATGGTGTGAACCGTTATTTTTGCCCCTTTTTCAGCCGTTTCATCTCCTGAATGGTTACAGGACCCAGCAATCCGGAAGGCAGTGTGCCCCAGATATCAAATTGAGTGGGTTGGTAAGTGATGCTGACAAAGTTGATCTCCTGAAATTTACGCCATTCCACACCCTTTCTGTCGTAATCGGCAATCCGGTTTGCAGGCAGGTTTGTGACTGCTATTTCTATGATATTCTCTCCATCCTGCAGCAGATCGCCAATTTTTGTCTCAAAAGGAACAGCATAGAGCGTGCCGGCGTCTTTGCCATTGATCTTAACCTGAGCGCTCTCCCTCACATCGCCCAGCGAGAGCAGATATTCGGAGCCCGGATTCTTTCTGAACTGAAAGGTTTTGCTGTAAAGTCCGGTACCTCTGTTTACCTTCAGGCTATCGTGATCAATGTCTGTCCAGGAAGTGAGGTTGTTTATCCTGAATGTCTCCTTTATTACCGGATCGCTCTCCGGAAAACGAAGTGTCCAGTCGCCGCTCAGCGCAACCCTTTCTCCGGTCGGGGCAAGGTAATTCCACTCTGCGGTTTCGATCTCCTTGTTGAAGGTTTTGATGACGACCGACTCGCCTGGCTTTAGCTGCAAATAGACTTCTGTTTTACCCTCGTTGTCACGCAGTCTGGCTTTCCCCTTTTCACCACTCATCGGGTCGAAGAGAATGGCGCTGCGGGCATTCACACCCAGGCCGACCCATCCCTCAACACGGTTGTTGCGCAGCATCGACATGAAATAGATGTGTCCTTTCTCATGTTTTCTTCTTACCAGCTGGCCTCCCCATTCAGAGACGAACAATTCCCGCTCACTGCGCCACAATTCCAGTATATCACCATAGTTGTTTCCAGTGATCACCGTTCCCTTGCCCAGTCTATTTTTGTTCACGGTGTCAAATGACCCTACCGCCGACAATGCAGCCGTCACCTTGTCAAACTGTTCCTTTCTCTCTTCCAGATTGGCAAGCCCGGGTACATCATCGGGATACTGTTCCACAAATATCACCGTGGCACCCTCTTCCGTCAGTTTTTTGATCTTCTCCATCGTCTCAAGCGGGATATTCTTTACCGCAGGAAGGATCAGCGCTTTGTAGGTTGTGCCACCCTCGGTCTTGAGCAATCCGTTCTCCAGGGTGGTCGTCATCAGAAAGCGGTCGGAAATATAATCCAGGTCATGCCCGTTCTTCATGAACTCGTCCACGGCATCACAAAAATCGGGTAACCGTTCCCGCATGCCATGGATGGCAAAGGTGGTGAAATAGTTGCCCCGCTGCTCTTCCCATATGTCATAAATCGGGAGATAAAGCAAGAAGTCGTTGTCCGGTTTCCCGCTTTGGAGAAACGACTGCACACGGGCAATGTAGTTGAAGAATGCGGGTGCATCTTTCCAGATGGTGTTGGTGGGCGACATATCCACCGAGGCATAGAACTTCCAGCCGGGCCATGCAGCATCTACGGGGGAGTAGGTAGAGCCATGGAAGTAAGCCCTGTTCACCCCGGAGGCAAACAGTTGGTCGATCTCCGTCTTTGCTTGTGAAAGCGAAGTCCTGAAGTGTTCGGTCAGCCAGGTAAAAGTCTCCGATGAGGTGTACTGTTTCCCGGATATGTGAGCTGCCGAGGAGGCATATTTCAGGATGGTGGGATCGCTGTCGTTCTCCTTCCGGATGGAATCTTTTCTCAATCCCGGAATGTCGAAGTCGGTAATCCCGAAAGATTCACATTCAGGTACATCCACCGTCGCGTAAAGGTCGATCAGGTTGGCCGGTGATCCGTGTGCTTGGTTCCTGGTTTTCACCCCATGGGAGTGCGCCCAGGCTGTCCACGGTAGGGTGAAATTTTCCAGCAGGATGTCGCCCACCGTCTCGCGGTAATCGGTAATCACCCGGATCGAGGTTTCTGTTGCGCCATCGGCAAGCAGCTCCGGAAAATAGTCCTGCAGTTTATAGCCTCTTCTTTGTTCAAACTCATTCAGGAGCTCCGGCGACCAGTCGGCACCATACACCTCATAAGAGTCGTTGAAGAAAGTCTTTGGGAAAGTCGTGGCGCTTTCGGCAAAAGCCTTGTCGAACTGATCCAGATAACGTTTCACCGCCTCCTTGTCGAAATGGTTTAACACATAGCCCGCACCGCCGGGAGCGGCTCTTTTTACCTGCTGCCTGCTTTTCCCTACAAAGAGGGCGATCACGCTGTAATCCTTGCCTTCAGGAGCTACCCAATCGAGATATCCTTCATCGGTCACCTTGTCAGTAAGGTCTAACACATCACCGTCTCCGGGGTAGGCCATCACCTTATCGATGTACGCCATGTCGGCTTGTCTTTTGTCGGAGACCTCAATTTTCTCCTCCAGCTTTCCGCCTCCTTTCACCTTGTACTGATTGAAGAAAGCTTTTGTCGCAGCATCCTCCAAGCTGACCGAAGGCCCCCCGAAAGGCCATCCTGTTCCGTTGTTCATGTCTACACCCATCCCCAACCGGTCTGCTTCAGAGATGGTAAAATCAAGCATCTTCATCCACCTGGGAGAGAGGTAGTCGATGTAGTGCGCTTCTCTTCCCTTTACCCCGTAGATGGGAGTAATCTCCACGCCACCTATCCCTGCTTTAGCCAAAGCTTCCAGATTATAGGTGAGGCCGGCGGAGTCCACATCGCTGCCCATCCACCACCATCGTGTCCAGGGTTTGCTCTCGGCTGTTATCTCAGGCCATCCGGTTTCATTTGTTTGCTCTCCACATGCTGCCACGATCATCAGGAGCAGCAAATAAAAGATTGATACCTTTTTCATAGCCTTATTCTTTTGATCTCATTAATATCCTTCCGGTCTTGTCAGCGTATAGAAGGGAGTGGGGGAAGCGGCCTCATCGTTCACGGTCGAACAAGCTGTCACTCCATGTAAAAAAGTTCGTCGAGCGGTATCGATACCGGTGGATTGTCGGGATTCGTCTCCATGATATCGGCCATGTAAGCCCACCATTTCTATACGATCTCCAGCTCACCCAGATCCTGCGATGACCCTTCACCCGATGTCTTTTGCACCGCAAAAAGGATGTTCGTCTCCTTGTCCCAGAAAATTGAATAATCCGACACGCCGGATTCCTTCAACAACGCTTTCATCTCTGGCCACAGGGCATTGTGTCTCTTTTCGTACTCTTCCTCGAAACCTGGTTTCAAGAACATTTTAAATGCACTTCGTTTCATAATTGATTTTTTTGTTGTTTAATGTATTGATTCAATGTGAATTGAGGAGTTTCCTTGAACCCCTCTATCAATGTTTTTGCCAAATTTGTAGTGGGGTGCTACCGCTGAAAGGAAAAGGAACGAAAAGATAGTTTTTCTCATCCTGTTCATTGTTTGAATGGTATTGTATGTGATCATTCACAGTTTACAAATTTAAACAAATGACGCTGTCTATGGACAATATAAATGACATTTTATCAAAAAAAAATTTGAGATGGACAAGGCATTAATCCTTTCTCCCATCTGGATAGGTGATTGTTCGGATATTCGATGTATTTCCCTTATATAAATACGAGGATGATATAAGGGAAATATAAGGGAATACCGAAGATGGTCCCAAGAAAGACCGTGTCATGTTTTGTGATACACCTGTCTCGTTCTTGTCTTTTTCGCGAAATTCTGCGTGTCGAAATAGTATCGTATAAATCTCACAAAACGAAGTTTTTTCCTGCTTGATGATCGCAAAAATGTTCCATAGAGAGTGATTCAAGAACATCGGTGTTGCGCACCTGCATGAAAAGGGGTTGAAAAATGAAAGATAAGGGATGACTGAATTGATATGCAGTTAAATTTTTATAAGTTTGTAGTTTGCAAATTATTTTTAGTAAAAGCATATGAAACGGAAGTTGTTTTTATTTTTGTTTCTGTTGCAGGCCGGTTTTCTTGCAGCACAGAACATGACCGATGTGAGTCTTTTCTTACTGAGCGATAGTGCCACCTATCTCAATCGGGTTTCGTCGGAGTCGGGCGACCTTTACAATGCTTTGGGCCATCACGGGCCTGCCATTGAAAATGAATGGCTGGCGTTGCGGTTGTATTTCGACAAGAAAGCGGCTATCGATGTCTATTCGAAAGCAAAGCCCGGGCTAGAGCTGTCTTCCTATAAATGGTATCCCACACCACAGCAGCAGCTAGAGGGAAAGGGAGCCGACTATTACAAGGTAGGACCCACCGTCGGCCTTGGTGGTATCCGTTTGTGGGATGGAGAGAAGGTGGTTCCCCTCGACCCTGTCTCAAACAGAACGGCAAGGGTGGTGAAAGAGGGTTCGGTCTCCTATTTGGAGATGTTGTCGGAAGATGTGCCCTACCGGAACCGGAAAGTCGATATTCTGGTGCGCGTGACCGTCTATTCCGGTTTTAGAAAAGCAAAGGTGGAGGCTTTTGCATTGACCGATGAGGACGTGGCATTTGTCACCGGCATCAACTACCATCCCGGGGAACAGGTAGTTGTAGAAAAGAATTGTATATTTACCTGGGGGCAGCATCCGGAAGATGTGGCTGCAGAGAAGGTGGAACTGGGTTCTGCGATCTTTGTGAATCCGGATGACTTCGATCAGACCAAAGTCGATGGGAATCAGCTTATTTTTATTTCAAAACCGGCCAGGCAGATAAGCTTGTGGATATCATCGGCCAATGGCAAGGAGCCGTTTGTGAATAACCTAGAGCGGTTTATCGACTTTGCAAAGTTTGAAATTGATAAATGATATCTCACACAAAAATTCCATGCTGTTTTTTTTACTAATTTTGCAGCCATGAACATTGTCATGTCTCCTTCTTCCATGCCGTCTTTTAATCTGGCGGCAGAAGAATATCTTTTCTCCAGAAAAGGAGAAGATTTTTTGTTGTTCTATGTCAATGAACCGAGTGTGATTATCGGATCGAATCAAGCGGTGAAGAATGAGGTCGATCAGGATTTTTGTATAGAACACAATATCCGGATCATCCGTCGATTGTCGGGTGGTGGTGCGGTGTATCACGACAGGGGCAACTTGAATTATGCGTTTATTCAGGACAGTACAGGTGCACCATTGAGCGCCCGTTTCCTGGAGCCTGTGGTGACTGTGCTTCATGAATCGGGTATTCCCGTGGAAGTCGGAAAAAGAAAAGATCTCTGGCTTAATGGATATAAGATTTCGGGTACCGCCTCCCATGTTTCCAGGGGGAGGGAGCTGCATCACGGCACCTTATTGTATGATACCGATCTGGAGATGCTGCAGAGAGCGCTGACTTCCGAAAACGGACGCCTGATAAAAAAAGCCACCCCTTCGGTGCCCAGCCCGGTGCGGAATATCCGTTCCTATCTGGCGGAACAACAAGGTACGACTGTCGATATGACTTCTTTTTTTTGTATGCTTTCCGGAAAGTTGCTCACCCTTTATGGACTTGATAAAGTGATCAACCTCCAAGCTGAAGAGATGGTAGAAATTGAGGAACTCCAAAGGAACAAATATACACAGCGCGGCTGGAATTACCGGATGTAAAGTTTCCCTTGCCAGGTCTCCTTTTCCCTGAATCGTTTCAGGATTTTTTCCCGTACTTCGTAGTTCTTCAGTCCCCAATCCGGTGCGATGAGCAGTTTCGCGGGCGACTGCGAGGTAAACCTTTCGATGTAGATTTCGGAACGGAGCCGCTCTGCAAAACGAACACATAGATCGACATACTCCTCCAGCGAAAACAGGCTGAACGACTCGGGCAGCAGTTTGTATTCCCTTGCCATGGCGGTGTAACGGATAATTTGTAGCTGGTGCAGTTTGAGCGTCGTGAGCGGTAGTTCGGAGAGCCTCCCGGCATGGTGCAGGATGTCTTCCTCGGTTTCTCCGGGAAGCCCCAGGATCATATGGGCTCCAGTCGGAATATTTCTTTCTGCCGTTTTACGGATCATTTCTGCCGATTCTTCGTAGGTGTGCTGGCGGTTGACCCTTTCCAGCGTTTTGTTTAAAGTAGATTCCACACCATACTCCACCAACACGAATGTTTTCTTGCTGAGCGCTTCGAAGTAATCGAGCAATGCCTCGGGCATACAATCGGGACGGGTACCCACAATCAGTCCCACCACACCGGGATGCGACAGTGCCTCTTCATATTTGTCGGTCAGCGAGTCCACGCTGTCGTAGGTATTGGTATAGGATTGGAAATAGGCCAGGTACTTCATTTCCGGATATTTCCGGGAGAAGAAATGGATGCCGTCGGCCATTTGTTCGGTAATGGTCTTGGTTGGCTTGCCGTAGCCGGGACTGAAGCTCTGGTTGTTGCAGTAGGTACATCCGCCTAGCCCCTTGCTGCCATCGCGGTTGGGGCAGGTAAAGCCTGCATTGATGGATATCTTCTGTACTTTATAGGAAAATCGTGCCGAAAGATATTCGGAGAAATCACGATATGGCTTGTCATTTGAAAACACCTGCTCTGATTTTTAGGATACAAAGATAATGAAAAATAGGAAACGGGAATGTGACATCATGCCACATTCCCGTTCAAGTGAATGTATTGAAAAGTAAAGTCGTTTGTTCACCATGCTTTTTCTGCCATCTTTTCGCAAGATTTACTTCCCGGGAGCATAGGTATTCAGTGAGACCATGATGCTACCGGGATTTTTTATGAAACTGACTTTGGATAACCCTTTGTCACTTTTTCTTTCATATGTCTCTACCCGGTTTTTCCCGTTTCTGACAATTGACACTTCTTCATACTTGTCGGCCTGGAGCGCATTTTTTACTTCCTGCGCAAAGCTTTCGCCCAACGATTTTTCGGTTGAATTCAATGAGATCATCTGGCGCCCCGTACTTGTGTAGGATTTGTCGGTTCCCCAGGTCTCCATGTTTCCCAAATCGGCAAATTTATCCATCATACTGGCTTTCTTCTGATACACATAATTGAAACGCTCATCCTCCATATACTTGTCGAACAACTTTTCCAGCTGTTGCGCTGATAAGGTAGTGACAAAAGCGAGCGCCATGAACATAATTGAGAGAATTTTTTTCATTTTTACAGGGTTTTTGAGTTATTGATTCAGAGATTCTATGTGGTCGATGGTATGTGCTAAATCGTCAAAAATTTTACTGGCATCCATCTTCGTTTGTATCGCATTTGCCTCAACCAGTGGTTTGTAGCTGGTGCGAATGATTTCATCGGCTTGCGTAAACATTTGGTCGGCATATTCTTGTGCTTTCTCCGGATTTTTTACTGCTCTTCCGTTAATGAAAACCAG
>ENA-UOOE01002740-UOOE01002740.1-fermentation-metagenome-genome-assembly--contig:-NODE-2740-length-12153-cov-3.075219_pt1 | contig 12153 bp, 10 predicted proteins | sample MGYA00245776_ERZ724021 | MGnify/ENA primary metagenome ERZ724021 (study PRJEB28704, sample SAMN03018321) | fermentation metagenome | biome: anthropogenic terrestrial biome; feature: soil; material...
CCCTGGGAACCACCACTGCTGCCACCGGCAAGGGCTTTGCCATCGGCTCTGCAGCCCTCACTGCCCTAGCCTTGATTGCAGCCTATCGGGATCATGTATTATTGCTAGCTAAAACCAAGCAGATCCCACTGGCTTTGGATCTGAGCATTCTCAATCCCCAAGTTTTAGTGGGGCTATTTCTAGGTGGGATGCTGCCTTTTCTGTTCAGCGCCCTTACCATGAGCGCTGTGGGGAGAGCCGCCGAGAAAATTGTGTTGGAGGTGCGCAGGCAGTTTCGGGAGATCCCAGGGCTGATAGAAGGCAAAGCAAAACCAGATTACGCTAGCTGTGTTGATATCTGCACCCGCTCCTCACTGCGAGAGATGATCCTGCCGGCGGTCCTTGCCATCGCCAGCCCTATTCTTGTAGGGCTGGTGCTGGGAATTGAAGGCGTGATGGGCCTGCTCTCTGGCGCCACAGTTACAGGGTTTATGTTGGCCATTATGATGGCCAACTCCGGTGGCGCCTGGGATAACGCAAAAAAATATATTGAAGAGGGGAATTTTGGGGGCACCGGCTCCGATGCCCATCGGGCTGCTGTGGTGGGCGATACAGTTGGAGATCCATTTAAGGATACCTCAGGGCCAGCTCTGAACATCCTGATCAAACTGGTGTCCATGGTCTCTGTGGTCTTTGCCTCATTTATTCTGCTCCATTCTCTTCTCTAGCACAAACCCCGCCTCCCAATCATATAATGCTCTGAAAAGGAGGCGGGGCTCATGAAGCTTTTGCAGCTACTGTTCAGCCCGCTTTTTAAGCGGGCAGGAAAAACTTGCCTTTTAATCTGGGTGAGGGGCCCACGCCAATAAGGGCCCCTACTGGTATTTCTGTTCCAATTCCAACTGAACAAGAAAGGGATTGGGCTCATCTGTCCGCTCCCCCACCTCGCAGCGGATCACAAGCTCCAGTTGGCCAAGCTTCTCTTGCCAGCGCAGAAGCAGTGAGCGCTCAGAGAAGGACTTGTCTTGCTGAAAGTAGGCTTGTGCTGTCTCGGTTACTCCCACAAACAATTGCCGGGTGGGTGCTAGCTGCCTTGCCAGACCCACCCTGCCCCGGGTGAGAAAGTAGTCATAGCTGGGCTGATAAGGGTAGCGTTGCAAGCGCGAGAGATAAGAGAGCTCTGTCTGCCAACGCCACAGGGGCCCCTCTAGTTTCAGCTCCCATTGGTTTTTTTGAGAAGTGGCCATGGCACCTAGAGGGTATTGCCGCTGCCAGGCCTCGCCCTTCAAGAACACTCTCCACCCCAGCTTGGGTCTGTAGCTGCCAGAGTAGGTGATACTATCGCGGAAATAAGTCTGGGCTGCCCAAAGAGGAAAGATCTTCTCCAGCTGCTCCCACTGCACCTTGAACTGCCACAGACTCCCTTTCCCCTTGCCCCAAAGCTCCACTCCCCGACTGGAGCTTTGAGAATTATAGCGTTCTTGCCGAGAAAAGGTTTTATTTCCCTGACCCACTCGCCAAGCCACGTTTACAGGCCAGGTGCTGCTTTGGTGAGCGAGGACCAAGCCCTGTTCTCCTTCCTTGTAGTTGCTATTCTCCCGCCAGGGGAACTTTCTTTCCTCTAAAGCCAGCTCATGGGAGAGGCTATTGTTCCCCCACCATTCAAATAGGCTCAACTCAGTTTTGCTCCCAATTTTTTTGTATTGGAAGCTATCCTTCAACTGCCAAGGATAGACCTGATTGCCATCCTCGCCACTGCCGAGGAAATCCAGTCTACCCTGCCGCCAGCGAGCATCAAAGCCCACTAGGCTATACTTTTTGCCTGTGGGATCTGCCTCTTTAGGTTCCTCAGGTTCCAATAAACCCAGTTCCTCTTCCCAAAGCTCGTCCCACCACCAGTTCTTTTCTTCCCAGACGGCCTCTGCTGCTATTGCACAGAGAATAAGTAACACCACACATAGTTTGCACATGTTATTACCCCCATTGCCAATATTCTGCGTTCCCCGAGCAGAGGGTTTCTCACGCTTTATATCTTCTCTACAAGGTGGGGGTTCTCCTCCTCAGTAGAGGACAACCCCCAAAGTCGCGCCTACAATCAAAGTTAGGACTGGATGCAGTCCCCTCTGCAGCAGGATCCCAGCAATCCCTGCGATGATCAGGCTTTTGGCGTCCAAAAAAGCGCCCTTTCCCACAAATAATAAGGCTGATGCAATCAAGGCGATAGTTGCAGGCCTCAGCCCCTGGAGGATCCTCTTTACCCAGGGTACGTCCTCATAGGCAGAAAAGAGGCGGGCCAAGATTAGAACCAAAATTACTGGCACCAGAATCACGCAGCCTGTGGCCAAGGCAGAGCCCCAAAAGCCTCCCACCTTAAAACCGATGAAGGTGGCAAAGTTGATGGCAACAGGCCCTGGTGTCATCTCGCTGATACCGATGATATCGAAAAACTCCCCCTCTGTGAGCCAGCCGTATTTTTCAACTTGCTCCCGGAGAAGGGGAATCATGGCATAGCCACCACCGAAGCTAAAAGCGCCGATTTGCAGAAATGCCCGGGCTAGGTTAGCTAGAGCTTGCATCGCGTTTCCCTCCCCGCACATAGCCTATGGTTCCTGCCAATATTAGCACTACAAATGTGGGCAGGCCCAACAGCAAAAGCCCCAAGCTCATCATGGCTACGATAATGCTGAATTTATCATGCAGGGTCTTTTTGCCCAAACTCGCTACAGCATAGGCCATGAGCATGAAGATGGCAGGTCGCATCCCTCGAAAGGCCGCCTGCACAGGAGCTAGGGTAGCAAAGCGATTGAAAAAAGAGGCCACCACGATGATAATAGCAAAGGAAGGCAGGGCTGCACCTAGCACTGCCACCAGGGCCCCTGCTGTTCCCCGGAGCCTATAGCCGATATAGGCGGCAGTGTTGATGGCCAAAGGCCCTGGCGCTGATTGAGCCAGGGCTAGGCAGTTTAAGAAGTCCTGATCTGTAAGCCAGCCTTGTTTGGTGCATACTTCCCGCTGGATTAGGGGCACCATGGCATAGCCTCCACCGAAGGTGAAGGCGCCGATCTGCAAAAAAATTAGAAAAAGCTCCCCCAGCATAACATCCTCCCATAAAAAAAGGGATCCGGAGGATCCCTTTTTTCTTCTCTGTAGCTTTTTTATTTCTTGAAGGTGATTGTACCATAGTTATCATCGTCGTCAAACTGACCACCACGGGGCCAAAGACTCATGTACTGACGGAGGGCATAGCGCCGACCAATTTTGAATTTCCAGGTATCGCCGGCTTTGGGCACTGGCAGAGGATTTTTGTCCAGGGGAATACGAAATTCTGCTGCCCACTGATCTGGGTCGATGCCCACTTTCACTTCGTAGTTATAATTGAAGCCGCCTACGTCCACGAAATTGCCGAATTTAGTTTCTGCGGGGTTGACAATATAATGAACTGGCTTTTTCCCCTCGCCTGGGATAATGTAGATTTCCACTGTGTCATCGTTATACCAGTCCCAGTCTCCGTCTTGGCGACTCATGGAAAGCTCCATATCGTACTGATCCAAACAATTAACTACAACATAGAGGGCCATCTCGTCCCAAGCTACTGCAAACTCACTTTGCACTGGAGCCTCTTTATTCGTATCTGCGGTCTCCGCTACTGCAAAACCTGTATAGAAAGGAACCTTCTGCCAGTCATCTGTCTCGCCATCAATCCAAAAACCATCCTTCACAAAGGGTGCCTCGACTTTGTCCACGCCTCCAGTAGCCTTGGCAAAAACAGCGCTGCTTGCTACCAACATTGAAATTGCAAGTAAAATCGCAAAATACTTTTTCACTTTTTACGCCTCCATTCTTTTTGTTGATGTAAAGGAACTCGATCTGTTTCCTCAAATCCCACCTCTCAATTTGTTCTTTATTGAAACGTATTTATTTTTCCTCTTTATAATATTATAGCCCTAAAAGAGAAAAAAAGTCAAGCATTGGCACCTATGGAAAACGCTGGTAATCAGAACCCCCGGAGCTCAAAATAGATCATTTTCTCCCGGCCTTTGGGAAACGCTACCCCCAAGACCAGCTCCCCGAGGCCCGTAGCCAATCCCAATTCCGCCCCAAAGCTCTGTCTCCACTGAGGAGACTGTTCCCAGACAGAGCCCAAATCCAGATAAATCCTTCCCTTAAGACTATCTACAGGCAGATAATGGCCCCTGTGGATTGTAATTAGGTTCCGCTCCAGCTCTCCCCTGATTTTGGCCATGTTGGCCCCTAGCTCATCCTCAAAGCCCTTCACTGGGAGTCTGGTTGCGCCTGGAATGTGGCTAGCAAAACCCTGAGCTGCAATATTCAAGCGGAAACCATCGAGCCAACGCCCCTGCCAGGCCACTGCCCCTTTTGCTAATGGGCTCTCATCATTTCCCTTGCGTAGGTAACCAAAAGAGGCTGAGCCTTGGAAAATATCATAGCGCCGATTTCGACCAGACAGAGACGAGAAGGCTAGACCCAAAGTCGCCTCGCTACTTTGGGGCAGCTTTGCAAGCTGACCTGTTAGATTCAAGCTCCTATTGAGTCTTTTAATCAGGGGATATTGACCTGCAAAGCCGTAGCCAGCCTCGCCTGTGGTAAAGAGCTGGGTTTGGATCATGGTCTCGGCAAACCCCAGCTTGTTATAGAGAGAAAACGCTGCTCCTGCAGCAAAGCTCGGGTAGAACTCCCACAGGCCACTGAGGCTCCAGCTGAGGGTGCCAAGGGCATCGCTGCCACCTGTATCAAAGCCCCGGAAATTCTCCATCACCAGTCCCTCTGTGAACACATCCCAACCTAAATCTGCCTTGGGCCACCACCAGCGAGGGCTAGCAGAGCGAAGGGGGTTATAGGCCAGAGGACTGTAACTCCCCACACTGCGGGTAGGTTGTGTGTAGGTTTCCTTTTTTCTCCACACAGGGGACCAAGAACTTTCGCTCAGAGGCATGGTTGCCAGATCATAACCCCTCCCCGATAAGGAGACAAAAGTGAGTTCAGCTCCATGGGGCGCAGGCTGGCCAGCACCGGTAGCGAGGTTCGTTACCTGCAGATGGCGGCCAAGAAGATCTGTGGCGTAGATCTGCTCCACTCCTGCAAGATCTGAGGTGTAGAGCAGCCACTTTCCCCACCAGCTAGGTGCAGATTCCAGGTGGCGATCCTCTGTGAGGTATTTTAGCTTGCCCGTCCCGAGCTCCAAAAGAGCAAGATCTTGAAAGCCACCCTCCCGCCAGACAATCAGGGCCAGCTTATCCCCAGCCGGAGAGAGTGTGGGGGTAGCATAGCGGACCCCAGTTTGGGCAGGCAGAATCACCTTTTGATTACCACTGGGCTCGATTGCCTCAAGGGCTGTAGAGAGGCCCTCCCGCCTTATATAGTAGATGGTACCATTCTTTCCCCAGGAGGGATCTGTAGCCCGAAGGCCTCGGGTAAGGCGTCTTTCTTTTTGGGCTGAGAGATCGTAGAGGTAAAGATCTGTGTAGATGGAATCAGGATCAAAATAATCTGCTTTGGCATAGACCAAAAATCTGCCATCAGCCGAAGGTACAGCTGCACTATCCAGCTGACCAAATAAGAGCTGTCTGTCTTGGCCTGCCGATTGCACCCTGAGACTTGGCACATAGCGGCCCTGGGATGTTAAATAATAAAGCTTGCCTGAAGCCCACTGAGGCCAGATGGTCTTCCCACCTGACTCGGTTAAAACCACGTGTTCTTGCTTTTGGGGGAGCTTGATGGAATGCTTCCACTCCTGCCAGATTGCATCTAGTGAACTGCTATATACTTTTGCAAAGGCGAGGTTGAAATCTACGTGGATTTCTCCTAGATCCCAAACTAGCTCCGCAAGTTTCTCCTCACCATAAATCCTGACAAGATAGGAGACGAACTCGGCGCCATAGATATAAGCATAGTTCTGCAGCGACGGCCAGGTTTCCCGGACGAAGAATCCCTCCAGTTTATCTGGGGTAAAGAACCTATCCGCTGCAATTTCCGCTAAGATCAAAGCCCGATATTCTGCACCACCGGCTCTGCCCCCTGTGGTATGTTTGCTTTCCTGGTAGACTGCATAGCCTTCCACAAACCACAGCGGTGCAAAAGCCCCAGGGAGAGTGATATAGCTGGGAGCTTTACCAAATAGCTCCCTCACCAAGCTTGCCCGGCCATGGTTTTGATCTAATTGTAAGATATGGGTATATTCATGGATCAAAAGATAGGTAATGGAATTTGAGATCCCACCTGGAGCTGGAATTGTGGCCAGATCCAAGACAACTCTATTTCTAGGAAAGGGAGTTGCAGAGCCATTGAAGATATCTGTTTGTGTGTTTAAGACCAGCTCTGTTTTTTCCCTAGAGAATGTCTTATAAAAAGGAATCAACAAATGATGTATTTCCTCTGCCTGCTTTGCCACCTGGCAGGCTAGGGAATATTCCTTTTGGGGAAAATGAACCAGGAAATTTGAGGTCTCTATAGTCTGCCAAGCTGCTTGCGCAGGGAGATAGCTAATCAAGATTAATAGAAAGATAATTTTTCGCATATGCTTGCCCCCTTGAGATAAAATATTCGCGCTCTGGCCGCTATCTTCCTCCTTTGGAAGTGTTAACTTCCACTGCATTTTTTTCCCTATTTGGCTAAAGTTCAGCAAAAATTGCTCAAGCTTGCCTTCAGACGATGGCCAGCCTTTCTAAAATCCCTTAGAAATGAAAAAAATTTCCTCTCTTCCCTTGACTTTTTTTGCCTGATGGCTATAATATAAGTTGTTAGCACTCTCAACGAGTGAGTGCTAATAGATAGTTCAGGTAATAAATTGAAAAGGAGGTTGGAAGGATGATCAAGCCATTAGCAGATCGTGTTGTGGTCAAGGCTCTTCCATTTGAAGAGACCACCCGGGGAGGAATTGTACTTCCTGATACCGCCAAGGAGAAGCCCCAGGAGGGTGAAGTGGTGGCAGTAGGACCTGGCAAACTAGCTGACGATGGCCAGCGGGTTACCCCTGAGGTAAAGGTTGGCGACAAGGTCATCTACTCCAAATATGGAGGAACGGAGATCAAAGTCGATGGCGATGAGTATCTCATTCTCCGAGAATCCGATATCCTTGCTGTAAAATAGGATCGCAAACATAACAAAGACCAAAAGGGGGTATTTTGATGGCTGGAAAGCAGCTAGAATTCGATGAAAAAGCACGTCGAGCACTGCAGCGCGGCGTGGATACCGTAGCTAATGCTGTTAGCATCACACTTGGACCTAAGGGTCGCAATGTGGTGTTGGGCCGCAAATTTGGCTCACCTGTAATCACCAAAGATGGTGTGACAGTGGCCAAAGAGATTGAACTGGAAGATGCATATGAGAACATGGGAGCTCAGCTTTGCCGCGAGGTAGCTTCCAAGACAAACGATATCACAGGTGACGGCACAACCACAGCTACAGTCCTGGCCCAGGCTATTGTTAGCGAAGGCCTAAAGAACGTAGCAGCTGGTGCAAATCCTATGCTGATCAAGCGCGGGATTGACAAGGCTGTTGAGGTTGCTGTTGCTGAGATTAAAAAATCTGCCATCCCTGTAGTGGGCAAAGAGGATATTGCTCATGTTGCATCTATCTCTGGCAACGATGACGAAATTGGTCAGTTGGTTGCCGAGGCAATGGACAAGGTTGGCAAAGATGGCGTAATCACTGTTGAGGAGTCCAAGGGAACTGGCACCACTGTGGAAACAGTTGAGGGAATGGAATTTGATAAAGGCTACATCTCCCCCTACTTTGCTACAGATGCAGAGGCCATGATTGCAGATATCGAAGATCCCTACATCCTCATCTATGAGAAGAAGATCAGCGCTGTAGCTGATATGCTCCCAGTACTGGAGCAGGTTGCAAAAACTGGTCGCGCATTGGTCATCATCGCCGAGGATCTAGAGGGCGAGGCCCTGGCTACATTGGTAGTGAACAAAATCCGTGGCGTCCTGAAGGTAGCAGCAGTCAAGGCTCCTGGCTTCGGCGATCGCCGCAAGGCCATGATGGAAGACATTGCTATCCTCACAGGTGGCACCTTCATCAGCGAGGATCTTGGCTACAAACTGGAGAACGTAACCTTAGAGATGCTGGGTGAGTCCAAAAAAATCAGCATCGACAAGGATAAGACTACCATCGTTGAGGGCAAAGGCGACAAGGCCGCTATCGATGGCAGGGTTGCCCAGATCCGCAAGGAGATCGAGAACACCGATTCCGATTACGATCGGGAGAAGCTCCAGGAGCGCCTTGCGAAACTGGCCGGTGGTGTAGCAGTAATCGAAGTTGGAGCTGCTACTGAAACCGAAATGAAAGAGAAAAAACACCGGATCGAGGATGCCTTGGCAGCCACCCGTGCAGCTGTGGAAGAGGGTATCGTCCCTGGCGGCGGTAGGGTAATGCTGAACGCTATTGTTGCTCTAGAGCAGCTCGAGCTGGAAGGGGATCAGAATGTAGGCGTAAACATCGTACGTCGCGCCTTAGAAGAGCCCCTACGTAAGATCGCAAGCAATGCTGGCCTGGAAGGGTCCGTTGTTGTGGACAAGGTTCGTAACAACCCAGATCCTAACTTTGGCCTTAACGCGGTTACAGAACAATATGTGAACCTGGTTGAAGCTGGAATCGTGGATCCTGCTAAGGTCTCTAGGACTGCCCTAGAGAACGCAGCCTCCATAGCTTCCCTGCTTCTAACCACAGAGTGCCTAATCGCTGACCTCCCAGAGAAGGATCAGCCAGCACCTGGACCAGACATGGGTGGCATGGGTGGTATGGGCGGCATGGGCTACTAAGCCTTAAAAACCAAACGAGGGATAGCAACTGCTATCCCTCGTTTTTTCTTTAAACCTCAACCACTTAATCACCTTTGTTTATATATTATGTTTAAAAATTCTTCAGTTAATTGAATGAAGTACTCAGCGTTTTTTAATTGTTCTTTAGCATCTTCAATCGAAGCCACATAGAAGTCATCATAATCCGACTTCTCCCTTATTCTGTACGCAGTGGAAATTATTGAGTAAATGCCCTTTTTAAACTTTCCTGTGTGAATATAATGTTGATTGAAATACGCGATAACTCCAGAGTGTTTCTTAGAATCGAACCCATCTAAAGCATTAACCGATCTAATCGAATGATAGATTGCGTAATATGATCTGTTTATTGAAGCTTTTATAAGTCCATTGTCTAGGTTTATTTTAGCAGAAAGTAAATCTTCTTTTGCTTTTTCAAACCTATATTTTGATAAGATTATTCTATTTTTCATATATAACAATCCCTTCATCCCTTACCTTTTTGTAAAAAGGAACAACATCGACCCAATTTCTAAATCTCTCGCAGGTAAGATCAAGTATCGATAAAACTTTCAGATGGCGATATCCAATTTCGTTTATAATATTATTAAGTTTTTTATCATATTGTCTCAGCTCTGATTCCTCAACGTCTATTAATACCATCAAGTCAATATCAGATTCGTTATCATATTCTCCTCTAGCATAGGAACCATATAATAGGATTTCTTTAAGCTTGTTCCCATATAAGGCTTTTGTATCTCTGGTAACTTCGTTTAAGATAATGTTAAGCTTTTTGTCTTTTCTTGATATAGACATTATATCAGCTCCTTATCTTTGTGTAATTATATTTTACCATACTTAAATCTTTTTGGTAATCAACATATCCACTGTCTCTCAACGCAGGCAACAACTATATCCTCTAATAATTCTTTAAACTAGGTCTCAATTTAAGTTTCGGCCTTTTGCATCCCCGCTAATGGTGCTTTAAGTTATAAAATCCGTACTCTGCTTTTTAGGGGCAGATGTATCTTCCTCTAACCTCTCTTTTCACACTAAATTAGCACAATAACAGCAAAATTGAAAATTTCATCTTTGAATAGGGGGTGTTAATGTGCTCTACAGCGATAAAATTTTAAACTAATCTCGAAAAATATAGTCTAGACGAGGATAGTTTACCATGGCAAAATCGTTTTTTGGTATCCTTCAAGCACACGCTTCCCTGGAGGAAACTAGAGAGGAGCGACTCAGTTCCCATGAAGGTTGATTGATACCTATATTATCCTCGATACTAGACCAAACGTGCATCAATTAACACCAGTGAGAAAGATCTTTCTCCTTGTCTCCAAAGCCTCCACGTGTCTCCCATAAAACTGACTACGGCTCGGGGGAAGCCTGCTGTGTTACTTCTTCAGCTTCCTTTAGCCCCACAGCCACTATCTTTGTCACAGGTCGGTAGTAATCTGTGGAAATAAGCTCTCGCCTCAGGAGCTTCCCTCCCTGGGTCACAGTACGCCACACACGAACCCTGTAGCCACTGACACCCTCCCGGATTACCTTCTCCTCCCCAGGCTTAAGACTCGAATCTAGCTTCTTTTCCACAGCTGCTGGAACCTTCTCCTCCACTATGGATTCTAGGTCCACAACCTGATCAGAGCCAGAGCCGAAAATCGCCACCCTCAGCTTGTCCCCCTCCACAGAGGTCTTAAACAAAAGAGCAGTACCTGAAGTATTCCGAAAGCGCAAATCAAGGTAATCATAGGCAACTGCAGCATCTCTGCCGATGGGCAAATATGAGACGGGCATACTATGATGGTTGCGTTTTGAAGCCTTCAGATCGGCTAGGAGTAATGCATTGTAGAGGGTACTGGAAACCTGACACACCCCTCCCCCAACCCCTGGCACGAGCTTGCCATCGATAATCACAGGAGCCTCAGTATAGCCTTCCCGAACCCCCCTGGTACCCACGATCTTATTGAAGGAGAACTCCTCCCCTGCCATCACAATATGCCCATCAAGCTTGCCTGCAGCCAACTCAATGTTTTTCACCCGATTGGTGTTGGCAACATTAAAACGGGTGGCGAAACCCGCAACCTGCTTTTTGATCCCCCAGCTTGCTACTTTCTCCGTAGTAAGTTTAGGGATAAACTCCTCCACAGGCAAGGAGATGGTTTTCTCATTTCCCTCTAAAATGGCCTTAAAAAAGAGATCAGGTAGCTTCTCTACCACAAGCCGCCTACCTGTTACAGAAGGCACAACACGCACATCCTGCTCTACAACCTGGAGGCGGGCATTTCGTGCAGTCTGATCTATGTCGCCTGCCAGCTGGCTACCCAAGGCTCGTACCTTAGCCTCATCTAATATTAATTGGGGCTCCAAGATCAGGCCATCCCTTTGCACCTGCAGCCGTATTAAAGAACGCTGCCAAAAATTGCCTTCCCTACCCACCTTATAGGCCGCTTGGATCACAGTTGCTAGATTCAGTTTGGGGCCTAATTTAGCCGGATCTAGCTCCCAGCTCAGTTCTTTATATGTGAGGGTCAGCTTGTTCGATAGACGGGCTTGATACTCCTGCTCCAGGAGACGCTGTGCATCCTCTACCTTTAGGCCAGATAGGGGAATTTCCCCTACCCAGACGTTCCTGGCGATGCCCCCTGGCTGATGGACCCGATCTTGAACTATAATCGCTAAACACATACCTGCTAAAATACAGAGACTGATAAAAATAAATTTATATTTATGGGCCTTCACATAAAAACCCCTTCTCTAGAATTTACTTTGATTTTAACATGCTTCTTCCCTCTTGTCGAGAGCTTACTTGATCCATAGAAGTGCCACCCGATTCCGTTTCACACTACCTGACCACAGCAGAAGTAGCAATAAAAAACCAAAACTCCCAAAGAGAGGATAGCAACTTGCTACAATCTTGGCAAAACCAAAGCGAGAGAGGGGCCAGGCTAGGATCAAAATTAGAACCTCTACAACTGGCTCAGGCAGCTTACCAGAAAGCCTTCTTCCCATGCCCCAAGTCGCAGCAAGAAGGGAGGTGAAGATGGCAAAAAACAAAGCTAAAAGATATGCCCAACCAAAAAGTGGCCCCAGTCTTCTAGCCAAGGATAATATAGGTAGCTGCCCTGCTCCTCCCTGCCTTGAGAGGGCAGCGAAGAGAACTAGGTTCAGGCAGGTGAGGATTCCACTTGCCAACCAGCTACTCAGCTTACCCTCACGAAGGGACAAAAGGTTTGGCGCCAAGGCGCAAAGAGCAGAGAAAACCAAAAGGAGATTATAGGAGGCGTAGAAAAAAGCCGCCAGCCACCAGGGCAAAGGTGGATCCAGAGGAAAAGCTGCCCTCTGAGACGGCAGGGTAAAGCTCGCCAAGCTAATCAATAGCATC
>ENA-UOOE01002742-UOOE01002742.1-fermentation-metagenome-genome-assembly--contig:-NODE-2742-length-12148-cov-22.824113_pt1 | contig 12148 bp, 6 predicted proteins | sample MGYA00245776_ERZ724021 | MGnify/ENA primary metagenome ERZ724021 (study PRJEB28704, sample SAMN03018321) | fermentation metagenome | biome: anthropogenic terrestrial biome; feature: soil; material...
AGAGAGACCTCCTCTTTAAGGTTGGCGTATTTGATTCCACCGTTGGTCTGGGACAGGACTGGTTTTTCAAGTTCGTAAACCCTTAAAATCCAGATATAAGCTTTGTTCTTTTTTAAGTAGGATTTGACATGTTCGTTGGTCCAGATATGGTAAGGTTCCAGGGTTCCTATTCTCTGGGAGGATTTTTCAACTATTTCCTCAACCTTCGCAAAGTACTTAACCTCCTTGTTTTTACCTTCAGTTTTTGGGAGGCTATTTTCTTCTGCAAATCCTTTAAAATCCTCTTTGAAGCTGTCAAGGAAGTTGTCCTTGTTGGCGTAACTTACAGTGGGATATAAAAGAAATTCTGGAACGTTTGTTCCATAGTTACGTATTAAAATGGTTTGTTTTCCCTGTCCCAGAGCTTCAACTGTTGCATTCCATTCATTGAGACATTTAGTGATGTTCATTTATAACACCAGATCAGCCTTTATTCTTCTCAATCATTTTGAACTCATCTTCGTAGATGTACTTACCCGAAACAGCAACGAAGCGTTTTGGAACAACAGGTTTTTTGAATTTCTGGAAGTTCTCAAACTCAATAACATTCATTTCAGTTCTATTTTTAGCGTATTCCTTGAGTTCTTCAGTTGTTATCATGAGCTGATCTTTGTACTTGCTGGTGATGGCTGCAGGTTTCATCTTCTGCGTGGATACGATGTCTGCCCAGCCAGTGTATGCTTTGGCTCCGTGGGATTCATAGATTATGAATTTATCCCCTTTTTCAACTTTTCCAAGATGTGATTTACCCACAAATACAGTTTTTCCATTCTTGTAGATTCTTTCTGCATATTCTGTTGGTATTGGATGCGAAACGCCTTTTATTTCCATATTTTTAAACCCTCCCCTTTTTTAATATTTGAATTTCAAGATATGAAATCAATTGTTACCAGTTTTAGCTCGGATTTATCAAAAGGATCCATTCTATTGTTATTATAGGTTTCTTTATCTTTGAGGAAATCGTCAAGATTTTGTAAAGTTTTATTCCAATCATAATCCTTTTTAAATTCTTTTTGAATTTTTCTTAAGGTTTGAAGTCGTTTCTTAGTTAAAGGAGCATATCCTAACTTTTCTTGCACTCTTTTGAGTTGTTTTTCGACTTTTTCATCTGCAGGGTATTCCATAAGGTGTTCATTGACTTCATAATCTAAAGCGTCCATCATTTTTTTCAAGAATTTTGTGCTTGGAGAAATGTCCCATTTATTTTCTTGAGTTTGTGCTTCCATATTTTTATAATTCCTTTCGATATCTTCCAGGATGTAACTGTTAATGTCATAAACTTTTTCAAAGAAATGAGGTATGTATCGTGTCCCCTTGGAATCACAGGCTATGAACTGGGATATTTCAGTTTTGTTGGTTATTATTTCTTCACTATTAATGTCATAGAGGTACCAATAATTGAAATCATCAGCATATTTATAATAAAAGAATATGCCTGTAATAGAACCATTTTTAAGTCCACTGTGAACACCATATGGGATCTGTTCAATTTCTTCAATTGCTTGTTCTCTCATGAAATCTTTAAGCGGTTGATAAAACATTTCGCCTCCTGCAAAACTATCTTCCTCTAATTCTTTGAAAACGTTTTTATCTTTATCTTTTATTGCCCTTATAATCCCAAAAACTTTTGGTTTAATGGGTTCACCTAATATAGTTCCATCCAGACCTAAAGAATCGTTTATATTTGTTATTTTGTATTGAAGAATTTTAAGTAGGTTTAATAATTCTTCAAGTTCTTTTTCAGGAAAGAAATTATAGATATATATTTTTTCATATTTGGAGCCTATCCTATCGATCCTACCAGCTCTTTGTACCATACGGGTAGGGTTCCAATGTAAATCATAATTTATAAGGTACTTTGCTGATTGAAGGTTTTGACCCTCAGAAAGTACATCTGTACTTATTAATATGTTTGTTTTACCTGAACTAAACTCTTCAAGAATTTTTCCCCTTTGAGAAGGATTTTTTGAAGTTTGTCCTGAACTGGATATAGCTTGAATATTCAGGTTTGAAAATCTTGGATCTTCTATTATAGCTTGATATATATAGTTCAAAGTGTCTGCATAATATGCAAATAAGACTATTTGGCCATCTTTTGAGAGTTCCAATAGTTTTTCTTTAAGAACATTGAGTTTAGCATCATCTACAGGCTTTATTGTGTTGACTTTATTTAAAATCTGATTTAATAATCTAATATCTACATCTATATCTTCACATAATTCTTCAAAATGATATTTATCTTTGTTGAAATCTGAAAATTCAATTCCTTCTAAATTACCAAATTTATCAAGGTATTCTTCCACATCATCTAGACTTAAAGAATCAACTTTCTTAAGAAGTTTGTTAAATTCCATTTTTCCAAATGTTTTTCCATGTTTCAATGCTTCTTTAAGGCTTTCAAGGAATTTTACTTGTCTTCCAATACTTATCCGAAATGAATCTACACTACTCTCGAGTCGTTTAAGAAGCATGGTTCTAAATATGCCTCCAATAGATATCATACGACCTAATTGCATTACTTCTTCTTCTGTTTGGGGCTCCTCTTTACGATATTCAAGCATCCTATAATAAGCCATGGTCAATTTATCAGATATAATGTCTGCTATTTCTTTATACATGCCTTTATATGTCTTATCAAGCTCATAATTTATATTTTCAAGTGCCCTCTCCGGAAAAACAATTTTTTGTTTGTTTTCTCCTTCACCAATATATGTTTCAGGATAATTTTTGATTATATAATCTCGTGTCCTTCTTATTGAAATTTCATTTAGAAGGTCATTTAAGAGTGAAGGGTCTGATTCAACTTTTCTAAAGAACTCTTGAAGATCTGGAATATTCTCTTTGATGAATGTTGCACGATTCATTGAAAATAATAACATAATCTGCCAATAAAGGTCCCATGGGCTATTGTTTATGGGGGTGGCTGTTAAAAAGAGTATTTTGGGTTTTTTACTTTCAGTGGAAATATGGTCATTTATAAGTTCAAATAAATGTTCCCATCTATTGGATAAAGGATTCCTAAAATTATGACTCTCATCAACAACTATAAGCTCGATTTCATCAAGATGATCACCCACAGCTTCCTTAGCTTTCTCAAGATAGTTTTCGGACCCTATTTCCTCTTGAGAAAGTATATGTTCTGGTAGTACTTTGTCTTTTAATTCTTTTCTCCACATTAAATCTCTTATTTGGGCGGGACAAACTATTAAAGTCCTATTCTTCCTATTTTGAAGGTGGAAATATTCTATAACTTTTAAGGCTATATATGTTTTACCGAGACCAACAGAATCCGCAACTATTACCCCCCCATATTTTTTAAGACGGGAAAGAACCCTATGAACAGCATCTTCCTGGAATTCTACGAGGTTTACAAGACTATCTAAATCTTTTCCATCATTTTCTTGGATCTTTATATCTTCTTTTTGTAATTCAAAAAGTGATTTTATGTATATCTCATATGGTGTGTATTTATGGCTTCCAAAGCGTGAAGATTCAAATAATTCTGTTAACTCTTCTTTAAAATCTTTTGATTGGTCCCAAAATTTTTCAAACCACTCTTTTCTTAGATAATCTGCTATTGATTTCATTCCCCATTGATTTAATTCACCATATCTAGTTAATCCTGCGGCAGTAAAGTTAGATGATCCTGAAACCGCCCTATCCTGAAAAATATATGTTTTACCATGAAGGAACTTCTCAAAAAGTCTTACCTCAACATATTCCTGTTTCAAAAATTCAATGAAACTAGTTACCATTTCATCATTAGATCTAGTAAGATCAAAATCTTCAATCTCATCTACAAGTTTTTCTTTAAGAATGTCACCCAAAGTTTGATCTGTTTCAATGTCAGGAACTTTTCCCAAAAGGAGACGAAACCTTTTTATACCATTGAGTTCATCTTGAATCATTCCAAAGGCTTTAATATCAAAAAAAGCTGTTGCGATATCAAATTGAGTATCTTGATTATCGTTTAAGGCTTCTTTTAAGAACCCAACGAGTTTATTATTTTCACTGTTATCTATGACTTCTGTCGGTAACATTTTATTTACCACCATTTAAACTATTGGCTTTATCAAGTCTATTTTTCACAAGCTCACAAACACTCCAATATACATCTTTTATCTCTTCTTTGTTGAGCCCTATTTCGTCAAAAACAACTTTATCAAATTCTAAACGATCAGAGAGAGGTTGGGGATCTTGTTCACGAATAGGCTTTAATGGAGTTATATTACATTCCTCAAAAATTGATAATATTTCTCGATTTATGTAATGAAAATTATTTGTATTCAACTTTTTAGGATCAACAAGTAGTATATTGTTTGCATCAGATACTGCATATTGTAATACTCCCTCTCCCAAATTAGATCTTCCTAACATCTCTATGAAAAGAGCACCTACAGTTGAATTCAAAGAAAGTCCTAATTTTAAAATTTCATCATATTCTCCACCATAAAATGTTTGATCTACAATTATTTTATCTTCGATAAGAGGGTTGTTGAATATCTGATTGAAAAATCTTCTAAAAATAAAATTCATCACTTTTGGTTTACCTAAATCATACCATAACTTTCGGTTTTTTAATGTATCTAAATTTTGATAGCCTTTTACTATTTTACCTTTTTCTCCACCACTTTTAACTTCCACTATTTGATTTTCACCCCATTGAATATAGTTAATAGCAGAATAATTTTTAAGATCCTTTTTGGAGAGATTACAAAGGAAAACTCTAAATTTCAGTTTTTTAGGGTTTATTTTAATTGAAGTAACCTCTTTAGGACTTTTAATCATCGGTTTTAGGAATTTTTTTTCAATCTTTATACCTTTAGGTAAATCATCTTTTTTAGGTATTAACTTATAATGTTCTTTTTCCTCATTTAAATCAAAATATTTACTAGGTAAATAAAAAAAATCATTTACTCCTGTGGTAAAACCTCTTTTTACTTCACTAACTTCACTTAATTTAACGATTTTTCCTTCAGCTTTTTTTAAAATTGTAAAAAAAATGTCTGGAGCTCTTAAATACTTTCCTCCCCATTTATTTGATTCGTAAGAACCTGATTTAAATCTTCCTTTCTTTTTATCATAACTTTTAGGATATTTCCACCCCTCATGTAACAAATCTCCTTGTATAACTGGAAAAACACGATAATCTTGGTTTTTCACGACATTTTTTACGAGTTCAACTAATTCATTACCCCTGGAAGCTTTGATGGCTTCGATTCTAAGGAGGTTTTTTGTATTTACAACAGATTCGAATGGTTTTTTGAACATAATGAACTTTGCAGTATGTCCAAGCATTTTAGGATCATCATTCTCTTTATATTTCATTTCACATTCTTCAACTGCCTTGAAAATAGGGGCCCCAAAAAGTGCAATTACAGTATTTACATCTGCATGGGCAAAGCTCCTTTTAGGGTTATCATAGATTGCGGTTATTGGAACGTAATTTAAGAGAAATTCCTGTAAGTTTTTACCGTATCCAACGTCAAGCCACGAGTTTGAAGTTATGAAACAGAATGTTCCTGTTTCATTCAAAAGACTTAAACCGTGGAAATAAAAGTAAATATAATAATCACTTCTTTTATCCATATTTTTAACTACAGGGAACTTTTCTTGTACTGATGAAATGAGTTTATCCTTGTATTCCTGTCTATCTTTTAATGTAACATTTGATTTTATTTTATTTGGTGGGGAAATCATTTCCTGCCTTACATAAGGTGGGTTTCCAATTACAATGTCAAAACCATTTTTATCCCAGAATATCTCAGCAAAGTCTATGTCCCAGACAAAAGGTTTCTTTTTAGGGTCTTTTAAAACTTCTTTTATCCTTTGAAGTTTTTGAATATCGTTCTCGTATTTTTTAATCTCTTTTTTAGATTTATCTCTCTTCTTATCAGTTATTTCAACTTTTTCAGATGTCCTAATGCCTAATGTACTTTGTTTTGGTTTCGAATCTTTTTGGAGGAAGTCTATTTTTTCACGGATCTTCCTAATTTGGCTATCAATTATGTCTTTAAATAGTCGAATTTCCTCTTTTTTAAATTCTTTAGTGTTTTTGAACCTCGCAGTCCTTGAATTTTCATAATGAAGTCTTTTTTCTCTTTTTAGATTATCAAGGGCTTTTTTAATGGAAGGATCTGAATTGTTGCTTCGAACATTGAAGCTCACACCACCCACCTCTTGAACTAGAGAATCCCCTATTCTAAGATTTAGGTTTAGATTAGGCAATAATGGACTTTTTCTAAGTTCGTCTCCATTAAGTTCAGTTTCTATTATAAGTTGTAGCCACAGTCTGAGTTCTGCAGCGTGAATAGCCCAAGGCATAACGTCAACACCATAAAGAGAGTATTGAATGATCCGGTATTTTCTTTCAAAATCTGTTAGATCTCGTTCGGTGTGTTTATAGATGATCTTATAAAGTTCATCTAAGACGTTTAACATGCCTACAAGGAAGGCACCTGAACCACAGGCAGGATCAACAACGGACAAATTATCACATGCATCTTCTAATTCGTGCCATAATTCCACATTTGAGAAGTATTCCTCTATTTTTCCTTTATCTTCAGGTAAATCAAATACAAAATGGTATATTTTTTCTTTTGGAATGTTTGGAAGATTTTTTGAGAAATATTCAACTAGGGAACGCTTGCACATGAAATCGACTTCCACATTATGAGTGTAAAAAATTCCCATATCATTCCTATCATAGATCTCATCTGCAACATTTGCAAGAGACTCGTAAACATATCCTATCATTTGAGGATTCACAGCAACCTCAGATTCAAGTGGCATGTTCTCTTTTATTGTGAAGTTATACTTTTCAAAGAACTCAAAGATCTTTTGGAAAATCGTATCGGTTATTTCAATCCCTTCAAGATCATAATCATTCTCTGCGAAAAGTCCTCCATTTAAATAAGGAAAAGATGAAACGGTTTCTTTTATTTCTGGAGGTAGATCTACTATTTCATGGGAAAGGTTGTTAAATGCCTTAAAAAAGACTTGATTGAGCCATTTCTCATAAAATTCATTAGATCCATACTTGTCAAGCTTTTTATATTCTGTCCAGAACCAATTCATGAATTTTGGATATTTAAGCCAACCCTTTTTTGATATGAAGTAAGTGAACATTATTCTATTTAAAAATTGGAGGGTAAACTCGTGAGAATCCTTCTGTGAAATCCCTTGTTTTTTTATTTTATTTCTTAAGTTAAAAAATACTTTTTTGTAATCTTCAAAGAATGATTCAGTAACTTTTTCCACATTAAATGCTTCTTTCCATTTTTTCCAGACAAAACGCCAATTAACCTCTTTTTCATAACATATTTTTGAGATTGTTTCAATAACAGTGTAATATTCATTTTTGTCTTTTATTTCATCTTTATCAACAGTTAATTTAGTTAATTTAAGTTTATAGGTTCCTGTTTCAACTTTTTCCCTATCTGGGAGAACAAAAAGAACTTCAGAATAATCATTTGAAACTGCAAATATTAAAAGAAACCACATGTATTGACTGTCAAATTTTTTGGTCACAGAACGGATGAATGAGGGGGCTAAAGATTTTGTTTCAAGTAAAAAAACGGGCAATTTCTTTTCAAAATTTAAAACAGAATACACATTATTTATTCTATCATAATCCTCTTTTTTAAAGTTAAAATCAGTTTTGTCTCGTTTATAAGAAGTATCAAAGATGCTTTCTTCAGGATAATTCAAAAGTTTAAATAATTCAAAAATATCTTCCGCAGACTTCAAAGTACAAAGATGTTTTTTGATTTGTTTTTTCTGTTCAATGTCCACATAAATCCCCTTTTATAATTTAATTATATTTAAATGAAGTTTAATTAATAAAAAATTTATAATTTTCTTTAATATATCTCTAATCTTCTTAAACTTAATATTTCAGCATTACCCTATAAAGTTTTATATCTTGTATTGAATTATCATCAAATATCAATTGAATTATATGTACAACTGCTTTCAATGAACAATTTCAATATAGTTTTTTTCATTAAAAAAAGAGAAAATTTATTTTGTTTTTATTTCTGAAGGATCTTTGCATTTTTTATTACTACATCTTAAAATTCCTATATCCTGATAATATCTGAGGGGGGTTTGACAATTTGAACATATCGTTAATTTATGGATTTCGTGGACAGAATTGCAAAAACGTTCCACTTCATCAATAGAAACATTGCCTGCCATTGGATTTTCATGTGACAATAAATTACCCATTATTCGTGTTTTTTCAAGCTCATCAAATGAATTTTTAAGCTTTTCTTTATTTTCTTCTTCTTTTAGGAGGTCCTCTAATCTTGAGCGAGCGGGGTTGAGAAGATCATTAACTTCGTATCTTTCAGAATATTTGGAGGGTATTTTGGCCATAGTTCTATTACAAATTTCTTTCAGTAACCATTCAAGATAACGACGACCCTCATTAGCTGCGCAATTTTTATTTCCATTTTTAAGATCATCTTCTATCTTTTCCCATCTCACTTTATATGGTCGAATTTCAGGACCACTTTCTAGATCCCAATTTATAATATTAACATTTTTAAATTGATTTCCTAGGTTATAGACGCGTTGAGCAGCACGTAACTGTTCAAACCATATTGCATCATGAGTTGTTATTATGAACTGTTTATCATTAAACTCCTCAAACAGAAGTTTAGAAACATTTTCTCGATGTCTAGAGTCAACTGTTGTAACTACGTCATCTAAAACCATCAATGGAAAATCTGCATTGAATCTTTTGAATAATGCTAAAAATATACATAAACCTAACGAATCTAAATGGCCTTCACTACTTAAAGCTCGTGGATCTTCATCTTTTCTTCCAAAAATTGTCATTTTTAAATTCGTACTAGCTCTTCTAGTTTCGTCAAGATCCAAATTTATGTTTTCATGAGAATCCTTTGGATGTAAAATATTATAAAAACGTTGCAAATCCCCTTCGATTGTATCATAAACTTCTCGAATTTTTTCCTTTTTGACTTCAGAGAAGTTAGATGATATTTTTGTAGCAATTTCCAGATACTTTTTTGATATTTGCAATTTTTCCTTGTGATCATGGCATTCTTTTATATTTTTATCTACTCTCAAAAGTAAATCTGAAATATCCATTAAATTTTCATCTTCTTCAGAAAGCTTCAAAGATCCTTTCAATTCTTCTGATGATTCTTGCAGCGGTTTCAAAATTATTTCTAGTTCATTATTAATATCTTCATAATCTTTTGTTGATGTGTTACCTTCTAAAAAAGCATCAACTTCAAAATTTTTTGAAAATAACTTTAATGAGTTTAATTGGGATTCAATATCTTTTTTAAACTTAGTTAACTCTTCAAATTCTATTTTTGAAAGTATGATCTCCAAATTGTCTGTTAAAAATTTTAATTTTTCATTGATAATTTTTAATGAACCTTTTAACAGTTCTTTCTTATTTTTAAGGTTCTCAAGGCTTTCTAAACGATTTTGGATGCTGTTTAAAAGTTTATTTCCTTCTATATTCTGTTCGCATAAAGGACATTTTTCAGAATCTTTGCTTATAATTTCTTTTGCTTTCTTAAGTAATTCTAAAAGAGAGAGATCAGCTTTTTCATGCATTAAGATCTCGGATCTCAAATCATCAGCAGACTTCACTTGTTCTATAATAACCTTGTTTGTTGGAGAAATATCTTCTATTCTCTTATAAATCTCATCTAAAGTGGTAATATTTTTTTGATCGGCTATTTGAACTTTTTCTTTTAAATCATTAGCATACTCTTCAATTTTATCCGCTGAAATTATAGGATCAAGGCTTTCTTTGATTATTAATTCATTTAAATACTCTAAAACGCTTTTATCATTGAGATCATTTCCCAATACTTTTTCAAGATCTTTTTTATTATTTTCAAGTTTTTGGTGTGTTTCTTCAATTTCCTCTTCGATCTGTTTTTGAGTTTTTATCAACTCTAATTCTGTTTTTTCCAGTTGATCAAGGTTCAAGATCTCTCCAATGAATTTGTAACGATTTCCAGGATTACTATCAATTAATCTAAGAATTTGAGACCTGTGTAAAATAAAGTTTGCATTTTTAGCCATGTTAAACTCAGGTTCCATTGAGTCTGGGATTTCTGGTAAGGAATCAACAACTCTTTCTACAGGGATAGAGCCAGGGTCAAATTCCATGATAATCTTTAAATCTTCAGGTGAATAATTGACATGTCGAGCGTAACTTTTTAGATAAGAAATATTATTTTTGGGTAAATGAGAAATTTTTCCTGTAAAAAAGAATTCTATTGCATCTACAATTGAACTTTTGCCGGTTCCATTTTCACCTTGTAAAAGCAAACTTTTTCCTTGAAGATCTAGATTTAATTGAGGGATGCCCCTAAAAGCGTTTATATCAATGCTCTTTATTTTCATCAATTACACCCTCTTTTATTGCATTTAAGATGAGATCTTTAGAAATAACATTATTGTCATTTTTAAGTTCTTTAAGATTATTTAAAACTTTATTCGGAACTTTTTTATCTTTTTCTAATTTTTGGAAGAATTCTTCAAATATCTCGTCTTCTATATTCATCTAAATCCCCTGTTACTTTAAGTAAATCTTAATTTTGTTTAATTATTTATCATTAATAAAGATGTTCTAATTTGATATTAATTTTTAACACTTACTCAAATTCATTTTCAATAAAGAATTTTAAAAATGGAAAATAATATTAAATAAAATTATTAATTTGTTAGTAAAGAATTATATGGAATGATCCTATGCCATACCTTATCTGCGAACAATGCAATGTCTACTACGAAGTTAATTCAGAGGAAGAAATCACAAAATTTGGTAACTGTGAATGTGGAAACCCCTTAAACTATTACGAATCCTTAGAGCTTTATCTGAAGGGAAGGGGGAAAATTAAAAGGCTTCCACAGCATGACAGTATAATCGGAGAATTACTGGATCTCTATGAATCAACCGTGCTTAAGATAATCCTCTATGCTGTTAAGGAACTTCCACATGACATGGCAAGGGTCAGAGTTGTAGTCTTTCTCAGGGGATCAAAATCCTCATTCATAGTGGATGAAAACCTGAACCAGCTGAAAACCTACTCAGTACTCTCAGGCATATCCCGGAAGAAGATGGATAAACTCATGGAGATCCTTGTTGAAAAGAAGTTTTTAAAAACCAGAACAGTGGATGAGTATCCAAACAACGATGTTGTATCATTAACTGATGAAGGCAACAGCTTCATATTCAACAAAGAATCATTGGATATGGGATTATTTGAAAACAAGAATGTTGATCTGATGATTGGTGTTGATGAGGAGCTTTACAGTAAACTGAGAAGCCTGAGAAACCGTATAGCTGATGATATTGAGATGCCGGCTTACATCGTCTGTGCCAACGCACCGCTCATTGAGATGGCAAGAAAAATGCCAGTCAGCCCCAAATCCATGCTTTCAATCAAGGGTATTGGTAAAAGATTCATGGAAAACTACGGAGAAAAGTTTTTAAATCTTATTCAGGATTACAAATCTGGAAGAGCAGTTCACATTCCTGATCATAAAAGAAAACCTCAGAAAAAGAATGAAAAACCACCAGAAATTCGGGATCCATTTGATTTTCACAGCATAATTCTGAACGATCCTCGTAACATTATGCGAACCCATACAGCTTTTCTTTTAGGTGAAACTAGAGACAGCAAACACGTTGATGTTTTATGTCAGGCAACAAAGGATGATGACGGCAACGTCAGACGTTTAGCTGCAGCTGCACTGGGTAAAATTGGTGATAAGCGTGCTGAGGATGCATTGATAGATCTTCTGCATGATCCAAAGCCTCAAGTACGGCAGTATGCAGCAACTTCACTTGGGAAGATAAAATCTAGAAAGGCATTACCTTACCTTAGAAAATTGGATAACGATCCAGTCGTTTATGTTCAGGAAAAGGCTAAATGGGCTATCCAAAAAGTAGTAGAAGGTTAAATTTAGATATTTTTTAATTTTTTAGACTACAAAACTTCACGATAAAAAACAGTTGGACTTTCTTCACCCAACCAACCTCAAAACCCCTTCCAACCTGTCAAAGGGCACTAATATTTCAGGTTCTTTATCGTAGTGGTAGGAGTTGTAC
>ENA-UOOE01002743-UOOE01002743.1-fermentation-metagenome-genome-assembly--contig:-NODE-2743-length-12147-cov-7.196742_pt1 | contig 12147 bp, 11 predicted proteins | sample MGYA00245776_ERZ724021 | MGnify/ENA primary metagenome ERZ724021 (study PRJEB28704, sample SAMN03018321) | fermentation metagenome | biome: anthropogenic terrestrial biome; feature: soil; material...
TCTCGACAGCTTTTATAGTTTATCATGTATTCCTTACTTTGTCAACATCTTTTTTTCAAAATTTAATTTTGAATTGCATGAGATATTAAATTTGATATTTTCAAATTAATGTCCTCGCTTGATGACGACATTTGCTATTTTAACACATTGCCTATATACATAATTTAAAAATAGGACCATTATATAAAATTATCTTCTAATATATACTCCATAATACTCATTTCTTAAATATTCTTATACTGACACACTAGGTTATGTTGATTCTTTAATGCAACAACATAAATACTAGTGTCCCAATAAAACTGTCATCTTCTTATTATTTAAAACTTTCAACATTATTTAAAAAACAATTAGCCATATCACACTGGCAATAAAATTGAAATTTTTCTAGAGATTTTTGTAAAGAATATAAAGTATAACTCACCATATCTTTCTTTGCATTTTCACCCATATGCCCTATTCTTATTACCTTCCCCTGTAAATATCCAAAAGATCCTGCTATTAAAACATTAAAGTTATCCAACATATATTTTCTAAGCTTAGTTTCATCTATACCTTCTGGAACCTCAATAGCAGTAACTGTATTGGAATATCCATTTTCAGTATAAAGACCGAGACCTGCCTCTTTAACAGCTTTCCTAACGCTTCTACCTATTTTACTATGCCTCTTTAAAATATCTTTATCTTTTAAAAGATTATCTATCGCTGCTTTTAGTCCAACTATATCACTTATAGGAGGTGTATATGGAAACCACTTATTCTCATAGTAATTTTGCCAAACTAGTAAATTACAATAAAAAGATTTTATTGTTTTCTTCCTATTTTTCATAGTTTGAAAAGCGTCATCACTTATACTCAATAACGTAAGTCCCGGAGGAGCTGAAATACACTTTTGTGATCCACCCACAACTATATCTATATCCCAATTATCAACCTCTAACTTCTCTCCTCCCATAGCAGATACGCTATCTACTACAGTTACTATGCCCTTTTCTTTAAGCATAGGACATATTTTAGATATATTATTTAACACTCCAGAAGGGGTGTCACAGTGAACAACTGTTGCATATTTAAAGTTATTATCTTTATCTAAGAATTTCTGTAATTCATCCACATCTATCTCTCTTTTTCTATTTCCCTTAAAAAATACTACTTCTCCATCATAGAGTTTTACAAAATCGGCAAAACCTTCACCATATATGCCGTTATCAATTACAAGTACCCTATCCCCTTCTTCTGTAAGAGAAGCACAAGCTGCTTCAAGTCCAAGTATTCCTTCTCCACTTAATATTCTAACTTCATTTTTAGTATTTAAAAATTTAGCTATATCTTCACAAGTTTCCTTATAAAAATCATAAAATTGAATGTCTAAGTCAGGATTTGTGCACCTTTGACTTCTAGCAAATCTAACATTATCCCTAACTTCGGTAGGTCCAGGTGTCATTACATATGGAACTTTCATAAAAATCACCTCTTTAATAATTTTAATTAGAATTATATCATTGACTCTATACTTTTTAAAATGTATGCATACAATTTAAAAAGTGTACGCACTATATAATAGTAGAAAATTTTATTTTTTATATGCTAAAATATAATTAAGATTTATAAATTAGTTAAAAGAGAGGTTTCTTTCATGAATGCTGAAAAAGAACTTATAGAAAAAATAAAAAAGATATGTGATGGTTACAATGCTACACCTACTGCTGGATACATCTTTGGTAGTGGACCAATTCCCTGTAATATACTATTCATAGGCGAAGCTCCAGGCAAAACTGAAGTAGAACAAGGAAAACCTTTTGTGGGGATGGCCGGAAAAACCTTTGAAAATTATCTAAATTCCATAGGTTTAAAAAGAGACAACATTAGAATAACTAACACTTGCTTTTTGAGACCAATAAAAATAAGCCAAGCAAAAAACGGAAGAAAAACTATAAGCAATAGACCACCTAAGACTTGTGAAATTTCTCTGTTTAAAGATATATTAAATAGAGAAATTGAACTGGTTAACCCCAAAATAATTGTAACTTTAGGAAATACTCCTTTAAAGAGATTTACTCAATTTGATTCCATAGGTGAATGTCATGGGAAAATTTATTTTAATCAAGATTTGAAAAAAAATATATTCCCCATGTATCATCCATCTGCTTTAACTTATAATAGAAATGCAGATTTTAAATTGATGTATGAAAATGATTGGGAAAATTTAAAAGATACTCTAAGTAATATTTAGAGCTCTTTTTTAATAATATGCATATTATTAAAAAAGTTACTCACTAATAATCCTATAATTCCTCCTGCAGCATCTACAAATACATCTCCTATCCTAGCTAATCTCCCTGATATAAATATTTGATGAATTTCATCTAACGATGCATACAAAATCAATATTGCAATTGAAATTATAAATGCCTTTTCTCTATTAAACAGCAGAACACACAATATAAAGTATTCCATAAAATGAGAGATTTTTCTCACTATAAAGTTAGCTAAGTTACCAAAAACACTATTTAAATTTAATCCTAGGTTCTGAGCTAAGTATATTATGAATTTACTTTTTTTATCTGACACAACTGCTAATTCATTAGAAAAAGCAAATATTACAATCATCCACATTATAACCAAAATTCATTTAGTTTTTTTACTTTACAACTTTTCATTATTTATGTAGTTTCCTTAAAGTTTTCTAATTGTTTTAATACTTTTATAGTATCTTCTATATCATTTATAGATACCATTTCAGATGCAGAATACTTATATCTACATGGTACTGCAATTTCTCCAGTCCTTATTCCAATTCTCTCTTTATGTACTAGTTCCCCTTCAGATCTACCAGTACTTATACTATATTGTAGATTTATTCCTGACAGCTTAGCACAGTTTTCTAAAATATCTTTTATATCTTTATGCATTATAAGAGAACTATCCATAATTTTAAGTACTGGTCCGCCATCTATATTTATGTTGTTTTTTCTTTTATCCGCATTTGTGGCATTTTCAGTACCAACTATTATGCAATAATCAGGATTTATATTATTTGCAGCAATTCTCGCACCTATTCCTCCTATTTCACCTTGAGATGCAAATACGAAATCAAGTTCCACATTTTCTACTTTTACATACTCTATAAGCTTTAAAAGTATGTAGCATCCTACTTTATTATGTAGAAGTGGACTTATAACATTGTTGTCGCCTACGCTTAGATATGGTCCTACAAGAGATGCCATATCCCCTTCACTTACTTTCTTTAAAGCATCTTCCTTTTCATTTACGCCTATATCAACAAACTCGCCTTCTACAGAAGTATATATTTTCCCCAAGGTTCCATTATCAAACCTTATGAAACTATGAGATATATCTTCTTTTTTAAAATTTCCTATGTTGCTCACTCTTATCATGCCATCATCATCTATATGATTTACTATAAAACCTACAGAATCCATATGAGTACATAACATTATTTTAGTTTCACCTGAACCTAATTTTACTATTACATTACCTATATCATCTTCTTGCATATCTTGATTGATTTCATTTAAACGTTCCTTTATTACTTCCCTCACTTCATCCTCTTTACCACTAATCCCAAAGGAATTCATTAATTTTATTAGAAGTTTATCCATAAAAATTTCACCCCTCAATATTTTAAATTATCATCTATAAATCTGACAAATAACTTTTTATCAAAGTTAAAGTACTTTCATAATCCATTAAGCTGCATATTGAAATATTATAATCCATATGTTTGCACGGTATTAATACCGCTGCTGTCTTGCAGTTATTAATAGGTAAACGATCTTGTTTAAGTTTACTTGTATCCTTAGCACTTATACTTCTTTTGTAAACAATTCCCATATTGTCTGCCTTATTTCTAATAGACTTTACAATGTCTCTATTAAATATAGCCTCTTCCATATTAAAAGGTATCACAGGACCTCCTGTAAGTTCATTTGTTTTTAAATATTCTGGTACACCTTCCCCATCAGTACTATTTATAGTATCTAAATCTATTATTATATCAGGCTTAATATTATAAGCCGCAGTATAAATTCCTCTTTTATCTATATTTCCCTGGACATAAAACACTCCATATAAATTACACTCATATTTTTCCTTTAATAATTCTAAAAGTATAGAACATCCTATTCTATTATCTAAAGCCTTACCTTTTACTAAATTGTCTCCAAACTTAGAAAAACTATTGTCAAACACTGCAAAATCTCCAAGTGCAATAACTTTCCTGCACTCATCTTTACTTGAGGCTCCAATATCTATACACATATCATCATAGGATATATTTTTATCCCTTTCACTTTTATCCTGAAGATGTATTGGTTTTATACCTATAACACCGTGTACTTTTTTGTTTCCAATTAAAACAGTTTTACAAGGCAGCGCATTTTTCTCCATTTTACCTAAAGTTGAAAATTTTAGAGTTCCATCATCATTATAAGATGTAATTATAAGACCTCTCTCATCCATATGAGAGGCTATCATTATTTTAGGTGAAGAATTATCATTACCATCACTATGAACTATAACGTTTCCCATTCTATCTACATCCACATCGTCAGTAAATGTATACAATTCATTTTTTATTACATCTCTAATTTCTTCTTCATAACCAGAAGGCCCTATACAGTTAGATAGTTTTTCTAAAAGCAAAATAATCCCTCCAATTCATCCTCTTTTAACTCTTGAATAAACCTCGCCAAAAGTCTTCCTGTGTTTTTTATATCTTTCAAATTAACCATTTCTACAGAAGTATGCATATACTTTATAGGAATAGATATAAGAAGTGTCGGTATTCCCCCTTCTGCAGTTTGAATATCCCAGGCATCAGTTCCTGTATTTCCTGGTTCAACCTCAACTTGATATGGAATATTATATTTATCTGCAGTTTGAATTATTCTATTTCTAAGTTTAGTATGTATATTAGGTCCTATACATATAACAGGTCCTGCCCCCAGCTTATTTTCCCTATCTCCATCACCTAAAATTCCTCCATCAAAAGTAACATCAATTGCTACAGCTATATCAGGTTTAACTTCATAACTTGCCATTTTAGCTCCCCTATGGCCCACTTCTTCCTGACAAGAACATACAAAATAAACATCTAAATCTGGATTTACATTTTTAAGTTCTTGTGCACAAACGTACATAGCAGAAATACTGGCTCTATTATCTATGGATTTGCAACTTACATTGCCATTTAAAAGTTCTAGCATTTTTTTATCTAAAGTAACGTAGTCTCCTATCTTAACAAAGCTTTTTAATTTTTCGGTACAAAATCCCGTTTCTATATATAAGTCTTCCATAGTGACTTTGTTTTTTCCCTTATAACCACAATCATATTTTAACGCCACAACTCCAGATACATTTTCTTTTCCATGAATGATAACTTCTTGACCAACAAGGCTTTTGGCATCTATTCCTAATCCTTTGAATTTTATGAAACCTTCTTTTGTTATTTCTTTTACCATTAAAAAAACTTCATCTGCATGAGACATTATCATTAATTTGCTAGAAGTTTTGCCCTCTTTATGTATATACATATTATTGAGTTTACTTATAGTTATATCTCCAAATTGTTTAAAATTATCTTCTATAATAGAATACAACCAGTCTTCTCTACCACTTGGTGCATGAGCTTCGCATATTTCTTTAAATAAATCTAAGTCCTCCATTTTTACCTCCAATCAAATATACTGATAATTTAACTACACATTAGTTACCATGTATTCTGCAGCTAACTTTATAATCTATCATAATCCAATTATATCATACATATAAATAAAAGTTTTCATTTAGAAACCTTATATAAAATTTCTAAATAAAAACTTAATTATACTAAATTGTTCATTATTCACTATATCTTATTCTATCTATTATTGATTCCTTTTTTAATTTATTTTCAATTAAATAAGTTATAATTATTGTGATTACAGTAAAAACTAAAATCAGTACTAAAATTGAACCTAGTGGCAATTTATATTCTACATAATATCCTTCAGCTTTTTTAAACAATTTAAAACACAAATATCCTAAAGATGTTCCAAAAATTATAGATATTAAGGAGCTTCCCAGAGAGTAATACATTCCTTCAATTTGAAGCATCTTACGAAGTTCTCTATCTGAAAGTCCAACAGCTTGAAACATTCCATATTCCTTTTTTCTTGTAAGTATGCTTGTAATCATAGTATTTATAAGATTTAAAACTCCAATAAGGGCTATAATACCAATAAAGCTCATTGCAACAATCTGCATTCCCATATACTGGCTTTCAAGTTCCTTTTTATAATCTGTCTGTGAATCGTAGAATATTCTATTGTCATTTTGTGAAATTGACTTAAGCTTACTCTTTATAGATTCAAATTTACTGCTGTCAATATTTATATATACTCCCGAAAGCTTATTGTCATTTGCACTAGCTAACTTATCCTTAAATTCTCCCCTTGTAAACACATCTTCATGGGTTATAAAGTCATATCCATCTATCATGCCAAAATCTGTAATATTCTTACTGAGTATACCTGCTACGGTAAATTGTTTTTTTATACTTTCTGTTGATTTGCTATTTTTATCTACTTTAATTGATAAATTTATTTTATCTCCAATTTTATATTTGCAAACTCTGTTATCATTTTTATAATTAGTTACAACCAAAACTTCATCTTTACTTCTTAATTCTTGTAAAGATATTTTACCTGCTATTAAATATTTTTTTAACTCACCTAAAAGATAGTCATCATAACCATAGAGCCCACAGCGTGTGTTATCTACAAAAATATCTGTACTATATTTTTCAGTATATACATTTTTTACTCCACTAATATTTTTTATATCACTTATCAGTTTATCATTTAAAGGATTTCCATTTGTAGCTGTAGTTGTCAATGAAAATTCATGTTTAAAATCTTGTTTTGTGTAATTATCTATATTTATACTTTTAAGTATAGTGCAAATTACAATAAATAAAATACCACTCATAGTAAGGGAAATCATAGTCATAATTGTTCTCTTTTTATTTCTCCAAAGATTTAAATGTGCAATTTTACATATAGACATTTTCTTAATTGAATTTCTCTCTTTTTTCTTTGAATTTATTTCTACACCGCTGTATCTCATTGATTCTACTGGAGATATTTTTGAAGAAAGCTTTTCTGGTTTTCTAAGAGAAATTACAACTGCCAACAAACTTATCAGTGCCGAAATAATTATTATATATGGCGAAAATTTTATTTCTATGGAGTACTTTGAAATCAATAGTTGCCTTACTATATAATATATTACATGTGTAAATATAATACCTATTGGAATTGCTATAACCGATAAAGTAACTCCTTCTTTAAATATAACTTTTCTAATTTGCTTTTTAGTTGCACCAATTGCAGAAAGAAGACCAAATTGTTTTATTCTCTCAATAACAGATACATAAAATATATTATAGATAACCACAATAGTTGCAATTATTATTATTAAAGCTATAACAAGGAATGTTATTAGTAATGAGGGATCTCCTCCTACTGCACTTATATACAGTGAATTTGTCTTTATATTTTTATCTTTTAAACCAATACTATGTCCAATATCAAAAACAGTGCTCGTAATATTTCTATGATTTTTAACTCTTACAAAACACCCCATCTTTACTTTAGATAAATTTTGAGTTATAAGTTTTTTTGACACTATACCTATAACTGCATTTTCTTGTTTACGCATTTTATTATCACTTAATATTCCGCTTAAAATAAAATCCATACTTTTATTGTTTTCATCTTTAATGTGAATACTTTCTCCTATTTTAGATTTTACTTTTAATTTATCAAGTACCCATGATTCTAGTACTATTTCATTTGATTTTTGAGGTAACTCTCCTTGTTCTAACTTCAGATTTATCATACCTGCCCCTGCATAATCTGTATAAAATAATGCAATTTTATAATCACTTAAATTTTTATTTTTTATATTTTTAAATGGAATATATTCTCCTAACTTTTCAATTTTCCTATTATTCTTTAGAGTTTCAATTTGTTTATCATTTACATTAACATACATTCCATGATAGTTTCCCATCGCTTCTTCAGTTGAATTTACAATAGAATTTTGTATGGTATAAAACATTATTCCAGCAGCAGTTATGAGACAAGTAGCTAGTGCTATGGTAAGTATAATTAATATGTTCTTGGTTTTGGAAAATTTTAAATTTTTTTTAGCAAGATTGGATATACAATTCATATCTATTCCCTCCCCTGCACTATTCTTCCATCTTCAATTCTAATTACCCTATCACCCATTTGTGCAATTTTCTCATCATGGGTTATCATAATTAAAGTTTGATGATATTTTTTTACTGACATATTTAAGAGTGTCATAACTTCTTGTGCAGTTTTAGAATCAAGATTTCCTGTAGGTTCATCTGCAAGTATTATAGATGGTTTCGCTGCAAGAGCTCTACATATAGCTGTTCTCTGTTGTTGTCCACCTGACAGAACATTTGGCAGTGAATTTTTCTTATTGTACATATTCAAAGTTTCCATAAGTTCTTTAACATAACTTTCATCCACATCTTTACCATCAAGTCCTATTGGGAGTGTTATATTTTCCCACACGTTTAAGACAGGTATAAGATTGTATGCTTGAAAAACAAAACCTATATTTCTTCTTCTAAATATGGCAAGCTTATCATCCTTCATTGAATATATATCCTGGCCTCCAATATAAACCTTCCCTGATGTTGGTCTATCAAGTCCCCCAACCATGTGAAGCAGCGTACTTTTACCTGAACCTGATGTACCAATTATTACAACAAACTCTCCTTCCTCTACAAAAAAACTTACATCATCAACTGCTTTAACTAAATTTTCACCTTTTCCATAATATTTTTTTAAGGATTTTACTTCCAATACTTTCATAACATTACCTCTCTTCAATATTTAATTATCATACTTAGAGGATAACATGTTAATATTACAATTCACTTTCAACATCACTTACATTTTTGTAAGAAAAGGCTGAACTTACTTCCTTTTCCTAGTTTTGAATCAACCATTATACTTCCCCCTTGTTCTTCTAGTATCTTACTTGTAAGATATAAACCTACTCCAGAACCTTCAGATTCTTGAACTATTTTACAACTTCCTCTAAAAAATCGTTTAAAAATCTTGTTAAAATCTTTACTTGATATTCCTATACCCGTATCTTCTATATCAATTCTTATAAAAAAATTCATATCAGTCATACTTACATTTATTTTTCCATTACTATCTGTATACTTTATGGCATTTTCCAGTACATTAACTATTGCTTCTTTAGTCCATCTCACATCATGGAAAATGGAGAATTCATATACATTTTCTGCATTTATCTCTATATTTTTTTGCAGAGCTTTTGAATAAATTCCTTCTATAGCTTTATGTATTGTATCCCTTATAGACTTTTTTTCTTTTTTTAGCTCAATCATACCAGCTTCAAGTCTGGACAACTTTATAAGCGAACCTGTAAGCCACTCAAGTTTTAAAACTTCTTCTTTTATTGTATTTAAAAATTCTCTTTTTTCATTTTTACTTATATTTTCATCTTCTATTAAAATTGAATTAAATAGTTTAATTGATGACAGGGGAGTTTTTATTTGATGTGAAATATCTGTAACAAGTGACTTTATATTTTCTTTTTCCCTATACAATTTTTCAATATTTAAATTGAGTATTCTGCCTAAATCACAAAGTTTAGAATATATCTTAGACAATACTCCTTCATCAAAACTGTTCATATCTGCCAAGAGTTTTCCACTTACTGCCTCATCAATACTATTCAAAATATATTCAAGCTTTTTCATAATATATAGACTGCAGCTTCTGAAAATCCACATTGATTCAATTAAGATTACTATAAACAACATAAAATTAATTCTTATCATGTTATATACATTTTTATTAAATGCATCATCATTCCATGCTGTAACTTCATCATCATAGCCATATTTTTTAGCAATACTTTTGCCATACTCTAAATTTTTAGCATCATATTTTTTAAGCAAAACAGTTTTTACAATTTCAGTTTCATTTTGAGGATTTAATCTTGTAAGTCTTCCAACTAGTTGAAGTGTAGAATTTATATTTTGCTTATACACTTGTTCAGTTATGTAGTAATTTACAAAACAAGTTATCACCGAAATACTTAATATAGTAATAATCATTACATTAAATACTTTCTTTAATAACGGATTTTCTTTTAAATATTCAATCATATCTTTACACATCCTTCTGTCCATATATATCCCATTCCCCTAACATTCTTTATATATTTAGGCTTTGAAGGATTGTCCTCTATTTTTTCTCTAAGTCTTCTTATATTTACTGCTATAGTATTTTCATCTACAAATGTGCTATCTATGTCCCATAATTTATTTAAAAGCTGATCTTTGGTTATGATTTGTCCTGCATTATCCATTAAATATTTTAAAAGTTTTATTTCAGTCTTGCTTAGAAATAATTCCTCTTGATTTTTTAACACTTTCATATCTGTTATAGAAAAAACTATATCTCCAGATAGAATTTTTTTGCTGTGATTTTTATTAGAATTTCGTCGAAGGAGAGCATTTATTTTAGACATTAATACCATAAGACTAAATGGTTTACCTATATAATCATCTGCTCCCATATCAAGTCCTGTTACAATATCGATTTCTTGATCACAGGCAGTTAAGAATATAATAAGTAAATCACTTTTTTTTCTAATTTCCCCACAGAAATCAAATCCATTTCCATCAGGCAATCCTACATCAAGCAGCATAAGATCAATATTATTTTCTTCTAATACTATTTTTGCTTCTTCAATACTTCTTGATGAAAAAACCTTGTATCCTTCTTTATTCAATTTAAAGCTAATTCCCCTATTTAATGATTTATCATCTTCTACTAATAAAATACTTTTCATTATACCTAATCCCCCTACTTTTTAATTATAAATATACTCAACTTTCGCACATATAAAATTTTGACTTAATATAAAAAAATTACGACACAACTTTTTCAAGAGGACAATTGACAGAGGACAGAGGACAATGAAGGTGAGTTTTCCTCCTTACGTCAGAAAACTAATTTATTTTTAAGCTTGTTTTGCTAATGCAAAACATCTCTTAAGCAGGCTCTAAAATCTGTGATTTTCAGATAATTGCTTGCTCAAAAACTACTTCTTAGAAACAAAAAACGTGAGTTTCTTTTAAATTAAAGACTTTTCGTAGTGTAGCGGAGAAAAATCCTCCTTGACTGTCCTCTGTCAATTGTCCTCTGTCCTCTCAAAAAAAGTTGTTTCGCAATTTTTTTAAACTGCGAAAGTTGAGTAAATATATTAATATTTTATCACAGTAAAATTGATATAATTGATATACTAATACAACTTAGATATAATAAGTACTATAATTTAAATATAAGGAGGTACTCATGTCAGATTTACCAAGTTACGTTACTAAAAAAATGATACTTTATTTTGGAAATGATATAAAAAGAATAAATCATGCTTTAAAAGTATATGGCCTCAGTAAAACTATAGGTCAATTGGAAAGGTTAGACAAGAATGAAATGCTCGTACTTGAAGTAGCTGCCATACTTCATGATATAGGAATTAAAGAAAGTGAAAGAAAATATAATAGTTCAGCTGGAAATTATCAAGAAATTGAAGGACCACCTGTGGCTAGAGAACTGCTTAAAGAAACAGATCTAGATGATACAGTGATTGAAAAAATATGTTTTTTAATAGGTAATCATCATAGCTACAGCAAAATTGATAGAACAGATTTACAGATATTAATTGAAAGTGATTTTTTAGTAAATGCATACGAAGATAATATGAAAATCTCTGATATAGAATATATGAGAGATAAATATTTTAAGACTTCTACGGGAAAAGAACTGCTTAATTCAATTTATATTAAATAATTAAAGCCATAAGATAACATAGTATCTTATGGCTTTTTAACAAATAAAAAAGGAAGTATACAAATATACTTCCTTTGGTGGCTCACCGGGGAATTGAACCCCGGGCAACATGATTAAAAGTCATGTGCTCTACCAACTGAGCTAGTGAACCACATTACCTGGCAGCGACCTGCTCTCCCACAGGGCCTCCCCTGCAGTACCATTGGCA
>ENA-UOOE01002746-UOOE01002746.1-fermentation-metagenome-genome-assembly--contig:-NODE-2746-length-12144-cov-4.794938_pt1 | contig 12144 bp, 16 predicted proteins | sample MGYA00245776_ERZ724021 | MGnify/ENA primary metagenome ERZ724021 (study PRJEB28704, sample SAMN03018321) | fermentation metagenome | biome: anthropogenic terrestrial biome; feature: soil; material...
TGTACGGCTCATGGATACAACACTGGTATATGAGGCTTAATTAAAAGGGCCAAGAAGAACGTCTCCTTGGCCCTGCAGTTTCATAGTCGCGAGAACTGGTTTTCACGGGGGCTGATTTGAACCAGCAATGTTTGGGCCATGGCCTAAGGTACGATCACGTCCTCAATGTTGGTGTGAGGGCTGTTTCATTTTAGGAACAAAAAACAGCCATTGTCTGGAATGAACTGATCCTTTGCAGGGAAAAGCCGCTCTATCCCTGTCGTGGAAGTTGCTTTTTTGTATATCAGCTATACAATATCTCAAGGGTGAATAGATAATGCATATTAGCGAGCTGCTTTTAAATGTTATCACCGAGTTTTATGAAAATGACAGCCGTGCTCGGACATTTGGTACCGATACGGAGCTTCATCACTCTGAGATCCACATGCTTCAGTGTATTGCCGAACACCCAGACCTGCACATCTCAGGCCTCGCTAGGCTTTTGGATATCACACGCGGTGCGGCCTCACAAACGGCTCAGCGTCTAGAGAGAAAAGGCATGGTCATCAAAGAGGCAAGTCCCGATGACAATAAGAAGATCGTCCTCCGGTTGACCCCAAAAGGGAAAACAGCAGTTGCAAACCATAAGGATGCACACGAAAAATATGATGTTCTCATTTCAGACATTTTGGCCGGTGCGAATGTCAGTCAAAGGCAGTTCCTCGAAGACTTTTTGCAACGATTGGAGCAGAAACTGAAACAAAACTAAATTTTTTGCCAATATTGTATAGTACCTATACATTACTAATTGGAGATCTTTACATGAAAACCGAAAAACATCAGCAGTTCATTCTAACGAAGCCGCTGGTGCTTCTTATGGCTGTTATCTGCGGCGCAACAGTGGCAAATCTGTATTACATACAGCCGCTTGAAGCACAAGTTGCATCGACTTTTCATATTTCGCAAAGTGCAGTCGGAGTAGCTGCCATGCTCACACAAATTGGTTATGCGCTCGGACTTTTACTTATTGTTCCACTTGGCGACATGGTGGAACGCCGCTCAGTTATTTTGCGGATGTTATTGCTGATTGCAGCCTCACTTCTATTGGCTGGCTTAGCACCGACTTATGCTGTGCTATTGATCGCCATGTTCGCAATTGGGATAACGACCATCGTTCCGCAACTCGTCATACCATACGCAGCCCAACTGTCTAAGCCTAAAGAGCAGGGCAAAACCATTGGTAACGTGATGAGTGGCTTGCTGATTGGAATTTTGCTTTCCCGGACTTTCAGTGGTCTGGTTGGCAGCGCTGTGGGTTGGCGAGTTGTCTACTACATTGCGACGGGGTTGACTTTGATACTCCTGCTGGTCATTCGTCTTGTCTTCCCAAAGAGTAAGTCCAGTTCACAGATATCATATTCCAATCTCCTGAAATCAATTCCTTCTCTGATTAAAAGGCAACGTTCACTTCGAGAATCGGCTCTGAACGGATTTTTTATGTTTGGCTCTTTCAGTGCGTTTTGGACTTCTCTCATTTTCTTACTGGAAACGCCACACTACGGTATGGGAGCAAGAGAAGCCGGGCTATTTGGATTGGCAGGAATCGCCGGTGCTTTAGCCGCCCCACTCATTGGAAAGACAGCTGATCGAAAAAGTCCTCGTTATGCAGTGGGAATCGGGATTATGCTTTCCACGCTTGCTTACCTCTTTTTTACGTTTGGCGGTTTTCATCTATGGGGCTTGATTGTCGGCGTGATCTTTTTGGATCTTGGTAACCAAGCAGGGCAGGTTTCCAATATGGCTCGAGTGCAAGCACTCGGTGATAAGATGCGCAGCCGCAATAATACCGTCTATATGTTTTCCTATTTTGTTGGTGGTGCCGCAGGATCTTTCTTAGGGACTTTATGCTTTCAACATTTTGGTTGGTATGGGGTTTGTGCGATTAGCCTTATATTTCAACTTGCTGCACTTTTAATCCATTTCGGAATTTATCGAAAACAAATGCCACTGACGTGATCATGCATCAACATTAGCTTCTATTTAAATCTAAATATTTTGGGGCGACTACCGATTATCGGGCATGAAATTGGGCTACTCGGACATTTTCTCAGGCGAGCCTAAGTGGCTAGCTCAAGCCCTCTTCTGTACTGGTTTGGGCTCAGTTGACCAAGTAACTTCTTGGTCTTGTTCTCGTTACAGTATCTGATCGTACGTCCCAAACGTTAGTGTAAGCACCGTTTAGCTCGACAAGCGAGAAACGGCCATTGCCTAGAATCGTAATTGCTAAGATTGACAATTCGAAGGAAGGCAATGACCACATGCGGACAGTTTATAGTGCAGCAGGGCATGCCATACGGTGACATCCCCAGATTCGAAGACGGGGATGAGACTTCCCCTTATAGAACGCGGCTTAGTGCATATCCTTTCCCATGGCAATTCTAGCTGCTGCAGTAAGACAACTGGCAATACCAGCCTTCATGAGATCGAGCACTACAAAAGGAGCAACCCCCACTGTAAAAGCAGAAACTGCTGAAAGGTGCCCTACTACCATAAGATGCATCCAACCACAGACGTAAACAATAGCAATGGTTACAACAAGAGATAAGAGACACGCAACCACCCAAGGCATATGAGTATGCTCAAGACGGATACGCAACCACGAACCCACAATCGCTGCAACAACAAAACCTAAGATAAAACCGCCAGTCGGTCCTACTAGCCGGATAATACCACCAAGAGCTCCTGAAAATACAGGAGCACCAAGAGCCCCTATGACCACATATCCTGCTGTAGTTACAGCTGCTTCACGCACGTCAAAAGCTGCCACAATAAAGGCAAGTGCAAGTACCTGAAGTGTAAAGGGCACTGGCTGCAAGGGCGCCTCTAGATTGGCCGAAACACAAAGTGCACCTATACCAATAGCATCACAAATAATAGAGTGGATAATTCCCTTTTGAGTAAGGCACATTGGCCAAGCAGACTTAGTAACGATAGCTATCTCTTTACGATTTTTGCCCATTTCATTTTCACCTTACACTATTTATTCTCAAATATATCAACAATAAAATTAAAGAACTAGTGGCTTAATCTTACGCACTACATCAAGGAGAGATCCATCGCGAGCTTCAACCATAGCCACAACTTGATCTTCCCACTCAAGATCATCAGGCCTTCCCACAAGTTCATAAGCCCGGTTTTTTAGCTCCTCTATATTTACATGCTTAATTCCAGATTCATCAAGGCATTTTGCTATATCAGAACGCTTAGGATTCACGGCAATACCATATTCAGTCACAAGTACGTCAACACAATCCCCTGGTGTGGTAACCGTTACAACATGCTCACACACTGTCGGCATACGTCCACGCGTAAGTGGTGTCACAACAATGCTGCACTTAGAAGCCGCTGCAGTATCTGGATGACCACCAGGGGCGCCTCTTAAGATACTGAGCCCTGTCAATATAATGGACAGTGAGCTTCCAGATTTCTATGCGGCCAGCATGGCTTTTGGGCTGAACTGGAAGGCCCTCTCGAAGCGCCCGAAGAGCTCCTGCATGGCCTCCGCCGGCACGCGGTCCTCGATGGATTTGTACGGACGGAAGCGCCTCCCGCTTGCGTCCCATATTCTCACTATGGCTTTTTTGAGAGGTCCCCATGGATCCCCGGCGCTGCCGCCTGCCTTCAGCCACCGGTAGAACCCCGATGTGCTCACACCCAGCACCCGCGCCATCATCAAGACGCTGTAGTTTACCTTCTCCTTCCGCATCAGCCGGTACCTGCCCCCTGCCAGAGGCTCCTGGCGAAGAAGGCTGCCGCTTTTTTTAGGAACTCGTTTTCGCTCTCAAGCTTCCCGATGCTCTTCTTCGGATCCGCCTCCCGGGCCTTCCTGTAGTACTTGACGGCCTCGAGGCGGTACTCCTCCGTATACTGCCTGGGCGCCTTTGCCTTTGCTGCGGACTCTGCCTTCTCGATCTCGCTTGCACTCACCGACATCTCATTGCTTCCATCTGCTAGTGGTGATGGGAGAACATCGCTGCCGAGGATGCCGGCTGCCAGTTCCTGCCATCCCGCTGTCCACCAAAAGATTACAGGTCACTGGACGAGTCATTAACTCGCCAAGATCATCCCCGCATACGCGGGGAGCACTTCAGCAACCTTTATTTTTGTATATATAAATTTTCAACTTACTACCCCTTTACTTTGAATTCTTTTCCACAATTCAAACAAACAAATGTATTCTTTTTAGATTTTTTACCAATAAAGCCGGCCAATGAGCCAACACCACCGGCTAAAACAGCCCCACCAACCGCTTTACCAACCGAAAAAGCCTTTCTTTGGTTTCCTACGAATTGAATGTTATCCGACCCGCAAGCCGGGCACACTAATTTTTTATTTTTTCTCATTTTTCATTCCTCCAAATTCAAAATCAAAAGTATCTGCTATATATTTTTCAGTATTATGATTGGGACCCATCAACTCGTCATATTTCCCGCTGACATATCCGATTAAAAACAGTTTTCTTTTTAAACTCCATTTCGGTTACATTGTCCAAATTAACTAAAATACGACTACTACTATCGTTCAACTTTAAAAGATTATTATTCATTGATATCCTCCTTCGATGCTTCTAAATCAATCCCTTTAAACCGTTTATCTTGCTTCAAATAGTCAATTTCATCTTACGTAAATTTGTTGGCATATTTTTTGTTTGGACTAATAAAGTAATAATCTTTTACCATCATTACCAGCGAATGCGATGGGATCATTCCCGCATACGCGGGGAGCACTGCATTCTTATGGCTATTACCATCTGTCACAGGGGGATCATCCCCGCATGGGAGTGTTCTTCTTATGTAAATACTTTTTCGAGTCTCATATATGTGAAAAGCCGCCCCGGATGGAGCGGCTTAATGATTCGTCAGATGTCTATAAAAGTTCAGTTCAGCGCAGATCCAAACGCCTGCTGTACTTCATCGGAGTCCTTACCGGAGATAGTTCTGCCCGTTGCCTTTTCAATAGCAACCAGCAGCTTCTTCGCCCTGTCAACGATGAAATCCTGGAAATCATCTGCCCAGAGCAGGTCATGGTCAATCCAGTGGGTTTCAACATATCCGTCAAGGTCTGCGGGTGTAACGGAGCCTTTCTTTTCGAGCTTTCTCAGATATACCGACGGAGCGTATCCGCCGATTTCACGATTGCTGCTTGCAGAAATCGGCGTCTTGTTCACAACGCTGTTCCACTTACGCTTGTCGTATCCTTCCTTGATGCAATAGTCCTTCGGGAAGATGTGGTGAATGTCTATCTTCTCGTCTGAGAAAGTAGAGAAATCCATCTCAGCGCCGGAAATAAAATCGCGGGCGTGGTTTTTGAGCACAAGCGCCATAACGCCTTTGTAGGCGGCAGACTGACGGGACTGCAGACCGAGCAGACGCATCGGATTGAAATAGAAGTCTGTCACGGTCTTAGGCAAGTCACCGCCGTCATTAATCCACCTCACGACCTGAATGATGTCGTTCGCATATCGGGTTTCGTTTGCCGAGCCGTACAGTTCCCCGAAAACGCCGCACCAGTACCACTGCTTGACCATGTTCTTTACCGAAGTGGTGTGAATCCTGTTGCCGTCCATAAGGACAGTGCAGACAGTGGAAAGCGGGATCAGCTGCGTGCTGTATGGGAGGTCATCGCTTGAAAAAATCCGCTCCTCCTTCAGAAGTTTCTCGGCAATCGAGAATCCGGAGCACAGGCTGTCAGCGTATTTCTTGTATTCGTCAAGCGTCAGCGCAAGCACATCTTTCTTCTTGCAGCTTACGGTACCGCCGGATTTGAAGGAAGAAAGCAGGGTGAGCGCAGTCAGAAAATCAGTTGCTGTCACCTTCGAGAACAGGTCTCCGGAGAAGTATTTTTCTCTGCGTTCCTCCCAGTCCTTTCGAAGCTGGAAGTCATCCATAGCGAAGATGGCAGTGACGAGTTCGAAGACAGTCAGCGAGACGCCTCCAGTATTGACATTCTCAAATACCTGACAGACAGCTTCCTTCGGCGTTGTCTTGTCGAGACGAATAACCGGCATCTGGTACTGCTGTGTAGGATTGATGACCTTCGCGAACAATTCTGTGAACTGCTTTATGACCTCGGCGTTGTAACCGTGATAAGCGTAGTAATCGTTCTGCCAGTTCTGTTCTTCCGAAGTGTCAAGGATGATGTTCAGCGGGAACATCTTGAACTTGAATTCCTGCTCCCTTGTAGTCAGGTCTGTTTCAACTTTTCTGCCGAAATCAGAAGTGATCTGTCTGGTTGCCGGAACGGAGATCACTACTTCCTCATCATCGGCTTTCGGATCAAGCGCCTTTGCGATATCAAGATAATAGTAGCGGTCTATGTCCTTACCCTTGTCCGTCCGAGTATGAACAGGCTTTCTGCTGTACAACGCATTGTAAAGAGAAGTCAGTCTCTGCTGACCGTCAAGAATCAGTTCGTCTGGCTCTATGTCCGGATTCGCCGGTGAACCCTCGATCGGCTTCTGCTTGAAGTGAATGCTCTCGTTTCCGTACTCGAGGAACATCGCTGCGCCAACAGGAAAGTTATGAATCACACTCAGAATGAGCGCACGGATACGTCCGTCATCCCACACCCAGCCACGCTGGAAGTCCGGGAGCTGGGCTGCCCCGCTGTCTACCTCCTTCATTAGTTCTGTAAGCTGCCTGTCATTCGTCTTCATCTTTCTTTGATTCCCTTCCTGTTGATGCTGTTCTTATTTCATTTTCAAGTCTCTGCAAACGCTCTTCGCGCTCGGCTTTTCTGGAAATCTCGCATTCCCAGACAACTATCACGTTCCAGCCTTCAGCTTTCAGCTGGCTCTGTACTTTTCTGTCTCTGGCAACATTCTGGTCGAATTTCTTCTGCCAGAAGTCCCGGTTCGTAGCCGGTGTTGTTGCATACCTGCATCCCGGATGCCTGTGCCAGAAGCAGCCGTGTACAAAAATCACCGTATGGTATTTCGGAAGGACGATGTCCGGCTTACCGGGATACCTGCTGTCGTTCTTACGATACCTGTAGCCTTTCGAGAACAGGTACTTTCTGACGATTTCCTCTGGTCTGGTGTCCTTTCCACGTATGTGCGACATGTTGAGATGCCGCTGTTCCTTCGTCAAGACGTCTGACACCGGCATCATCTCCACATGTCACACTTCCCTGAATATCTTCTTGAAAATGAGCTGTGTCATCACTTCGTCAAGCTGCTTCTCCGTGCGCTTTGATTCAATCAGTGTTCCAAGCTCGATGTTGCCCTGCTGCCCGTGGTATGACAGGTTTGCCGATGTTATCAGCGTCTGCTTCATATCCACGGAGATGACCTTTGCATGCAAGGCAGCCATCTTGTCTTCCTCGTTGCTGTAGTCATATATCCTGAGAAATCGTCCCTTGTACCGGAGAATCTTGTCAGCCTCCGGCTGTTTCTCAATGTTGTTGATGAAGAACTTGACGAACACGCCTTTCTGGCTCTTGTCGATGATGGTGTCAGTCAGATCGGAGAAGTATGAGGAAAGCGAGTATCCGGTTATCAGGATGTTTCTTTTTGCTTCTTCGATCATCGACTGGATAACCGTCATTGTAGGTCTGGCATCAATCCTGAATGACGGTGGTGCGGTCACGACAAGTGAGACTTTGTCAGTGCTTTCTGTGATCAGGGCAGCCCTGATTGTTTCAGCGATTTCCTCGCAATCCGCTGATGAAAGGCCAGGATATTGTCTGCGCAGGATGCCCGTCGCATTGTCGGTACCATTGGCTGCATCCGCCTTTATGGTGTTCAGCAGTATTTCTCTTTTTAAATGTCCACCTGGCATAGTTCATTCACCAGCTCTCTGAAATACGAGGTCTCCTCACGCTCCGCAAGTGGAACCACGAGCCCCGGTCAAGCATGCGGTTTCCGTTTTCGCATGTGGTTTTCGATATCATGCAGCAGGAATGGCATGCCGCTCCGTTTGAGTTCTTGCCGGCCGGGAGCGTATTCATGCATTCCGGATCGTTCGTGCAGACCAGGGCTTCCTGGAACGCGTCCCGCATCAGGTTTGTCATCTGGTCTGCCGTGCCAAGTTCGACAAGGCCTCCGAGAGAGCCTTCCTTGTCAGAGCTTCCCGTGTAGAGCAGAATGCCCGCCATCTTGTCTCCGAAGTAGATTCTCTCCCTGATCGCCGAGGAAGAGTAGCCTGATGACATGGCCATCTGCTTGATGAGAAGATGGGAGAAGGTATGCATGAGGACGTAAACGGCGTTACGGTCCGTCTTTATCGTCCATCGCTTTGATTCGCAGTATTCCCGGTAGGAAGCTGCATACTTTTCTGAAATCCTCTTCACCTGCGGGTTGCTCAGCCACTCTGCAAGTGTCTGCCTGTTGAACTCGATGAATATTCCTTCACCGTTCACTTCCACGGCAGGAAGCCAGCGCTCATCCCGACCTTTTGTCAGGTAGACGACATTCGGCTGCTCATCCGCATCCGAATCTGGAGCGTCGACTCGTGTGAAGCCAAGCAGTACACGCACCTCGTGGAGCCTTGTTATGCGGATGATCCGCTTGAAATAGCATCTGAAGTAATCCGGCAAAGGATCTTCCTCGGCCTTGAAGTGCTTCTTGTTGGACTGATAAGTCGGGTCATCGTGATGAGTTATTGCCTGGTATTTCATCAGTTTGATTTCCGTAAACTCCCTGATGTTGCTCATGCGACGCTATAGGCTTCATCAAATTCCTCGCGTGTAAAGGATGTGAAGAACTTTTCGTATGCTTTGTCGAGACCTTCTTGTTCTCCAAGCACATCCTTGAGCAATGCTATATCACGCAGATGCTCATCAACAAGGTTGTACAGCGGGTTGATCCATGGCGGGATGGATATAGCGCTTCTGGTAACGGCAAAGTACACGTTCGATGCGCCGCGCTGTGACGGGATAACCGGTTTCTCGCAGTGTTCGCGTCTGCTGTGTGGTCGGAACGGGTGCATGCCGCTGCATGACAGTCCTTCGAAGTTCCGGGCCTGCGTGGCTCCGCTCATGCTTCTCTTTGCACCGCAGGAGCACTCCACCCACATATCTGAAAGCGTGGATGTGTTGCCAGTGGAGTACATCTTCAGTCTTCCGTTGCAACTGGTATCCCCATGGTGAACCCACCATCTCCATGGGAAATCCGACATGTGTCCGTTTTCACATACGGTTATGAAACGTGCCGGATAAGCTTTCCTTCCGCATTCCGGGCAAGTCACACCGTATTTCAGATACTTCTCCAGATTGAATGATTCCGTTGCGTCAAAAAGCAGTTCGCACTTAAGGTTTGAGCAGACATGCCAGCGTGGAAATGATACCACCGGAATATCATGCGCAAAGGTTGTCCTCGGCATATAGAAAGCATCTACATTCAGGTAGGACGCAAGGCGGCCGTCTATTATCTTCTTGCCCTTGTCCTTCCAGTACGGAATATCCAGAATGGTGACAGAATCCTTCACCGCATCCACGACCGAACCGGGTCCGAAGGTGGTAATGATCTGGTTCGGCCGCAGTTCTCCAAGTTTATTATTGTCGTATCCAGCCATGTTAATCCTCCGTGTAATAGTACATGTTTGCGGCGCTTTCAACCTCGCGCATGGATTGCAGCGTGGGCTTGTAATTGTCCTCGTGCGGCTTGTCATAAGGGTTGATCAGTATGTTGTATCTTTTCGGATCTGCCCTGTAAAACAGGGGCATGGATTCAGCCGCCTTGCGTTTCCACCATCCGATGAACTCGTCGATTTCATCGCCGGCATCATCTCTTGCAGACGGCTTGACAATCTTTATCCGGTCGAGAATCATTTCCTTGACGGCATCAATCTGTTCCGGCGACAGAGTTCCTATGGCTTTTGCATCCTCATTGTTCGCCATTTCAGGGTACAGAAGCCTTATCGCGGAAATGACAAGTGCATGCAGAACGCGATCGCGCGCTCTTGCTGAGAATGGAGTTGCGGTTGTTCCCTCCACGAACCTGTAAAGCTGTGCATGGTAACCTGTAAAGTTTTCGTAGTGAGACAGATCCCGCGGCCGGTACGCATTATAAAGCGTGACAACCAGGCCGGGATAAGCACGCCCTATACGGCTTGTCGCCTGGATGTATTCGGAGTTCTACTTCGGCTGTCCGGTCACGACCATGAGACCGAGCCGGTCCACATCCATGCCGACTGCAATCATGTTTGTTGCCACGGCAGTATCCAAGCACTTTCCGGATGTATACGGCAGTTCAAGCTGGTTGAGCTTTTCCGGTATCTGCCAGGAGGACATTCTTGATGTGATCTCAACATTGTTTCCGGAGTTGAGATATCTCATCTTCGGGTAATTGTACTTTCTCTTAATCACATACATTCGCTTCGGAATATCGTCCTGCAGAAGCCGTACCGCACCGCCAAGCTCACGGATACTGTTGAAGTATCCGATCAGGCTGTAATAGGGATCAATAACGTCCTTCCATTCCTCCTGCTGTGACAGATTGCTGACCGTCTGCATAATGATGGCATACGTTCTCAGGAGGGCTGTCTTCACGGACTGTCCCGGAGCGCATATTCCGACATACTTTCTGAACGGATCTTCTTCGACAGGAATCTCGCGTATGAAGAAACTGTCACCGATTTTGAACCCATTCGGCAGGAACTGTGTCGTTTCCTTTCTGGCGTACAGGCTTTTCGCCTGGTTATCTGCGTTCTTAATTGTTGCCGTAGAGACCACGTACTTCGGCCTGATACCATCATGCGTACACATGTCCTCAATGATGGTCTCATACGCGGGGAGCACCTTTGAGAGGATGGCGTGGCATAGAAGCGTTGCAGGATCATCCCCGCATACGCGGGGAGCACGAAGAACTGGGTGATCTTCCACATCTGCCTGCGGGGGATCATCCCCGCATACGCGGGGAGCACCGCTTATTTGAGCCGCTCATGAGAGATGCTCTTAGGATCATCCCCGCATACGCGGGGAGCACGTGGTTCAAAACGGAGGCGATTTCCCCCGATGAGGGATCATCCCCGCATACGCGGGGAGCACCTTCTACGGTGCGACGGTCTGCTTCACGGGGAAGGATCATCCCCGCATACGCGGGGAGCACCAGCAGAGCAAAGGGGCACAGCTTGAGCGCCTCGGGATCATCCCCGCATACGCGGGGAGCACATGAACCGTGTGTCGGCATCGCCATAGCTGCTGTGGATCATCCCCGCATACGCGGGGAGCACGTCGAGGGCATCCCCGAGTTGTCCCGCCGAATAGGATCATCCCCGCATACGCGGGGAGCACCGTCATCGGACTTTCGCGCCACGCCTCAAACCACGGATCATCCCCGCATACGCGGGGAGCACTAAGCGAGTCGAGAGTGTCATACACGAAGGTCACGGATCATCCCCGCATACGCGGGGAGCACCCTCCCCATGGTTGCTCGACAGCGCCCCCGGCACGGGATCATCCCCGCATACGCGGGGAGCACCTCCATCTCGAGGCTGTCTATCTTCACCGGGCTGGGATCATCCCCGCATACGCGGGGAGCACCTGACCGATTATCTCGATTCTCTTTTTTACCGCGGGATCATCCCCGCATACGCGGGGAGCACGGTGTGGCGCCGTTCGTAGGTACGGTTGAGACGGGGATCATCCCCGCATACGCGGGGAGCACAGTACGACACGTCGGTGACGTGACTCCTGAGATGGGATCATCCCCGCATACGCGGGGAGCACCTACTTTTCCGAGAGCGCTTTCCTGTGCGGCATAGGATCATCCCCGCATACGCGGGGAGCACGGAGTATGTAACTCTCGAGCGTGACCAGCGAGAAGGATCATCCCCGCATACGCGGGGAGCACTCGGGCAACCCGAAGCGGTTCTTCGCGTCGTAGGGGATCATCCCCGCATACGCGGGGAGCACATGGATACGTCTTGCCTGCGAAAGGGGGACGACATGGGATAGAATGATTGGACCGGTTGGGATCATCCCCGCATACGCGGGGAGCACGTCTGCCCTCAAGATGGACCCCGGTAACACCGCAGGATCATCCCCGCATACGCGGGGAGCACTTTCAAGATCGGTCGGTTCGTGGGCTGGTACTACGGATCATCCCCGCATACGCGGGGAGCACGGCTTGGCTGTCCGCACACGATGCCGACGTTGAAGGATCAT
>ENA-UOOE01002749-UOOE01002749.1-fermentation-metagenome-genome-assembly--contig:-NODE-2749-length-12137-cov-4.883049_pt1 | contig 12137 bp, 12 predicted proteins | sample MGYA00245776_ERZ724021 | MGnify/ENA primary metagenome ERZ724021 (study PRJEB28704, sample SAMN03018321) | fermentation metagenome | biome: anthropogenic terrestrial biome; feature: soil; material...
TAAATAGTGAAGTTATATCCGGACCAAATAAAGATTTATTGCCACATTTGTTATAATGTAGCATAAAAGTAAAGTGAATTTTAATAACTATAAAAACTAGAACAGAAAGTATTTTATATTAAATTCCAGTAAAATGAACAATTTATTTTACTGGAATTTAATTTTATAGTAAGTTTTTTCATAAAGTTATTGAATATTTATTTTACATATGATAATATAATTCATATATTCAATTGAAAAACACATGTTTTTCAATTGCGGACAAGGTGTGAGCTTATGAAAAATAAATTTCTTATAATTGATACTAATATACTTCCTGATGTATTTGACAAAGTGGTAAAGGTAAAGGAACTTCTTAGGACTGGTGATGTGAAGGATATATCAGAAGGAGTAAAGCAAGTAGGTATAAGTAGAAGTACTTATTATAAATATAGAGATTCAGTTTTTACCTTGTCTGAAGGTATGGCAGGGCATAAAATAACTCTGGGATTAACTTTAGCGCATAAAGCAGGGACATTATCAAAAATACTTGATAGTATAGCACAGAAGAAAGGAAATATTCTTACTATAAATCAAGATATACCTATTAATAATGCTGCTAATGTATCTATAACCTTCGATGCTTCTCAGTTGGAAGTTGAAGTTAATGAATTGATGGAAGATATAAAAATCTTAAAAGGTGTAATAAAAGTAAATTTAGTTGCAGTAGAGTAAAAAAGATGTTTAGTAATATATCCATCCATGTAGTTATTTTAAATACCTGTGATAGTTTAGTTGTATGAAATTATATATAAATAAAACTGTGAAGAGGAAGAGTAAATAATACACTACTTTAAAGAGAGAGGAATTCAACGGCTGAAATGTTCCTTAAGGAAGAATTATTGAAAACCACCTTTGAGTCGTATACTGAAATTTTAATTAAGTATTTCCGCGGATCTGCGTTATGGATATGGAGATAACAGTAGGAAAATTGTAATAAGGATAGCATTATCTATTAATACACATAATTTGGGGTATGTGTATAAAATAATTTTAATTAAATATTGTTAAATATTACTGTTAATTTGGGTGGAATCGCGATAAAACTCGTCCCATGTGGGAAGAGTTTTTTATTTTCATGACAAGGGAATTAATTATTTATTTAAAAGTGTTAAATAAGAAGGAGGGCAATAATATGGCTAATATAGCAATGCTTGGATATGGTGTAGTAGGCAGTGGGGTGGCTGAACTTATATTTAGAAATAAGGATAAATTCAAAAATGAATTAAATGAAGAATTGATATTATCAAAAATTTTGGTTAGAAACATTAGTAAGCACACAAACAATAAGAACAAAGAACTCCTAACAGAAGATATAGATGATATTTTCAAAGAAAAAGTGGACATTATAGTTGAAGCTATGGGGGGGCTTGATCCATCCTATGAATATGTAAAAAGGGCTTTAAATATGAAAAAACATGTAGTTACAGCTAATAAAGATTTAATTGCGGAATATGGTTATGAACTTTTACAGATAGCAAAGAAAAATGGAGTTACCATTCATTTTGAAGCCAGTGTAGGAGGAGGAATACCTATACTTAAGTCAATAAATGAATGTCTTATAGGGAATAAAATAAAGAGTATAAAATCCATATTAAATGGTACCACTAATTTTATATTGTCTAAAATGAATCATAATGGCATGAACTATGAAGAAGCACTGGAACTTGCACAAAAATTAGGATTTGCAGAAGCCAATCCAGAATCAGATGTTAAAGGATATGATGCAGCTAGGAAACTTTCAATTTTATCTACCATTGCGTACAATAAGAGGGTAAACTGGAAGGACATAAATATAGAGGGAATTACAGAAATTGATGAATATGATTTTAAATATGCTAAAATGGAAAAATGCAGTATAAAATTAATGGGAATTAGTAAACTAAGCGATAAACATATTTATGCTACAGTTATGCCTGTTATGGTAAAAGAAGATTCTGTTCTTGGAAAAATTGAGGATGAATATAATGCTATTTTGGTAGAAGGGGATGCTGTGGGAGACGTTATGTTTTCAGGAAAGGGTGCAGGAATGTTTCCTACTGCCAGTGCAGTGTTTGCAGATATAGCAGATATAATTGAACAAAAGAGGGAAAAATGTATTACTTTTAGCAGTGAAAAGGCAGACGTAGATAAGAGTTGGAGATTAAAGGGAAAATGGCTTCTTAGAGTAAAAACACAAAATAGAGTAAAAATTATACAAGGCATATCCTCAAGTTTTAAAAGCTGTTATATTTTATCTAGTACTTTTTCTGAAAATAAAGAAGAAGTAGTAGCTTTTGTCAATGCAGATAATGAGATCTGTATAGATAATTATATTGAAAAAGTCAAATCAAAAGGAGAAGCCTGCGATGTTAAAAAATTGTTAGTTCTACACTGAGAAGTACATCCAAATGAATAGCTGGCGTATTACTAGTTTAGTTACATAGTATTCGTTAATGTAATGATTATTAGCAGAATTTGTTTTCCAAGGTATCTTTATAAAAAATATTTTTATCAATTGGGAGGAAGTTGAATATGGCTAAAGTGAAAGTTAGAATACCGGCTACTACTGCAAATATGGGACCGGGATTTGATACTTTGGGTATGGCTTTAAAGTTATATAATGAAATTGAAGTAGAAGAAATAACTGGAGAAACAGAAATATATAATAATGGGCTAAAATCTGAGGAGGATTTTGGAAATAATCTTATATATAAAAGTATAATAGAAACCATGAATAAAGAAAAATATCCTTATAAAGGATTTAAAATAAATGTAGTCAAGTGTGATGTGCCTATTTCTAGAGGACTTGGAAGTAGTTCTGCTTGTATAGTTGGAGGCATAAAAATAGCAAATGAGATTATGAGAAATAAATTGAACCTAAAAGATATAATTGCCTTAGCTACTAAAATAGAAGGTCACCCAGATAATGTAGTGCCTGCAATAGTAGGTGGTATGGTAGTATCTTTAAGAGTGGGAGAGGATATAAAATATTCTAAGATAGATTTACCTAAGCAGTTAAAATTTGTGGCTATGATACCTCCTTTTCAGGTGAATACAGCTCTTTCTAGAAAAGTTTTACCTAAGTCCTATTTGAAAGAAGAATGTATATTTAATATATCGAGATGTGCTATGCTTGTAAGTGCTCTTTATAATGGGGAATTTGATAAACTTAGAACATGTTTTCAAGATAAAATTCATCAGCCTTATAGAAAAAATTTAATAAGAAATTCTGATGATATTTTTAAAAGAGCAAAGGAATTTGGTTCTATAGGTGAGTTTATAAGTGGCTCAGGCTCTACACTTATGGCCGTATTGGATAAAAATGAAGATGAATTTGTCATATCTATGAAAAAGTATTTAAGTGGACTTAAAGATAAATGGAATGTAATTTTACTTGAGCCGGATTTGGAAGGAGTTAGAACTGTTAATCTAATATCAGATAAATCTTAGAAGAACTTATAAAGGGGCGAGCAGTATTTATCTCCACTTTGAAGATGGGGTATTAGCAGTTGTAGCTTTTGGAACGATATGAGTAGAACACCTCTTTAGTATATTACTTTTTACGCTGATAATATTGAAAAAACATTTTTATTTATGATTTATTTCCATATACCTAAAATAAAGGGATTTAATTATTTGTGTAGAATTTAAAATTAATAGATAAATATAAAGAGGTGAGATTATGTTAGATGTTGAGATAAATCTTAAAGACATAAGGATCTCAAGTGTGGAAGAAAAAGATTTGATTGGAATACAAAAATGGATGGAAACCAATAATGCTTTTCTAAAGGAAGAATCTGCTCTGGAAGAGTTAAAAAATAGATTTTTAGAAAGTTATATAAGTGAATGTGAATTCTTTTTCAAAATAGAAAAGAGTGAAAAGCTAGTAGGTATTTTAAAAGGTAGAGTTGAATTTAAAAAACAAAATGAACTTTGGATATGGTTTTTTTATTTAGATAACATATGTAATAGTGAGGACTTACGTAGTGTTGTAATAAAATATTTAATGAATTATTTTAATAAGATATATGGAGTAAATATTTTCTTTGCCAGAGTAATTAAAGATGAAGCAGACAATGTGAATTTTTGGAAGGATATAGGATTTAGCCTTGCAAGAATGGTAAAAAATTTTTATAATGTCAATGGAAAATATATAGATATGATGCTTATGAAAAAGATTGGTGTATCACAGTAATATTTTTTCTCTCTCTGTAATAATAATATATAGGGATACTATAAGTAGGGGTGAAAAGATGAGATACACACGATATGATTTGAAAAGAGAAAATGGATTTAAGGTTTTTATAGTTTCATTACTAATGATATTTTTTCTTGCTTTTGTAATTGGAACTTTTGTATTTAAAGTAATTGTAAAAAATACAGCTGGTTTTAGTCCAAATGATATAAAAATTTCTGATTCTAGTAATAAGTATGTGAAATTTGTAGCTATTCAAGGTGGAGTCTATAAGGACAAGAATAATGCAGATACACAAAAAAATTTACTGTCTAACTATGGAGTTCCCTTTTCTGTAACAGATTCAGATAAGACGAGAGTTTGCATGGGTATTTATACTGATAAAAATGCCAAAGGCATTATGGATTCTCTTACGAAAAAGAATATAGATAATACAAAAATAGTATTTACTGTACACCAAAATGACTTGTACAATGTAGAATTAACAGAAATAATAAATGCCAATCTTAAGATATTAAACAAGCTCTCAGAAAGTGATGTAAAATCTATAAAAACAGATGAATTAAAAAAATGGTGTGCTTCTTTAAAAGATGTAAAGGGCAGTGATAACAATAGTAAATTAATTTTAAAAGAACTAAAAGAATATATAAATAAACTTCCAGAAGAAATTAAAAAAACAGATGGGGAACAAAATTATATTTACATATTTAATATATTAAAAAAAATAAGTTCTAGTTAATTAAATATTGCTTATAAATAAACTTGAAAAATGTGGCTAGTATAGGGAATTTATACCAATACTTGCCATTTTTATATATAATTTAAAAATTTTTTTGAACAATAATATATTTACTTGTTTATGGTTTTATTAAATGATAAACTATATAAGATATATTATTAAGGTAGGGGATTTTATGTGAAAGGGGTCGGAAAAAGCAGAAGTTTTATATGGTTTTTTATATTTTTAGGGGCCATATGTGGCAGTCTTGTAGGAGATGCTATTGGAAATAATTTTACTTTTTTAAGTTTCTTAAAAAATTTTTATTCAATAGGGATGACTGAGCCAATCGTGTTAAATCTTAAAGTTATGGTACTAACTTTAGGTATAAATTTCAGTATAAATATTGTAACTATAATAGGCATAATTATGGCCATAATATTATATAGAAAATATTAGGAAGTGGTGACATGAAAGTTGTATTGGCTTCGGCCTCTAGTAGAAGGAGAGAACTTTTAAATAGATTAATAGAAAATTTTCAAGTAGTAGCAAGTGATTTTGATGAAAACTCTGTATTGTTTCAAGGAAAGTGTGAATCCTATGTTATGGAACTGGCTGAAGGTAAGGCAAAAGATGTATGTGGAAAACTGCCAGATGAAAGTTTAATAATTATAGGGTGTGACACCACAGTGTTTTTAAAAGGAAAAGTGATGGGAAAGCCAAGAGATATACAAGAGGCATTTTGTATGTTGAAAGCATTAAGTGGAAATGAACATGAGGTGTATTCGGGTATAGCAATCATAGATAAGTTTTCACATAAAACAGTTAAAGATTTTGTATGTACTACTGTAAAATTTTCTGAAATAGATGATAAATGTATAAAAAATTATTTAAAAAAAGAGGAATATAAAGATAAAGCAGGAGCCTATGGCATTCAAGGCTATGGAGGGGTTTTTGTAGAAGAAATTCATGGATGTTATTATAATGTAGTGGGATTACCTTTAAATAAGTTGTATAATATGTTAAGTGGGATGGGGGTAAATTTGTAGTAGGGAGATTTAAAATGAAGAATACTTTGAAGATTATGGATTTGCCCAAAAATGAAAGACCAAGAGAAAGGTTATTTAGATATGGTTCGGAAGCTTTATCCAATCCGGAACTTCTAGCAGTAATACTTGGAACTGGTATTAAAGGTGAGAATATAGTATCTTTAAGTAACAGGATAATAAAAAATAATGGGGGATTAAATGGGGTCTTTAATTCGGATTTAGAAGATTTTATGAGTATTTCAGGAGTTGGAAAGGCTAAGGCAGCTAAAATAGTGGCTATGGTGGAACTGTCAAAGCGGTTTAAGTCCTACAGAGATGGGGATAACTATAGGATATGCAGTCCTAAAGATGCCGCAGTACTTGTTATGGAAGAAATGAGGGGGATGAAGCAAGAACACCTTAAGGTTATCCTGTTAAATACAAAAAATATGGTTATAGGAATTAAAAATGTGTTTATTGGAAGTTTAAATTCATCTATAGTGCATCCAAGAGAAATATTTTTTTATGCTATAAAAAAGAACAGTGCTTCTATAATTTTATGCCATAATCATCCTTCTGGAGATCCGTCTCCTAGTAATGAAGATGTAAACGTAACTTTTAGATTAAAAAAGTGTGGTGAGCTTTTAGGAATACAATTAGTTGATCATTTAATAATAGGAAATGGAATATTTATTAGTTTAAAAGAAAAAGGAATTTTGTGAGATTGAAAGGAGAAATTTAAATGGGTTTTTTTGGAATGTCTAAAGATATGGGAATTGATTTAGGAACAGCTAATACATTGATATATGTTAAAGGAAAAGGAATAGTACTCAGAGAACCTTCTGTGGTGGCTATAAATAAAGATGTTAAAAAGGTAATGGCTATAGGTAATGAGGCAAAGGATATGATAGGTAGAACTCCAGGCAATATAGTAGCCATAAGACCATTAAAGGATGGAGTTATTGCTGATTTTGATATAACTCATACTATGCTTAGAAAATTTATAGAGAAGGTAAGTCCTAAGTCAGCATTTACAAGCCCTAGAATATTTGTATGCTTTCCTTCAGGAGTTACTGAGGTAGAGAAAAGGGCAATAGAAGAGGCGACAAAACAGGCAGGAGCTAGGGATGTGCTTCTTATGGAAGAACCTATGGCAGCTGCAATTGGAGCGGGGCTTCCAGTACATGAACCTACGGGAAGTATGATTGTAGACATAGGTGGAGGAACTACAGAAGTTGCTGTGGTATCCCTTGGAGGAATTGTCACAAGTAAGTCACTTAGAATTGCTGGAGATGAATGGGATCAAGCTATAATAAGTTACATAAAAAAAGAGTATAATTTGATGATAGGTGAGAGAACAGCAGAAAATGTAAAAATTCAATTAGGTTCCGCATATGACACGGGAGAAGAAGATTCTATGGAAATAAGAGGAAGAGATTTAATATCAGGGTTACCTAAAGTTATAAATATAACTGAAAGTGAAGTTAGAGATGCTTTAAAGGAACCTATACTGTCCATAACTGATGCCATAAAGACAACTCTTGAAAAAACACCGCCAGAGCTTGCATCAGACCTAATGGATAAAGGAATTATGCTGGCAGGTGGAGGAGCAATGCTTAAGGGATTAGATCAATTAATAAATATAGAGACACATATGCCAGTGCATATAGCTGAATCACCTCTTGACTGTGTTGCCCTAGGTGCAGGAAAAGCATTAGATACTATTGATAAAATAGTAGCTAGTAGAAAATAGTTATGAGTGATATGTTATGCGATTTTTGAAAAATAAACTTGTAATGACAGTAATAATACTCTCAATTATTTTTTTGATATTAATTTCTTTTAGTTTCAAGAGTGATGGTAATTCAGTTATAAGAGATGGTGTAGGTATTACTTTTAATTCTCTGCAAGGAGGATTATACAAAATTAATAATAAAATAAAAGAGTCTATAAGTTTTATTTTAAATTTTTCTGACGTTAAAAAAGAAAATGAGCAATTGAAGAAAAAAAATAGCTCTTTAGAAAATAAACTTGTAGAATACAATTCTTTAAAAAGTGAGAATTCTAATTTGCGAAAAGAGTTGAATTTTAAAAGTGAAATAGAAGAATATAATTACATAGGCTGTGACATAATAGGAAAAAGCAGCAGTGGAATTTTAGATGAAGTTGCTATAAATAGGGGAAGTAAAGATGGGATAGAAAAACAAATGGTAGCTGTTACTGCAGATGGCTTGGTAGGACAAGTCGTCCATGTGGAAAAGAATTGGTCTATAGTTCAATGTTTAACTAATGAGAATATGGCAGTAGGGGGAACTGTTGATAAGACAGGAGATGAAGGTGGAGTAATAAATAGTGGTATTGTAAAAGGTTATAAAAGTGAGGAAAGCAAGTTTTTGGCTAAGCTTTATTATCTTCCACAGGAATCTACTGTAAAAGAAGGAGATATAATTTTAACTTCAGGAATTGATAATTCTTATCCAAGTGGAATTAGAATTGGAAGTGTAATAGATGTAGAAACGGATAAAGGAAAAGTAATGAAGAATGCCCTGATAAAACCTTATGTGAACTTTGATAAAATTCAACAATTGCTTATAGTAATCCCTAAAAATAAAATAGATATAAAATACTAGGGTGATGAAAAATGAAAAAAATATTAGTATTAAGTCTCTTATCTATAGTGTTGTTTGTATTAGACAATATATTAATGCCTTTCTTTGCCATAAAAACTTTTTATCCAAGTCTTCTTTTGATTTTTATAATCTGTTATTCTATTGTAAATGGAAAGTGGGAAGGATTATGGCTTGGAGTATTTGTGGGACTATTACAGGATGTATATTTCTCACGAGGCTTTGGAATAAATGGATTTACAAATATGATAATATGTGTCATAGCAGGAGCTGTAGGGGATAGCATATTCAAAGAAAAAAGACTTATTCCGGTTATCTCTTGTTTCCTACTAGCTTTATTTAAAGGTATTTTAATGTTTGGGTTGTTATATTTATATGGTATATATGTGAATATAAATAAAGTATTTTTTATAAGTATTTATGATATGGTATTATGTATTTTCATGTATAAGCCTATATATAATCTTTGTAGTAAAGAATATATGCAAGTTAAATGGAAATTTTAAAAGCCAAAATGGGGCATTTTATAATTTGGAGGTGATATTTTGTGAGAAGTAAGAAGCATACTAATATTACAAGGTATACTGCTGTTATAATAATTATGTTATTTCTTTTTATAACTATGGCTATGAGACTGTTTTTCCTGCAGGTGGTACAGGGTAAGGAATATAAGGAACAGTCAAACAATAAGTCTATAAGAGAAATACCTGATGTTGCTCCTAGGGGAGATATTTTAGACTGTAATGGAAATAAATTGGCTAAAAGTACACTAGGTTATGTGTTGGTATATAATCAGCCGGATGAAACTGATGATACGAATAAAAGTGACAGTACATTTTTTTCTGCCATGGACAAAGTATTTAAAATATTGGATGAAAGCGGTGAAACTCAGCAGGACGACTTTGAACTTAAGGTAAATCCCTTTAGATTTGAATTTAGAAGTGATGATGAAAATACCCGGAACAACCTTGAGATAAGATTTAAAAGAGACAGGGGATTAAATAATTCAATAGAAAAAAAAATCAAAAGTAAAAATGAGAATATTTCAGAGGATGATTTGGAGAGCCAGGTTAACAAAGAACTTTTAAAGATATCTGCAGAGGACACCTTTAAAGCACTTTTAAAGGAATATAAAATTCCCAGTGGATATTCACTGGAAGAGCAAAGAAGATTTATGATTATAAGAGATACTTTAAAAATGCAGAGCTTTTCAGGCTATAAACCAGTAACGATAGCAAGTATAAGCAAGGATACTGCTTTTAAGTTTTTACAAATGCTAAATGAACTTCCAGGCATAGATGTAAACACCCAGCCTATAAGATCCTATCCAAATGGAGAGCTAGGTTCTGCTTTTCTGGGATATATATCAAAAATAGCCTCCAATTATGAAAAATATGAAGACAATGGCTATGATATAAGCAGTGATTATGTAGGTCAGGCGGGAATTGAGGCAGCCTTTGAAGATAGATTAAAGGGTTCTAAAGGCGGCAGAATAGTAAAACTTAATAAAAATGGCAGAATACTTGAAGAATTGGGCAGCAGGGATTCCTATCCAGGACAAACTGTTCAGCTTACCATAGACAAGGATGTACAGGCAGCTGCAGAAAAGGCACTGGATGAGAGAATGGAAGAATTAAGAACGAACCCTTATTCCTATGAGAGAGCTGATACCACAAATGCAACCAGAGGGGCAGCTGTGGTAATTAATGTAAATACGGGGGCTATAATAGCCCTGGCCAGCAGACCGGGATATGATCCAAATGATTTTTCAATCCCTGGAAAACTTTCTACAGAGCAATATAACAAATATTTCAATCCTAATTTAGAAGAATTCGGAAGAGATTATATAAGGAAAAGAAATATTACAGCTAATTATCCTGGAAAAAGTGAGGATGAAGTATTGGATATACTTTTCCCTATTGATAAAAGTATTAAAGATAATACTACCATAAGACAGGATCTATATGACATATACCCAAAGCCTTTTTATAATTATGCCACTCAGTCTCTAATACCTCCAGGGTCCACCTTTAAACCCATGACTGCCATTGCAGGGCTGGAAAGTGGAGTTATAACACCTTATTTTAGTTTTTATGATAATGGTACTTATAATCAAGGCGGGAGACTTGTAGAATTTAAATTGGATGGACCAAATGGACTGGTGAATCTTACAACTGCCATACAAAAGTCCAGTAACCCTTATTTTATGGAGGTAGCAAGACTGATTAGAAAAGCTTTTGGGGATGATACTCTGGCTAAATATGCATGGAAGTTTGGACTTGGAGTACCCACAGGTAGTGAAGAAAAACCTGCTACAGGTATAGAAATTCCGGAAAAATTTGGACAGGTATATAATACTCAGTCTAATGAAAATACCTATGCCAATACCTATCTTTGGAAGACCATGTCATCACTTAAGAGCGGACTGGATGACAAGGGAAACAGTATAGTTAAAATAGATTTGTACGATAATGATAGTGATTCTGATAAAGTTAAATCATTGAAAAAGGAAATAAAAACTTTAATACAGAATTCCATAAAGGGTGGAAGCAAGTCTTTTGACAAGGAAAAATACAAGCAATTATTTTCAGAGCTGACATTAGAAGATCCAAATAACAAAAAAAATATCAGTGATGAAGATATGGATAATTTGATTCAGGCTATATACTATATAACTGTTTCAGATGCCAATGCCCAGCTGGATGTACCTGCCAATATAGAAAATGCGGCTATAGGACAGGGGCTAAATCAGTTTACCCCACTTCAAATGGCAAATTATATTGCCACCCTGGCAAATGGAGGAACCAGATACAAGCTTCATCTAGTAGACAAATTTTTAGATTCTGACGGTAACGTTATTGAAGAAGTTAAACCGGAGGTTCTTGAAAATACGGAGGTTAAGGCTGAAAATATAGAGGCTGTTAAAGCAGGAATGGAGGCAGTTAATGAAAAGGGTACTGCATCTCAGGCTTTTGCAAATTTTCCTATAAAGACTGCAGGAAAAACAGGTACTGCAAGTTTAGGAAATCAGGATGAGATTGGAAGAACTGATTATGCAGAGTATGTAGGTTATGCACCACTAGATAATCCTGAAATAGCTGTATGTGTAGTAGTATTTGACGGAGGTATGGGTGCTGGTTCTGCTTACATAGCCAGAGATATTTATTCTGCATATTTTAATTTAAATCAAGATAATAATGATAAAGAAAATTCAGCTGCTAGTGAATAGTAATTAATTCATAAATTTGCGAATAGGATATTCTATTCGCAAATTTATGTATAATAATTAAAATGTAATATTATGTATTTAAATACGGGTTAGCTTAGATAAGATATTCTCAAAAATACTAGGAACTTTAAAAATATAAGAATTTTTGATAAATAAAGTTAAAATATAAGGAGGATTTATATGAATAATGTTGAAATATTATTATGAGGTAACTTATTGGAGGCTAATTTATGATAGATAATAATATATTAGTTAAAGGTAATAAAGAGGGTATAAATATAGTTATAAATATAAATAAATTTAAAGATTTTGAGGAAAT
>ENA-UOOE01002750-UOOE01002750.1-fermentation-metagenome-genome-assembly--contig:-NODE-2750-length-12137-cov-4.202781_pt1 | contig 12137 bp, 10 predicted proteins | sample MGYA00245776_ERZ724021 | MGnify/ENA primary metagenome ERZ724021 (study PRJEB28704, sample SAMN03018321) | fermentation metagenome | biome: anthropogenic terrestrial biome; feature: soil; material...
TGTGTATTTTTATCATTTTTCGATTTTACACAATTTAAAACACTGTAAATAGTAACAATATATTGTATAATGTATATAGAAAACGGTTTCCAAGACAGGAAATATAAAAAAACTACGTCCTAATAGTCAATATAATTTGAGATAGTCTGATATTTAATGGATTTGTGAGTAAGGTGATTATAATGAAAAAAATAAGATTTAGTCTTAGAACCAAAATGATGATTTTTACTTTTATTATAGTTGTTACTTCTGTCGTATTTATTTCAATATTCTTTACTGCTTGGGCAAGAAATAATCTGAAGGATATGATTGGCTCTAAAAATATGAATACAGCTATTATTATTAGTAACTTTCCATATTTTAGTGAGATTTTAGAAAGTGAAGATCCTGAAGGGATTATACAAAATTTTACTTATAGCCAATTAAGTTTAATTGAGGATCAGGATATGATTGTTGTAGCAAATATGGATGGAAAAAGATTTGCACATCCAAATATAGATAGACTTGGAGAGTATTTTGTTGGTGGTGATGAAAGGCGCGTTATTGAAACGGGTGAGAGCTACATTTCTGAAGCAACAGGAACATTAGGGCCATCATTGAGGGCTTTTGCACCAATAATTAATTCTGAAGGGAAACAGATAGGATTTATAATGGTTGGTACTATGTTAGAAGAAATTGCTGCCATTCAATCTGAAGCAGTAAGAGATATAATCATATATTCCTTTGGAGGTTTATTATTAGGGTTAATAGGTGCCATATTATTTACCAATATGATTAAAAAGAGCCTATTGGGTCTAGAGCCTGACCAAATAAGCAGGTTGTACACTGAGAAATACAGTATGCTAAAGGCTATTCAAGAGGGGATTATATCCATTGATCAAAACAAGAATATTACAATGATTAATGATTCTGCCAAGGATATATTGAAGGTATCAGACACTAATACAATCGGAAGGAAGATATATGATATATTTCCTAATAGCGGTCTTGAAGAGGTGTTGGTGACTGGAGTTTCCGAAATTGAAAAAGAAAGACATGTAAACGGCATAGATATAGTATTGAGTATTGTTCCAATCAACAAGAAGGAGGAAGTAATTGGGGTTATTGCATCTTTTAGAGACAAGACTGAGGTTACTCGACTTGCTGAGGAAATCACTGGGTACAACGAAATAGTACAAGCTTTACGATCTAATTCTCATGAGTTTTTAAATAAATTACATGTGATTTTAGGTTTAATTCAAATGGGTGATATTGAGCAAGCTAAAACATACATTTTAGGTATTAAAGATAGTAAAGAACAAATTACATTATCATTGATGAAAAAAATAAAGGATCCAATTATTGTTGGGTTGATATTAGGTAAAGTAAGTAGAGCAAATGAACTAGGTATTGTCTTTGATATTTCAATTGAAACTCATATGAAAGAATATAATGATAAAAATAAAACTACCGCCATTGTAACTATATTGGGTAACTTGATAGAAAATGCGTTTGATGCTACTGCAAAAGATGTTAAATCGGAAAAGAAGGTTTTTTTTACTATTAATAATATAGATAATATTACTGAGTTTGTAGTTGAGGATAATGGTGTTGGAATAGAGGAAAAGTATTTAGATAAGATATATGAAAGAGGGTTTAGTACAAATTCAGGAAATAGAGGGATAGGTCTATCATTGGTAAAAGAAAAGGTTAGTAGTTTATCCGGAGAAATAAAAGTTACTTCAAAAATAAATAAAGGAACAACTTTTAAAATATCTATACCGAAGGAGGATACATATGACTAAGGTATTAATAGTGGAAGATGATCCAATGGTAGCTCAAATTAATAAAAATTATGTTAGCAGTGTAGATGGATTTCAAGTTATAGGTATAGCAAAGAATGAAATTGAAGCTATATCATATATAAAAAAACGAGTGGTTGATTTAGTAATACTTGATATCTATTTACCAAAAGGTGATGGGATTTCAATTTTAAAAGAAGTACGTAGAATACAAGCAAAATGTGACGTTATTATGGTAACTGCTTCTGCGGAGGTTGAAAAAATTGATGAAGCACTCAAATATGGTGTCATAGATTATCTTATAAAACCATTTGAGTATGAAAGATTAAAGAAGTCATTAGAAAATTATCAATCAAGACAATATACATTAAGTAAAGATAATAAAATAAGCCAAAGTGATATAGATAGGTTGTTGATATCTAGAATTAACTTACCAGATGAAACTATTCAGAAAGGGTTGAATAGACTTACATTAAAAAGGGTTATTTCTGTTATAGAAAAAAAGGCAGACAAATTTTTAAGTGTAGAGGAATTATCTGAAGAGTTAGGTCTAACAAAGGCTACAGTTAGGCGATATATGGATTATCTAGATAGAATAGGATATGTAATTCAAGAAATAGAATATGGTTCCGTTGGTCGTCCATTGTATTTATATAAGAAGATGAAGAAATAAATATTATTAAGATAAATTAAGCTGAGGATAGTAGAAAAAATATTGGTGACTTTGCATGTTATAAAGTTATCAATATTTTTTTTATTAATTTAATTTTAAGTATATTATTTAAATATTCTAAAAAATGATTAATTAATATATGATTTAATCAAAACAAGGAGGTGAATAATGCTGAATTAAGTTTTCAAGATGCATGGAAATAACCATGTGAAGCTATATGTAAGAATTGGGAAAACGTATACAAATATACTCCAAAAAATCAATAAAAAAGCATCAATAGAGTCGGGAGTAGCAAGAAATATAAAAGTATTGGGGGTATAAATATGGGGCAATCAACTATTAGTTTACAAAAAAAAGATGGATATACAATAATGGGTATGTCTATAGGTATGTTTGCAATAATTACAGTATTAGTTCTAACTGCTGCTTATATAGGGGTATTACCAAAAGGAATGATAGGTGCCTATCCACTTATGATGGTAATAGGTGCAATATTCAATGAAATAGGAAATAAAACACCGGGGATAAAGGATTTTTTAGGTGGGGGACCTATTATAGTAATCTTTGGTTCAGCAGCTATTGTTACCTTCAAATTGTTACCTGAATCAGCAATTACAATTATGGATAATTTTATGACAACAGAAGGATTCTTAGATTTTTATATAGCGTCACTTATAACGGGAAGTATATTAGGAATGGATAGAAAATTACTTATAAAGGCAGCAGTTAGGTATTTACCATGTATTTTGGGTGGGGTAATTGTAGCAGTTGGTTTAACAGGTATACTTGGTGCGATATTAGGATTTGGTGCAAAGGAAGCGGTGCTTTTTGTTGCTATTCCAATAATGGGTGGTGGAATGGGTGCTGGTGCAGTACCCCTATCACAAATATTTGGTGAAGGTATGAAGACTGACCCGGGTACTGTCTTATCTATGATGGTACCTGCCGTGGCATTAGGCAATGCACTTTCAATAGTAGCTGGTGGTTTACTAGATAGATTTGGTAAGAGTAGACCTAAATTCTCAGGCAATGGTAAGTTGATGGTAAATCAAGAAGATCCTGAAGAAAGCACTGAGGATAACGCTGAAATAAATTTAGTTTACATGGGAATAGGATTGTTGCTTTCAACAACATTCTTTGCATGGGGAAGAATATTAGGTAAATTTATACCTCTACATGCTTATGCACTTATGATTATTTCAGTGGCTGTAGTAAAAGCTATTGGTATTATGCCTAGAAAATATGAAATAGCATGTTTTCAATGGTTCCAATTTATAATGGTAAACTTGACGCCTACATTATTAGTCGGAATAGGTGTTTCTTATACCAATTTGGCAGAAGTTGCGGCAGCTTTTACACCAACTTATTTGGCGCTTGTAACCGTAACAGTAATTGGAGCAATAATTGGATCGGGCTTTGTAGGCAAACTTCTAGGATTCTATCCAATAGAAGCTGCTATAACAGGTGGACTTTGTATGGCAAATATGGGGGGAACTGGTGATGTTGCTGTATTATCAGCATCAAATAGAATGCATTTAATGCCATTTGCGCAAATATCGTCAAGATTAGGTGGAGCATTTATGTTAATTCTTGCCTCGGCTTTATTGGGATTCTTATCATAGATAAACTATAGTATATCCACTCCTTTTATCTTGCTACATTAATTTATTGAAGATATAATAGACATAAGTTGGTAGGAGGAGTGATATACATGTACAAAAGTTTAATAGATAAATATGCAAATCAGATATTGGAGCTGAATGATTACCTAGCTGATAATCCGGAGATAGGCAGTGAGGAATACAAAACATCAAAGAGAATAGTGGAGCTGTTAACGAGAAATGGATTTGAAGTAGAGTACCCATTTGCAGGTTTAGCTACAGCATTTAAAACAAGTATCAATAAGGGCAAGTCAAGAAAGGCTGCAATTCTAGTAGAATATGATGCACTTCGTGGACTAGGTCATGCCTGTGGACATTGCGCTAGTGGATCCATAAGCCTGTTGGCCGCATTAGTGTTAAATGAAATGAAGGATAGCATTGATGCTCAGATAGATATAATAGGAACTCCTGATGAAGAAATGAGGGGAGCCAAAGCTTTTATGGCAAACCATGGGGTGTTTAATGATTATGACTTTGCCATAATGATGCATATGAATAATAAAAGCTATGTATATAGTGGAACTCTTGCTCTAGATTGCTATGATTTTGAATTTAGCGGTCACCCAGCACATGCTGCAGCAACTCCATGGGAGGGAAGAAATGCTTTAAATGCCATGAGATTGTTCTTTGATGCAGTTGATATGATGAGACAGCATGTAAGGGATGATGCAAGAATTCATGGTATAATCAAGGATGGAGGAAAGGCTTCCAATATAGTTCCAGATTATACATTAGCAGAGTTTTGTGTAAGAAGCAAAAGCAGAGATTATCTTAATGAAATAACACAATGGGTAATGGACTGTGCAAGAGCAGCTGCATTGGCTACTAGAACTGAGTTAAAAATTACTCAAGTTGGAGAAAAATATGATGAATTATCCAGAAAAATAACTGGTGACGAAATCTTAGAGGAATTATTTAAAGAGCAAGGGATTGAAACAGTTGACTTAAGTAATATCACAGGTGGATCTTCTGATATTGGAAATGTTGATTATATATGTCCGGCTTTTCATCCGTATATAAGCATAGGTGAAGATTGTGGTACTCATACAGTAGAATTTGCCAATGCTATGAAATCAGATAAAACCCATGAGGCCATTTTAAATGGTTCAGAGATTGTTATTAAATTTGTAAAAAAATTATATGATATGCCTGAACTATTAGAAAAAATTAAAGAAGAACACAGAGAAAATAGAAGAAAATAAAAATAAGGTTGCAAACAAATGTTCTTAGTGTTATAATTTAGATAAAGAACATTTAATGGGGGTTATTATATGGATGAAAAAATTTATGACCTACTAGAAAAGCTTTATATTGACTTAAACACCAAGATTGACAAAATGGACGGAAGACTTGACCGAATGGATGATAGATTTGATCAAATAGATGGCAGGCTTGACCAAATGGATGATAGGTTTGACCAAATGGATGGCAGACTCGACCGAATGGATGATAGATTTGATAACGTTGAATCTATAATGGCAACTAAACAGGATATTGCTAGGCTTGAAGATAAAATGGACAAGAATTTCAAAGCACTATTTGATGGATATCATCTAACATATGAAAAATGTACGGAAATTGATAAAAAGGTGGACATTATAGATAGTAAAGTTGAAAAACATGATGTGGAAATAAGAGTAATCAAGGGAGCTGCAAATGCGTAAATTTGTGGCTCTTATTTATATTAGTATCTCAAAATTTGGACAGTAATAAAAGGATATTTTATTTTTTTGCCGAATATAAAGAGTATAAGGAGAAAAAAGGGGTGCTGCAATGGGTGTATTACTTAGTGAATTATTAAAAATGCTATGTTTTCAAGATGCCAAACTCCTAACAGGAACTGAAACAAGTAAAAGTACAAGTGTTAATGGTATAACTATAATTGAAAGACCCGATATAGCTGATTGGACCAAAGGAGGAGAGCTTTTATTGACTACTTTCTATTCCATTGACAAGGATATAGAGGCTCAGAAATCCTTAATACAAGGACTTACCATAAAGGGTGCAGCAGCTTTAATAATTAAAACATCAACATTTTTACCATTAATCCCAAATGAAATAATTGAACTGGGAAATGATTTAGACTTCCCAATTATTGAAATTCCTAGAGAAACAAAATACATAGACATTCTTTATCCAGTAATGAGTGAAATATTTAACGATCAGGTAAATAAGTTAAACTATTATAAAGATTGTCATGAGAAATTTACTGAACTTTCTCTAAAGATGAAAGGAATACCTTCTATAGCAAAAGCTTTAAAAGAATTGGTAGATAATCCGGTAATTATTTTCGATAGTGAGTTTAGCTGTATTGCTTATAGTGACGAAGAATATAAGGAAATAGAAGTAGTGGACAAAAAAATGAAAAATTTACTGGTGAAAGATCATTCTTTTTACGGTTTTGATGTCAAATTGAAATCTTATGAAGATATACATACAATGATTGTTGAAATTATTCAAGGAATTAATAATACAAAGGTATATTTAGGGATATTGGAAAGGAATAGACATCTTCATGATTTAGATCTTATAGCTATTCAGAGTGCTGCTACTTCATTAAGACTGGAGATACTAAAGGATGCTGCTGTTAATGAGGTAGAACTTAAATATAAAGGAAATTTAATAGATGATTTAATAAATGGTAAATTTGATTCATTGCAGGACATCTATGATAGAAGCAACTTATTCGGATGGAATTTAAAGAGAAAATTTGTGGTAATATTGCTTACCATTAGTCAATATGAAGATTATATTAGATCCACAAAGAATTCATATGAAGGTTTAATATTACTAAGAGAAAAGATAAAATCCACTGTTGATAGAATAGCCTATTCATATATAGATGACCATATTTCTATAAATAAGGGTGATGATATAATTATACTATGGCCTGTAGAGGGAAAAGAGAAATTAAGGCATACCTATATAATAATAAAGAAATTTGGAATAGAACTTAGAGCTGCTATTTTAAATAAAATAGGGAATGTCTTAGTATCAATGGGAATAGGTGGACTGGCAACAAATCCTACAGAAATAGGGCAATCCTTTTCACAAGCTAGAGATGCTCTTGACTATGGATATAAAATTTTAGAGAAAGATTATATTACTGTATATGAGGAACTAGGCATATATAAGCTTTTATGCAGTTATAAAAATCGAGATGAACTTATTAAATTTATTCCACAATCTTTATTAATTCTTAAAGAATATGATAAGGAAAAGAACAACGAGTTAATAGATACTTTAGAGATGTATTTAGCCTGCAATTTAAATGCGACGAAAACTGCAGAAGAATTATTTGTTCATTATAAAACCGTTTTATATAGGCTAAATAGGATTAAAGAGATTACTAATTTAGATATTGAGGACAGAAGGAAAATGCTTGAAATAGAGGTAGGTTTAAAGATACTCAGAATAATTGGATAATAAAGTAAGGTGAAAGACAAAAAAAGGTTTTGTTAAGTCAAAACCTTTTTTGTATTGTGCTTGAGTAAATTTCAGTAAATAATTAGAATAAAGAATTTTAGTTTCTAATTGTGAACTATGAATTGTGAATTAAATATTCGGATCTCTATTGCAATCCTTCGAATATACGTATGATAAAGGTTCATATCCTATTGCATAGGCTGCTTGTTGGACAAAAGGCCCCATCCAGATAAAATCATCTTTTTTGACTGAATACCAGTTGTTGTCTAAGTTGTACATTCCTTCTCCAGTTAACAAATATGCACCATGTTCCTGAACGTGGGTCTCAATAAATGGATGTGATCCACCTGGTTCAAATGAAAGAATATGGAAGTTCATATCAAATTCTATATCAGTTGGAAGCAAATCAATCATAGTGACATCTTTCATATCAGAGTAGTTTACTACATTTAAATTATTTACATTATTTGATACTACCCATGGTTCTCCAACACCTTCAGCATTTATATATCTTTGTTTATATAGAATAAACTTAACATTTTTATCTGAATTATTTTCCATAATCATATTTAAAGATGGAGGACAATATGCATAACCACCTTCAGTCAATTCATATTTAGTTTCATTGACAAACACATCTAAATTACCCTCTATGACATATACAAAGGTTTCAATTCCATTTCCACCGAAACCAACTGTATTTTTGCCTGACGGTTCCATATTAACAAGGTATTCTACAAAGCTTGCCCCTAATTTTGGAGAACATATTATGCTTATTGTGCACTTTTCAAAATGTGGAATAACGTTGTTTACAAGCCCCTCAGGTGTAATAAGAGCGAAATTTCCATGTTTAATAATTGATCTACTGGTTAATAAATCATTACGATAACCCATTATTATTTATCCCCTTTCAAATTATTTACATAGTAGTAGTAATTAATATTATATACTTTATTATTAAATAAAAAATTATAAAAACCTTTATCCATTATTGATAAAAATCAACTTAAATTTTATCCTAGCCATTATGTGATAAAATAGTAGAATTAAGCTATATACATAGTAATTAGAATAATTAATATGGGGTGATATTGTGATTAGAAGGTCTAATGAATATAAGGTTGAGGTAATCGAGGGGTTAAAGGGTGGTAAGGGTTTTGTAACTGTTGTTAATTATTTTAACATGGAGGATTTTCTTGGTAAAGGAAGATTATACGGTAAATCCATCATTAAGCCTGGTAATTCTATAGGTTATCATAAGCATGAAGGGGATCAGGAAGCATATTTTATCCTGAAAGGGAAGGCCCTTTATAATGAAAATGGAATCGAAACAACGCTTGAGCCAGGAGATCTAGCAATTTGTATGGACGGAGATTCTCATTCGATAGAGGCTGTTGGGGATGAGGACCTAGAATATATAATGTTAATATTATACAGTTGATATTTCAATCTACTAATACTTCATTTATAAACAATAGATGAAGTATTTTGTTTATGTGACATTCGTGTTGATAGGATAAATTAATAATTTACATTTATCCATATGTGATAAAGTATAAGATTGTTAAAAATCATATAATTAAAGGGACAGCTATAAACTGGAGACTCATTGGAAATATCAGCATAGGGAAAATGTTTTCAAAAAATATTTAAAGGAAGACTAAAGGGAGAAGGTGAAGAAAATTGCGGTAATGTAATGTGCATACAAAAACTGAATTAAATTCATAAGTTCCATAGTTAATTGCAATTATTCTCTATTAAAGCTTGGCATAAGTGAGATAAACATACAATTGTTAATTGTTAGTGGATTAGAACCAGGTTAGATATCTAATCAGTAAAATAAATTATAAGGAGAGAAAGTTATGAACAGAGAAAGAAAGAAAATTTCATTAACTACTCAAATAGTAATAGCAAGTGCTTTAGGCTTAATTCTTGGAACTATTATAGGTCCTTGGGTAGAAAACATCGAATTTATCGGAACGATTTGGATTAGGCTTATTCAGATGTCAATTGTTGCTTTGGTTATGACCTCAGTAGCTGGTGCAATTGGTAATATTGAAGGAACTGGTGCTGGTAAACTTAGTTTTCATACCTTTAAATATATTATCGTATTTACCCTTTGTTCTGCATTTTTAGGACTTGGTCTAGCTTATTTATTTAAACCTGGAGTTGGAATTAGAATTGATGTAGGCATTAAGACTGCTACAAATCAGTTAGCTGGCGTTTCAGTAAAAGAAACAATAATCAACTTTGTGCCAACTAATATATTTGAAGCGATGAGTTCTGGTTCCACGGTACAAACCATTGTGTTTTCTTTGATTTTTGGTGTTGCAGCTGGTTCATATGCACGTGCTACCAATAGAAATAATGTTCTACAGTTGATTAAGGATATCAATGGTGTTGTAATGGAGATTATCAGAATGGTTATGAAACTTGCACCTATAGGTATCTTTAGCCTACTTGCTTCTGTTGCTGGCTCAACTGGCTTTAGTATTATTTTACCAATGATTAAATTTCTGCTAGCACTTCTTGTTGCAGATATTATTATGTTTTTAGTCTACTGTCCTCTTACTGCCTTAAGATGTGGGGTAAATCCTTTAAAGATGCCAAAAAAATTTGCAAAAATGTCAATTATGGCACTTACCACTACATCTAGTGCAATTTGTCTTCCTACTAAGATGGAAGATTCAGTTACAAAATTTGGTGTAAGCCGTAGAGTTGCTGATTTTACTGGACCTATTACTATGTCAATGAATAGCTCTGGAGCTGTTGCGTGCTATGTTTTGGCAATAATATTTATGGCACAGTCCGCTGGAACTGAACTTACTGCTGTTCAAACCCTTACAGGGGTTTTGCTTGCTGTTATGATGTGCATGGGTACAATTGTTGTGCCAGGGGGGTCTATTGTAGTATATACATTCTTTGCATCATCCTTAGGGCTTCCTATGGAAAGTATAGCTATTCTTATTGGAATTGATTGGTTTTCAGGAATATTACGTACAATAATGAATGTTGATATCGATGTTTTAGTAGGTATGTTAGTGTCAAAGGACTGTGGTGAGTTCGAAATTGATGTTTATAATGATAAAAAAGTAGTTGAATACTCTCAGTATGCTTAAATAATAAGTATTTTAGTTTTTTAACACTATGAAAGGGTAAGGTTTATGAAAAATAGATATTATAATAGAAATCTAATAGCTAAGCTATAAATAATTATAGCTTTTCAGTGACATTTTAATAGTAAGGAAGTGCAAATAATGAATGATGTAAAGACATTTGATATAGAGAAGACTACTGTAGAAGCGATTGAGTGGCTAGGTAAATTTGGTAAAACTTCTGATAATGGAATAACAAGATTACTATATACTCCTGAATGGATAAATGCCCAAAAAGGATTGGAAGAGCTTCTTAGGGATAAAGGGTTTGAGGCATATTATGATGAAGTAGGAAATCTTTTTGGCAGAATAGAGGGAAGTAAATACAAGGAAGAAACAATTTTAACAGGCTCTCATATAGATACAGTTGTAAATGGGGGAAGATTAGACGGACAACTTGGAATAATTGGTGGAATTATCGCCTTGGAATATCTAAAGAAAAGTTATGGAGTGCCTCTTAGAAATATTGAAGTTGTATCAATGGCAGAAGAAGAAGGTAGTCGTTTTCCATATACATTTTGGGGTTCCAGAAATATTATTGGAACTGTTAAAAAGGAAGAGATGGAGAATTTAAAGGATGCTAATGGAATAGGTTTTTCAAAAGCAATGCATGATGCCGCCTTTGATTTTAAAGATGAAAATAGCAAAGGAAGAGAAGATATAAAGGAATTTGTTGAGCTTCATATAGAGCAAGGCGGAGTTCTTGAAAAAGAAGGAAAATCCATTGGAATTGTAGAACATATAGTGGGGCAGAAGAGATACATGATTGAAATTGAAGGTGAGGCTAACCATGCAGGAACAACCCCGATGGGATATAGAAGAGATGCTTTATTTGGGGCTAGTAAGATGATTGCTGAAATATTTGAGCTTGCTACTGCTTATGGAGATCCGCTGGTTGCTACTGTAGGGAAAGTTGAAGTAACACCAAATACTACCAATGTAGTACCAGGAAAAGTAATGTTTTCATTAGATATAAGACATACTCATGAAGAAATTTCTCTTAAATTTAGAGATGATATAATATCAAGACTTCAAAATATAGCGAAATCTAAGAAGTTAGATATTAAGATAAATAATTATATGGATTGCTTGCCTACTGAGATGGATTCTAGGTTAGTAAAGAAAATAAAGGATAGTTGTGATAAAAAGGGTCTTAAATATAAGTTAATGCACAGTGGAGCGGGTCACGATGCACAAATTTTTGCAAAGGCAGTACCAACGGCTATGATATTTGTACCTAGCCATAATGGGATTAGCCATAGTTATGAGGAATTTACGGAACCAAAGGATTATGTTGAAGGGATTAAGGCATTAATAGAAACAATATATTGCTTAGCATATAATTAATAATTGTAGGGAAAGAAAATTAGTATTAAACCCGAGATTCTTCGCAAGCAGTGATTATTCGGCTCATCTCAGCATGATATAAAAAAATTGCCTT